>Ga0187893_10009082_pt1 | contig 15425 bp, 10 predicted proteins | sample MA1701074metaG_FD_139574 | JGI IMG/M metagenome (GOLD analysis project Ga0187893, IMG submission 139574) | White microbial mat communities from a basaltic lava cave in the Kipuka Kanohina Cave System on the Island of Hawaii, USA - MA170107-4 metaG ... | reverse complement strand
GCCGCGGGCGCCGCCGCGACGCTGGCGCGCGAGCGCCTCGTGCCGCGCCTCGCCGGCGTGCTGACGGGCGCCGCGACGCTGTTCGCGGTGACCGCCGCGGGCGGTTTTCTCGTCGCACAGCGGGTGCCGTTCAATCCGCTCGAGTTCCTGTGGGATCCGCGGCAACCGTTGCTGCTGCTGCTGATCTACCTGCTGCTGTTCGTACCGTTCTTTTTCGCCGCGCTGTACGTCTGCCTGATATTCGCCTGCTTCGGGCGCCACGCCGGCCGGGTGTACAGCTTCGATATCCTGGGGGCCGCCGCTGGTTGCCTGGGCGTGCTGCTCGCCCTGTTCGCGTTGTCTCCGCTGTCAGTGCTCGGCGCGATCGCCCTGTGCGCGACCTGCGCCGCGGCGATGCCTGCGCTCGCGCGGGGACGCGGCGGCGCGGCGGTCGCTGTGGGCTGCGTTGCGCTCGGCATCGGCACGGCCTGGGGCTTGAGCGATCCGCTGAACGCGCTGCGGCTGTCGCCGTACAAGGAGCTGAGCCAGACGCTCGAGGTGATGGGCGCGCGCGTGGTCGCGGCCAGCTCCAGTCCGCTCGGCTGGCTCACCGTCGTGGAAAGTCCGACCGTGCCGTTGCGTCACGCGCCGGGCTTGAGCCTCAACGCACCGGGCGAGCCGCCGCGGCAGCTCGCGCTGTTCACCGACGGCGAGGGACTGACGCCGATCACCCGCTTCGACGGCAGGCGCGAGCCGCTGGCCTATCTCGATTTCGTCACCTCGGCGGCCGCCTACCATGTGCTGCAGCGCCCGCGCGTGCTGGTGCTGGGCGCGGGCGCCGGCGCCGACGTGCTGCAGGCGTTGTATCACTCGGCGGTCGCGATCGACGCGGTGGAGCTGAATCCTGCCGTGGCGCGTCTGGTCGAGCGCGACTTCGCCGGCTTCTCCGGCCGGCCGCTGTCGCAGCCGGGTGTGCGGCTTCACATCGCCGAGGCGCGCGCCTTCGCGACCGCCTCCCGCGCGCGCTACGACCTGGTGCAGCTGGCGCTGCTGGACGCCTTCGGCGCTTCGTCCGCCGGCCTCTACGCGCTGGCGGAGAGCTACCTGTACACCGTCGAATCGCTGCGCATCTACCTGCGGCGGCTCGCCCCGGACGGGATCCTTTCCATCACCCGATGGGTGACGCTGCCGCCGCGCGACACGCTCAAGCTGTTCGGCATGGCGGTGCTGGCGCTGGAGCGCGAGGGCGCGAGCCGGCCGGGGGAGCGCCTGGTCCTGCTGCGCAGCTGGCGCACGGCCACGCTGCTGATCAAGAACGGCGACTGGAGCCAAGCGCAGATCGAGCGCCTGAAAGCGTTCGCGGCGCAGCGCTCCTTCGACTTCGGCTGGTATCCGGCGATGGTGGCCGCGGACGCCGACCGCTACAACATCCTGGACCGGCCCTGGTTCTACGATGGCGCGAGCGCGCTGCTCGGACCGCAGCGCGACGCCTTCGTCGCGGACTACAAGTTCGACATCGCGCCCGCCGTCGACGACCGGCCTTACTTTTTCCATTTCTTCCGCTGGCGAGCGCTGCCGGAGCTGCTGCGCCTGAAAGGGCAAGGCGGCCTGCCGCTGCTCGAGTGGGGCTATCCGCTGCTGGTCGCGACCCTGCTGCAAGCCGTCGTCGCCAGCGCCGCGCTGATCCTGCTGCCGCTTTGGCTGCTCGGCCGGCGCGATCGTGCGCGCTCGCGCGAGGCCGACCGACGGCGGGTGGCGGTGTACTTCACGGCGATCGGCCTGGCGTTCATGCTGGTCGAGATCGCCTTCATCCAGAAGTTCGGGCTGCTGCTGGGCCACCCGCTCTATGCCATTGCGGTGGTGCTGTTCGCCTTTCTGCTCTCGGCCGGGCTCGGCAGCCGGTTCAGCGAACGGTTGTTGCCCGCGGGCCTGTGCATCGCACTGCCGGTGCTAGCGATCGCCGCGGTGTCCGGGTTGTACGCGTTCCTATTGCTGCCCGCCTTGCTGCCGGTCGTGGCGGCGCTGCCCGACGCGCTGCGCATCGCCATCGGCGTCGCGCTGATCCTGCCGCTCGGCTTCGCGATGGGCATGCCGTTTCCGGCGGGCCTGGCGCGCGTCGCCGCATCCGCCGACAGGCTCGTGCCCTGGGCCTGGGGCATCAATGCCTGCGCATCGGTGATCGGCGCGATCGCCGCCACGCTGGGCGCGGTCCACTTCGGCTTCACCATGGTGCTCATCGCGGCGATCGCGCTGTACGCGTTGGCTGCGGTATGTGCGCCGCGACCGGGCGGCTAGTGCCCCGGAAACTCCACCAGCGCATGCACGGCGTAGCCCTGGTCCTGCAGCCGCAGGCGCCCGCCCAGCTCGGGCAGGTCGATCACGAAGCAGCATTCCACCACCCGGCCGCCGGTGCTCTCGATCAGCTTGCACGAGGCCTCCGCGGTGCCGCCGGTGGCGAGCAGGTCGTCCACCAGGAGGATGCGCTCGTCCCGCAGGATCGCGTCCACGTGCATCTCGATGCGGTCCGCGCCGTACTCGAGCTCGTAGTCCTGGCCGACGGTTTCGGCCGGCAGCTTGCCTTTCTTGCGCAGCGGCACGAAACCGGCGCCCAGCTCGAAGGCGAGCGGCGCGCCGATGATGAAGCCGCGCGACTCGATGGCCGCGACCTTGTCGATGCGTTGATCGCGGTAGCGGCGCAGCAGCTCGTTTACCGTGAGGCGGAACCCGACCGGGTCCTTGAGCAGGGTGGTGATGTCGCGGAACATCACACCGGGCCGCGGGTAGTGCGGAATGGTGCGGATCAGCGATTCGATGGGCATCGGCGCTCTCCGGGGGCGCATCAGGTGCGCAGGATGACGATCAGCGCCACCGCGAGCAGCGCCATGCCCGCGATCTCGCGCCGGGAAATCGTCTCGCGCAGCAGGCGCCAGGAGACGAGCTGCGCGAACACCACCTCCACCAGGGCGAGCGTACGCACGGCGGGCGCTGCCTGCAATGCCAGGGCGAGGAACCAGCACTGCGAGGCGACCGCGCCCGCCAGGCCGGCCGGCACCGACTCGCGCCACAGCGCGAACAGGGCGCGCAGGGACGCGCGGTTGGTGGCCAGCAGCCAGGCGATCGACAGCAGCGTTTGGATCGTCAGCGTCGCCGCCAGCGCGAGGCTCGCAGCCGCGAGGAATGAGATGCCTTCCAGGTGCGTGACCGCGCCGCGGTAGCCGACCGCGGCCATGGCGAAGGCGGCGCCGCCCGCGATGCCCCAGCCCGCCCCGCGCAGGTCGCGCGCGGCACCACCCGAGGTTTCCTTCGCGGAAGCGCGCGGCCAGGACATCAGCATCACCGCGGCGGTGCCCAGCGCCACGGCCATCGTGCGCAGAAGCGCAAGGCGCTCGCCGAGGAAGGCCAGCGAAAAAGCGGCGGCCTGCAGCGGTTCGGTCTTGAGGTAGGCGGTGACGGTGACGAACGAGCGCTCGCGCATGGCGAGCAGCATGGTGGTAGTGCCCGCCATCTGCGCCAGCGAGCCGATCAGCAACCAGACGCCGAAACCGTCGCGCACGGACACGCTGCCCGCCTCGAGCGACAGGACCCCGGCGAGGAACGACAGCGCGAACGGCAGCGCGAAGATGAACCGCGCCCAGCTCGCGGCGGCCACGCCGACTTTGGCGGTGAGCCCGCGCTGCATCGCGTTGCGGGCCGTCTGCGCCGCCGCGGCGGCGACGGTGAACAGCGCCCAGGCGTAGGGCGGCGCGGTCACGCGCTCCCTCCCCCTTCCCCGCTCGCGGGGGAGAGGACGCGCTCAGTCATAACCGGGCGGGGCGACGAAATCCTGAACCTCGCGCTCCAGCAGCTGCGCGAAGGCGATGCAGGTCAGATCGCCGTACTGCGGGCCGACGATCTGCACGCCGACCGGCAGGCCGGCGCTGAAGCCGGCCGGCGCGACCGTCGAGGGCAGGTAGCACATGCCCGAGTAGCCCGCCCAGAACATCTGCGTGGTGGACGGCTGCGGCTTGCCGTTGACCGTCACCATGCGCTCCCAGCGCTCGCCCTGCTGATCGTGCGCGAACGCGGGCGTGGCGGCCGGCGGGCACAGCAGCAGGTCGTACTCCCGGAAGAACTCACTCCACTTCAGGCACATGCGGTGGCGCTTCTCGTTCAGATACAGCCAGTCGCGGTGGTGCATGGTGTTGGCCTTCACCATCCAGGCGTAATAGCCGTCGTCGTCGGGGCGCACCTGACGTGCCGCCTCCTGGTGGCGCGCGAACATGTCGTCGGTCAGCCCGCGCGTGGTCGCCGCGCGCAGCAGCTGGATGAACACATGGTGCGCCTCGGCCAGATCGATGTCCGGCCGGGCGCGATCGTCCACCTTGGCGCCGCGCCGCGCCAGCGACTCGGCGACGGCCTGGATGCGTTCCTGCACGCTGCGATCGACCTCCGCGTTGGGGGCGTCGAGCAGGACGCCGATCTTCCACTGCCGCCAGGTCTTGTCCGGCGCGCGCGGCAGCCGCAGCTGCCATCCGGCGGCGTCGGCCGCGTCGGGCCCGGCGATCGCCTTGAACGCGATCTCGAGGTCGCGCGCGCTGCGCGCCAGCGGGCCGATCACGGCGATGTCGGACTCGCGCAGGTAGGGGGGCAGCGTCTGCCCTTCCGAGGAGCACACGCCGAACGTCGATTTGTGCCCGAACACGCCGCAGTAGTGCGCCGGGTTTCGGATCGACGCGCCGATGTCGCTGCCGGTCTCGAGAGCGGTCAGGCCGGCCGCCAGCGCCGCCGCGGCGCCGCCGGACGATCCGCCCGGGACGCGCGCGAGGTCCCAGGGGTTGTTGGTGGTGCCGTGGATCGGGTTGAAAGTCTGCCAGTCGGCCAGCAGGCGCGGCACGTTGCTCTTGCCGAACAGCACCGCGCCGGCCTGCAACAGCCGCTCCACCGCCAGCGCGTTGCGCGGCGCGACGTTGTCCCGCAGCTCGGGACGGCCCCAGGTGGTGGGCAGGCCTTCGACGTCGAAAGACTCTTTGATGGTGATGGGCACGCCGTGCAGCGGTCCCCACACTTCGCCCTTGGCGAGCGCGCGATCGGCGGCGCGCGCGCGCTTGCGAGCGCGTTCGGCGTCCAGCACGACGATCGCGTTGAGCTTGGCGTTGTACTTCTCCGCGCGGGCGAGATACAGGTTCAGCAGCTCGAGGCAGCCGACCTTCTTCTGACGCACGAGGGCGGCGAGGCGATGAGCGGGAAGGAAGGCGAGGTCCATGACGGTCTGCGCAGCCGATGTGAGCCGCGCAGGATAGCAGGTCGGCGACGGGCCCGTGGACCGAAGGACGTGTCGTGCGCCTAGTCGGCCGTAGCCGGCTGGCTGCTCCGCTTGCCGTCCCGCAGCAGCACCAGCCGCCCGATCCACAACAGGTTCAGCGTGACGTAGAACAGGTTCCAGTAGACGACCTGCATCAGCGGCGTGGGCAACGTGTAGAAGTACAGCGCCAGGCAGCTCGCCCCGCCCAGCGCGAACGCGCGCAGCCAGAGCATCTTGCGCACGAAGTACGCGCCGACGAACAGCAGATTGGCAAGGGTGACCAGGGAATCCACCGCAACGTTCCGATCAGAAATTGGATTGCGGCGCAGTCTAGCGGCCGAGGGTATCTGCAGGATTTCCGCGCGGCGCGAGTTTGTTGCGCGTTTGTTTCGGACAGCAGAGCGCGTGTGGAGTGGTTCACAGCGATCGTGCGCTTTCTTGACAAGCGTTGCGACGCTGCCGATCATCCTGCGAAGCGGAGCCCGGCAATCGCGGCCAGTTCCGGTTCGGGCAGCCGTCGCATTCCGGCGATGCGAAGTTCGAGGGGGGGAGACAGTGACCATCACCACACGCTGGAAGCGGCGGCCCGAGGGTTCCACCTGGGGCGATTTCGGTCCCGACGATCAGCTCGGCCGGCTCAATCTGCTCACGCCGCAGAAGGTGAAGCAGGCCGTGGCGGAAGTGAAGGAAGGGTTGGCGTTCTGCCTCAGCCTGCCGCTGGATTTTCCGGGTGGCAACGTGCTGAACCCGCGGCGGCACCCGCCGGTGCTGCGGCCGACGTTGCGCAACGGCCGTCCCAACATGAATTACCAGCTCGGAATGGACAATCCGAGCCTGACCGACGTGATCAGCGACGACGCCGTCATCCTGCACCTGCAGTACTCGACGCAGTGGGACAGCCTGGCCCACGTCGGACAGCTGTTCGATGCCAACGGCGACGGCGTGCCGGAGCCGGTGTACTACAACGGCTACCGGCCGGGTGAGCACATCGTCGGCCCGAGCGCACCGGACGACGCCGGCGCCATCGGCCAGGTGCCGGCGCGCTCGACTTCGCGCGCCAAGGCGCTCGGGGTCGAGAACATGGCCGCCAAGTGCGTGCAGGGGCGCGGGGTGATGATCGACCTGCATGCGCACGTGGGGCGCAGCCGCGCGGTGATCGGCTACGAGCGGCTGATGCGTATCCTGGAGGCGGACCGGGTGGTGGTGGAGGCGGGCGACATGGCCTGCTTCCACACCGGGTTCGCGCAGATGCTGCTGGAGATGGATCGCAAGCCGAACGGCCAAGCATTGGAGAACGCCTGCGCGGTGCTCGACGGACGCGATCAGCGGTTGCTGCAGTGGATCACCGACACCGGAGCGGCGGCGATGATCGCCGACAATTACGCCGTGGAGGCACATCCGCCCACCAGCATGGGCGAGCGCTGCGCCTACCTGCCGCTGCACGAGCATTGCCTGTTCAAGCTCGGCGTGAACCTGGGCGAGATCTGGTACCTCACCGAGCTGGCCGGCTGGCTGCGCAAGAACGGGCGTCACCGCTTCCTGCTGACCGCGCCGCCGTTGCGGTTGCCCGGCGCGGTGGGATCACCCGCGACGCCCGTCGCGACGGTGTGACAGGAATGTGAGTCGCGGGGGACTTGAGGAGGCGGAAGCGAAACTTGAAGCTCCGCGCGCTTCGATCTTGCCGTCGAATCGCCGCTCGCTTCCGCGAGCAAGCGCAGGCTACCTGCGTCCGATATATGGCTTTGTCCACGATAGGTGGACAAGTTGGTATGATGGACAGTTACGCCCGTCAGATGCTATCCGATCCGACCCAGATGTCTCTGACGTCCACGTTTGACTATTGTCCATCTATCGTGGACAATCACATTGAATGGACAAGCCGCTCCGAGCCACCGAACGCCACTTGCTCGATGCCGCACTCGAAGCCGCCCGGGCCTTGGGCCTTACCGCACAGCTTGTGCAGGAAGAGCCTGTTCTCGGTCGCACTCGGGCGGATGCGCTGGTGCGCCTCGCGCATGGGGCTCAGGAAATCCTTTATGCCGTCGAGCTGAAGCGGGCCGTGCGGCCGGCCACACTCGGCGCTGCCCTTCATGAGCTGGGGCGCCTGGGCGAGCAGGCGCTACTGGTGACCGACTACGTAACGCCGCAAGTGGCCGACGCGTTGAAAGCGCGCCGGGTTGCTTTTCTGGACGCAGCCGGTAACGCCTACCTGGAGCGCCCGGGTCTGTTCGTCTGGGTCAAGGGCCAGAAGCCCGAGGTCAGGCCTGTCGCCCCGGAACTCGGCCGCGCCTTCCAGCCGACGGGTTTGCAGGTCCTGTTCACCTTATTGTGCAACCCGGAGATGATCAACAAGCCCTACCGCGAGCTGGCCGCGATGGCCGGCGTAGCGCATGGCACCGTCGGCTGGGTGATGGCGGATTTGCAGCAGCAGGGTTTCGTTGGCGACCTGAAGGGCAAACGCGGCACGCGGCGGCTGTTTCAACTCCAACGCCTGCTCGCGCAGTGGGTGGATGCCTATGCCCGGTTACTGCGCCCGCGCACGTTCATCGGCCGCTACTACGTGCCGACGCTGGAAGGCTGGCGGGACTGGCCCCTCGCCCACCACGGGGCCCTATGGGGTGCCGAGCCGGCGGCGGCTCTGCTGACGGACTATCTGCGCCCAGGCGAGCTGACGATCTACGCCGAAAAAGTGCCGGGCCTGCTCGCGGCACAGCAGAAGTTCCTGAAGGAGCCCGCGCCCGGAAACACGGCCGTCGTGGAGCTGCGCCGGAGATTCTGGAACTTCCCTGGCGATCCCGCCCACCCCGGCATCACGCCGCCCGTTCTGGTCTATGCGGACCTGCTGGCGACGGGCGACGGCCGCTGCCTCGAAACCGCGAAGCTGGTGTACGACGCCTATGTCGCTCGACTTCTCGACGGAGCCTGATCTCCGGGGACTTGCGCGCGTGGTGCACGCGCTGCAGGTGGTGGCCGAGCCGGCTGGCATCGAGTCCTTTCTGATGGGCGCGGCCGCTCGCGACTTGATGATCCGTTACGCACACGGGATCGACCCGTCACGCGGGACCGAGGACGTCGATTTCGCAGTGATGGTGAGGGATTGGAAGGTCTACGAGAGTTTGCGGGCGGCCTTGATCGCCAGCGGTGGGTTCTCGCCGCGCCCCGGGCCGGCGGCGCACAGGTTGCGCCATGCGAGCGGTTTGCCGCTCGACATCGTGCCATTCGGCGGTATCGAAGGTCCTGACCGGAAGTTCGCTTGGCCGCCCGACTACGACACGGTGTTCGATTGTTTCGGCGTGAACGAAGCGTTCACAGCGAGTGTCAGGGTGCAGTTGCCGGATGGAGTGCAGGTGAGCGTGGCTCCCATCCCGGCCTTGACGATTCTGAAGATCGCTGCTTGGCAGGACCGGAAGTACACGCATCCCGGCCGAGACGCGCCCGATCTGCTGCTGTTCCTGCGCAGCTATATGGACTGCGGGAACCTCGAGCGTGCGGCCGAGCAGCATGGAGATCTGTTCGTGGCTGATGACTTCGACCATGTGGAAGCAGGAGTGCGGCTGCTCGCCCGCGACGTCGCGTCCCTCTTGGGCAAGCCGGGCATCGAGCGGCTGCTGAAAACGCTCGTGCCGGAGGCGGACGAGGCCGGGGCGCTGTTGCTTGCCCACCACTCGGGCCGTAACCTCGAAGACGCGCGCCGCCTGCTGGAAGTCCTATGCGATGAACTCGCTGGGAGCATGTGACAACGTCTGCCTGATTCGCGACATTCCTCGGCAGGCTCACCGGGTGAGGCTTCGGGCGGCGCAAGATGGCCTCACCCACAAAAGTGGTGGGCCACGGCAATGAACGGATTACCAGCTCTCTGCGCTGTGGCTGGCGCCCGCCAGCCAGATTGCTCAGAATTGCGTATGGACCACGATACCCTGGATCGGCTTAGGCAGACTCATGCCGCTTGGCGGCTGCTCGCTGCCGATCATGCACCGCTCATCCTGAGCTTTCTGGCACTGGCGTTCATCCAGCCGAATCGCCGGGCGATTCCTGCACCGGAGCTGGTGGCGCTGCTGGACGCCTATCTGGGTCAGCTGGGCGAGACGCACGGGACCGAGCGCTACCCGAAGAGCGCTCGCCAGTACCTGGAGGATTGGGCTTCACCCGAGCGAGCCTGCCTGCGCAAGTACTACCCGAAGTCGGGCGAGGACGCAGAGTTCGATCTGACGCCCGCCGCCGAGAAGGCGATCGAATGGATCCAGGGGCTCAGGCCGCAGCAGTTCGTGGGTACGGAGTCGCGCCTCATGACCCTCTTCCACCTGTTGCGCGAACTGGCGACGGGCGCGCAGGAGGATCCGGCCGCGCGGATCCGGGAGCTCGAACGCCGCAGCGCCGAACTCGAGCGAGAGATCGAACGCGTGCGCAGCGGCCAGGCAGGCCCGCTCGACGCGACGCAGGTGAAGGAGCGCTATCTTCAGGTCGAAGACACGGCGCGGCACCTACTGGGCGATTTCCGGCAGGTAGAGGAAAATTTCCGCGGGCTCGACGCGCAGACGCGCGAGCGCGTCGCGACCAGTGTGCAGCCCAAGGGCGCGCTGCTGGAGGAGATCTTCGGCGAGACGGACCACATCCGCCGCTCGGACCAGGGAAAGAGCTTCGACGCATTCTGGGAGTTCCTGATGTCGCCCGCGCGCCAGGACGAGCTGCAGGCCTGGTTGGGCAGGGTGCACGAGCTTGCGGCGGTGCGGGAGCTTTCGCACGAAGAGTTCGTGCGCAACATCCCGTTCCTGCTTCTCGACGCCGGCGAAAAGGTCCACGGCACGGTCGCTCAGCTCGTCGAGCAGCTGCGGCGCTTCGTGGACGATCAGGCGCACCTCGAAAACCGCCGCATACTCGATCTGATCCGCGAGATCGAGGCACACGCGATCCGCATGAGAGCCGACCCGCCGCACGACCCCGCATTCGCCATGCTCGACGGCCTGGTACCCGAATTCGGCTTGCCCATGTGCCGGACGCTCTATCGTCCGCGCCGCAACCCCATGCTCGATCTCGGGGCGATCGAGGAAGGCGACGCGGAGCTGGACCTGGCGGCGCTTTTTGCGCAGACCGCAGTGGACGAGAAGCTTCTCCGCGAGCACGTGTCGGAACTGCTGCGCAGCCGATCACAGGTGACGCTCGCCGAGGTCACTTCGGCCTTCCCGCCCGAGCACGGCCTGGCCGAAGTCGTCGCTTATCTGAGAATCGCGGGCAACGAAGGTGCAGCGGTGGACGAGTCCATGACGGAGACGTTGGTGATTCCGTCCAACGGCGAGAGGGCGGAGAGGCGTGTGCGCCTGCCGCGTGTCATCTTCACTGAGTGAGCGCAATGGAAGCAGCACAAGGCAACGAGCTTCCGTCGATCCTGGTCGGCCTTCTCAAGGGGGTCGTGTACCACGAGCAGTCGCCAACGCTCTGGCGCGACCTTCTGAACCTGCAGGGGGCCGCCCGCGACCATCTCCGGCTGTTCGGCCTCGAGCTCATCATCGACGACGCCGAGGGCTACGCGTTCCTGCGGCAGAGCGACCCGGATGTGCCTGGCGCGGACGAACAGGCGCCGCGCCTTATCCCGCGCCGCCCGCTCAGCTATCCGGTGAGCCTGCTCTTGGTGCTCCTGCGCAAGCGCCTCGCCCAGCACGACGCGCAGGGGGGAGAGACGCGGCTCGTGCTCTCGCGCGACCAAATAGTGGATATGCTGCGCACCTTTCTCGCATCCGGCACCAACGAGGCGAAGCTCGAGGACCAGATCGAGCGCCACGTCGCCCGTGTCGAGGAGCTTGGGTTTGTGCGCAGGATGAAGGAGGACGAGGACCTCTACGAGGTGCGGCGCATCCTACGGGCCTTCGTCAACGCCGACTGGCTCGCCGAGCTCGAGGCGGTCTATCGCGACCATGCGCAACGCTCCGAGTGAGACCCTGCAGCCGGGCTTCCGGCTGGTGCGCTTCGAAGTGCTCAATTGGGGCACCTTCCACGCGCGCGCCTGGCGGATCGAGCCTGGTGGCGACAATGCACTGCTAACGGGCGACATTGGATCGGGCAAATCCACGCTGGTGGACGCGCTCATCACGCTTCTCGTGCCGCCGCGCAAGATCACCTACAACAAGGCGGCGGGGGCCGAGGCGCGCGAGCGGTCTCTTTACTCCTATGTACGGGGCGAATACCGCAACGTTTCGAACGAGCTGACAGGCGGCGCCCAGGCTCAGGCACTGCGCGGCGAGAACAGCTACAGCGTGATCCTCGGCGTGTTCGCCGACGAGGTTGCGGGGCGCCAGGTGACGCTCGTCCAGGTTTTCTGGGCGAAAGAGGGGGAGCGCAACCCCTACCGACTCTATGTAGTGGCAAGCGACGAACTCGCAATAACGAGTGACTTCACAAGCTTCGGCGAGGACATCCAGAATCTGCGCAAGCGGCTGCGCGCCGACCAGCGCGTCGCTCTGTTCGATACCTTCGAGGAGTACGGCTCGCGCTTGCGACGCGAGCTGGGGATACCGCACCCGCAGGCGCTGGACCTTTTCTACCAGACGGTGTCGATGAAGTCGGTGGGGAACCTGACGGAGTTTGTGCGCCGGCACATGCTCGAGCCGGACGACACGGACGATCGTATCCGAGCGCTGATCGCCAATTTCGAAAACCTGAACCATGCACATGACGCGGTGGTGCGGGCTCGCGATCAGATCGAGCGCCTGGCGCCGCTCGTGGCCGACGGAGAGCGTCTCGGAGCACTGGAGGAGGAAATCACGAGCCTCCGGCGGGCGCGAGAAGCGCTTGCTCCCTGGTTTGCCGGCCATCGCGCCCTGCTTCTTGGGAACCAGATCGAGCAGTTGGAATTCGACAAGAGGAAGCTGGAGCAACAGCTCGAAGCGCAGCGGGCGCGCCTGGAAGAGCTTTCGCGCCGGCGCGCAGAGCTGCAGGCGGCGATCGAGCGGCAGGGCGGCGGGCGCATCCGCGAGGTCGAGGCGACGCTCGCCCACATGCAAACCGAGCGGGAGCGCCAGCGCTCGGATGATGAGGACTACCGGCGGCTGTGCACCGCGCTCGGGCTCAAGCCCGGCACGACGCTGGAAACCTTCCTCGGCTCGGCGCGCGCCGCCGAGTCACGCCGCAGAGAAGTCGAGGCGGACAAGCTGCGCCTGGACCGCCTGGTGATCGACAAGGCGGTCGAGTTCAAGAGCAGCAGCGAGCGCGACAAGGCGCTCTCGGACGAGATCCACTCCCTGGAGGGCCGCGCTAGCAATATCCCCGCTGACAGCATCGGCATCCGAGCGGCGCTCGCCGAAGCGCTCGGGGTCGACCCCGAGGATTTGCCCGTTGCCGGCGAACTGCTCCAGGTGCGCTCGGAGGCGAGCGCTTGGGAAGGCGCGATCGAACGCCTGTTGCACCGCTTTGCACTCAATCTGCTCGTCCCCGAATCGCTCTACGCGCAAGTCAGCCACTACGTGGACCGTACCCATCTGCGAGGGCGACTCGTCTATCTAAGGGTGCGCGACGAAACCTCGCGCGCGGCTGCAAGATCCGTCTCCTCGCAGTCGGTGGTGCGGAAGCTTGCGATCAAACCGGACAGCGGGTTTTACACGTTTCTCGAGCGCGAGCTTGCCGAGCAGTTTGACTACGCCTGCTGCGAGAGCCTCGAGGAGTTCCGCCGGTTGCCGCGCGCGCTCACCCTGAACGGCCTGATCAAGGCCAACGACCGACGCCACGAGAAGGACGATCGGTATCGCATCGAGGACCGCTCGCGTTATGTGCTTGGCTGGGACAACCGCGCGAAGCTGAAGGCCCTGCGCGCCGAACAGAGCGAGCTTCGGCGCAGGCTGCTGGTCATCAACGGGGAGCGCGTCGAGCTGGACAAGCAGCGCCAGACCTGCGAGCAGCAACTGCGCGCGGCCGACCGCCTGCTCGAACTCAAGGAGTTCTCGCGCATCGACTGGCGTGGTACGGCCGCCACCATCCAGCGGCTGGAAGACGAGAAGCGCGCATTGGAGAATTCCGACGACCAATTGCGGACGCTCCGTGAACAGCTTGCACAGCTCGAGCAAGACTATGCGTCGGCAGACGAGCAAAGACAGGAGACCAGCAGGCGCCAGGGAAGTACCCTCGACCGGCTGGACCAGGCGCAGCAAGACTGCCAAGCGGCCCGCGAGGAAGAAGCTTCGCTGCCCGAGCCGGGTAGGAGCGCCATCGCTCCGCTGCTGGAGGAATGGCGGCAGCGGGTGCTGGGGGGTGACGCGCTGGAACTGCGGTTCCTCGAGTCCCAGCAGCGGCGCATGCGCGAGGCACTGCAGACGAAAATCGACGCCGACGACAAGGCGGCGGGGCGATTGAGGGAGAGAATCGTCGAGCAGATGCAGCGCTACAAGGCCGTCTACCCAGCCGAGACCGCGGAGATGGACGCCAGCACCGACGCATTGCCGGAGTACCGCCGGCGGCTGCAAGGGCTGCGCGAGGATGATCTGCCGCGCTTCGAGGCAAGATTCAAGGAGCTGCTCAACAAGGAGACCATCAACAGCATGGCCGCCTTTCAGGCGCACTTGCAGAAGCGCCGCCACGAGATCGGCGAGAGAATCCGCGTCATCAATGCTTCGCTCGCGAGTATCGAGTATGACCGCAGCCAAGGTACTTACATCGAACTGGTGAGCTTGGCGTCGCCCGATGTGGAGGTGCGCGACTTTCAGGCGAGTCTGCGTGGCTGCATCAGCGGCGGGGAAGATAGCGGCGAGCTCTATACGGAGCAGAAGTTCGTGCAGGTCAAGGCACTGGTCGAGCGGCTGAATGGGCGCGAGGGGCAAGCCGACATCGATGCGCGCTGGCGGGCGAAGGTGACCGACGTTCGCAACTGGTTCGAGTTCGGTGCGAAGGAACGCTGGCGCGCCGACGGGGCCGAGCGCGAGTTCTACCGCGACTCCTCGGGCAAGTCCGGCGGCCAGAAGGAGAAGCTCGCCTACACCATCCTCGCGGCTGCGCTCGCCTACCAGTTCGGTCTGGGCGATACGCATGCCCGCAAGCGGCACTTCCGCTTCGTAGTGATCGACGAGGCCTTCGGCCGCGGCTCGGACGACAGCACTCGTTACGGACTCGAGCTCTTCGGCACGCTCGACCTTCAGCTCCTGATCGTCACGCCTTTGCAGAAGATCGCGGTGATCGAGGACTACATTTCGGCGGTGCACTTCGTGCATAACGAGGGCGGAGCGAGCTCGATGGTCCAGAACCTGACGATCGAGGAATACCGCGAGCGCAAGCAGGAGTTCCTCGCCGCTGCGTCCGCATGATCTCGCCGGAGGAGATCCGAGAGCGAGCGCGAAAGCTCTGGTCCAGCGGCAGTGTGCTGCGTGCCTGGCTCGGCGCAGAAACGCTGTTTCCGTACTCCGTGCCGTTTCGGAAGCCTTCCGCGCAGGAGTGGCTCGAACGCTTTGCCGAGCTACGTGCCGAGGTCGAGCGGCTTGAGGCTGGCAGCAAGGCAGGGCTCGGCACCGGCTACGCGGTTGCGTTCAGGGACGTTGCGCACCAGAAGCTCGGGCGCCTACGGGTGCCCGAGAGTATTGTCTTCGAAAGCGCGGAGGACGTCGCAGCGTGTGCCGGGGAGGCCGCCGCGCTACAGCGCTTTGTCGAGCTGGCGCAAAAGCTCCGATCCCGAGAGCCCCGACTGGCGGATTGGCTCGCTGAGCGGCCGCTCCGGGCTCTTGAGTACGAGCAGGCGCTACCGCGGCTCCTGGCCGTTGTCGGGTACTTCCAGGCGCATCCGAGGCCGACGCGGTATGCCCGCGAGCTTGGTATCCCGGGGGTGGACAGCAAGTTCATCGAGGAGAACCGCGCGCTGCTCGGGCAGTGGCTGGATCGGGTGCTGCCGGCGGAGGCCGTGGACGCATCGGTGCGCGGCCTTGCCGACAACGGTTTCGAGCGGCGCTTCGGGCTGCGCTGTGAAGAGCCGCTCCTTCGGTTCCGTTGGCTGGATCGGTCGTCGATGCTTGACGGCCGCATCGCCGACGCCACGGTGCCGTTGCCCGAGTTCATCGCGTACGCCCCGTCCTGCGAACGTGTGATCGTGACCGAGAACAAAGTCAACTTTCTGACGTTGCCGGAGTGCAGCGGCAGCTTGGCTATCTTCGGCGGGGGCTATGCGATCGACCGGCTCGGAAGCGTGCCCTGGCTAGGT
>Ga0187893_10009081_pt1 | contig 15425 bp, 17 predicted proteins | sample MA1701074metaG_FD_139574 | JGI IMG/M metagenome (GOLD analysis project Ga0187893, IMG submission 139574) | White microbial mat communities from a basaltic lava cave in the Kipuka Kanohina Cave System on the Island of Hawaii, USA - MA170107-4 metaG ... | reverse complement strand
GAAACTGGCGCGCATATGGCGAAAATGTCTCGACGTAGCGGCGTTGACCTTCGGCATAGAGCGTGTCGAACACCAGCGAAGACTTGCCGGAGCCGGACACGCCTGTCACGACCAGCAATTCGTTCAACGGCAGGTCGAGATCGAGATTCTTGAGATTATTCTGGCGTGCACCGCGAATGCGGATGACGTCGTGAATGTGCTTGAGCATGGATACGGGCGGGTGATGGTGTGTGGCGACGCGCTGGCTGGCGGCGTGTATTGCTCTCAAAGGGCGCTATTCTACCGGCCCGACCTGTGCAGGGCAGCCAGCCGATCCGCTCCTGCTTGCAGGATGCAAAACCCGCTATAGAGCCATTAATGTCCTTCTTGAACAAAAGGTTACCGATCTGGCTCGCTGCCGGCGCCGTATCGCTCGGCTTCTTGTCCCCGCCAATGACAACGCACGCGCAACGGTGGGGGCCCGAACACGCGCCTGCGGGGCCGGTGGAGGCCCAGTTTCGTGGCTGCCAAGCAGCGGGATGGTGCGTGTTCTGGTTCGAATGGCCGCATCCGTTCGCGGACGTACTGCATCGTGTGCGGCCCGATGGCGTATCGGGAAAATCCGCTGACGATGCCTTGTCGATTGCGATACGCGATCGTCTGAACGCCCTCCTCGCCAGCATGATCCACCAGTCCAAGCGCATCGTGCTGCACAACCTGCGCGAACTGGACGACGGAACCTATGCAGCCTCGGTGACGGTAAACGGGGTGAATGTCGCGTCAGACCCGACTCTGGCGGAACTGCACGAGAAGGTTAGCAGTACGACGCGGCAGTAACGCAGCGTGGATTGGGGTCGGCGCTCGAAGACGCCTGCATCGCAGGCGCGAAACGAACTTCGAAAAAATCCCGGCGGCCGAAGCCGCCGGGAGGGTGAGGCTTGACCTGACCTACTGCTTCGTGATGGTCCAGACTACCGCGGATTTCGGCGTCGTGTAGAACGGCGACTCCATCTGGTAGTTCACGTAGAGCTCGCCGTAGTCCGCGACATACATCGTCTTGCCATCCATGCTGAACTCGACGTCGTTGGTGCGCTCGAACCCGCCCCGGTTTTCCTTCTTCTGATAGGCGTTGGGTCCGGGCTCCATGTTTTCCGCGAAGATCGACCACTTGATGCCAGCCGGATTCAGGAACTGAATCTTCACGATCGCCGGCCACATCGGCCGCAAGCTTTCAGGACCGTTGTCGATGATGCCGAACACCGCGGTGAACAGCGTGTCGGGTTCCGCTCCAAAGGCCTTCGGCGACCAGGCCAGCCCGTCCATCGGGTTGTTCGTGTCCCATTCCATCACCGGGTTGATGTAGCCGTTCGGATTGGGATTGGCGATGATCAACGGGGTGCCGCGCAGCCCGATCGAGTGGTCGATGAAGCGGTACGGCGGCAGTGTCGGAATGAACGGCTTGTCCCCATAGTTCAGCTGCGGGTTTGGCCGTGTCGGGTCGAACTTGTTTCCGCGGTATACGTCGGGCCCGTGCCGTTTGATAGTCGTGAAGTTCATGCTGGGCTTGTCGGGAAAGCCCGCATCCTGGCCCTTCTCGGTGACGATGAAGAGATTCTCGCCGGAGTTGGCAACGCGGCGGTTACCCTTGTCGTTATGTCCGTTGTCGCTGACGGCCAGGGCATTCTCGAACCGCGAACCCTTCGGGCCGAAGGCAAGCCCGGACATGTTGCGGAACCCGAACGCATACACTTCCCAATCGTCGCGGGTATAGCTGCTGTCGGCCTTCAGCTTCGCCCTGTGAACGGCGCCACCGCAGGGTTTCTGCGCCTTGATCACCTGGCCCGGCTTGGAAGGGGTGCCCTTGGGCAGGTAAGCGCCAGTAAGGTTACCCTGACTGTCGCGGATGTTCAGTCCGGTCAGCACGATATCCCGGCAGGGCGGATCGCGCGGCAGCGGCGGGACGCCGGCCGTCGTGCGCTTTTCCCAGTACGGATCGACGGCGTCGGTCCAACCGTGAATGTCCGGGTCGGCGTAGCCCGAATTGCTGGGAGCTCCCACCGCGTAGTACAGCCAGCCGTCCCGGCACATGATGGCGCCCAGCGCGTGGTCGCCGATCGGAACCTCGTTCATGATCAGTTTGGGGGTGCCATTCACGCCGTCGATTTCCCAGATACCGTAGCTGTAGTCGCCGACGTACGTGCGGCCGTTTTCCGCGCAATAGCCGATTTCGTTCAAGGCAAACGACTTGAACATGCCCAGCCCGACACCGTCCCGGATCAACTTGCCGGACTTGTTGAAAATCTTCACGTGAGGCTTGTCGATGCCTTCGGGCGGGAAACCGAATGTATTGCCCGAAATGGCGACCCAGACGTTGTCGCTCTTGTCGACAGTAATCGACGTGATCGTATCAAGACCGGCGGCGAATACGCCGACCTTGTATCCAGCTGGAACCTTGATCTTGCTCGGATCCGGCGTGACGGGCGTGCGCGTAGACCATTTCCCTGCAGGCCCGCCCGGCTCCGCCATTGCACGATCCTGGGCGAAGGCGGACCCCGATAGGGACCCAACGGCCACCGCCAGTATTGCCGTGTATCTTAGAATTTTCATTTTCCTCTCCTCCTCGGTTGACATTCACATTCACCTTCACCTTGCAGAACTACCCACACCCCAACCACTCTTGATGCTTTGCAAACCCTCCACGTCCCGGGCGACCCCGCGCAGACCGGTCTGACTCAGAACGTCCGCATATGGGCAACGATGTCGCGAATCTCCTCGTCGCTCAACCGCTTCTCCCACGCAGGCATGGTCACCATTTTTCCCATGTAGGCCCCGCCCTTCTTGACGATCATCACAAGATATTCGTCAGGAACACTGGCCATGTACTCCTTGTTGGCGAGCGTGGGAACGTGAGGGCTGAATCCGCCCCGGTGTCCTTCGCCTCCGTCGCCCTTGTAGCCATGACAACCGGCGCACATCTGGTCGTAGATCTGCTTTCCTCTCGCCAGGTCGGCCTCTGCAGCGGCCAAACCTGGTACGAGCGCCAGCAGCATTGCAATGATTGTTATCGGATTCTTCACGCAGATCCTCTGAACCCGTCGCCAACGGGCTTACGGATAGAAACGGCAACCGTATCACGTGTCTCCGGAGGGCTCAATAGACCGGGCTCTTTCCCTGTTCGTGTTGCGTCGCGCCAACTTTTCTTTGCTTCGCGCAGTGCCCGAGTGCATCCGCCGCGGTCGTCCGGCTCCGTCCCGGCGGCGCATTCACTCCGAGTCAACACTATCTGAATTTTTCCAGTGCCTTATTTACAAATTCGTTGGTGTATGAATCAGCCGGATGCAGATCTTTCGCTTCCTTCACCGCCGCCTCGAAACCGATCAGCACCTTGTGCTGCGCCTCGACTCCACGCGGCGGAAACAGTCCGTCCTTCGAATAGCTCTGGCGCATTCGCCGTAGTGCAGACAGGTACAGCCCCCGGTCGCCCAGCAGATACTCCGGCGGCACGGTCTTCGCGACGTCCTCCTCCGATGCGGCGTTCAGCCATATCAATGCCCGCACCATCGCGTTCGTCAACGCCTGCACCGTTTTCGGATTGGCCACGACGAAAGGCTCGCGTGTATAAAGCGATCCCGCCGGCAACGCGCTGCCGAATACTGCCTGCGCGCCGCGTACCGAAACCGTTTCCACCATCACCCGGATCGCACCGGAATTTTCCAGCAGCGTGATCGTCGGTTCGATGTTGGCGATCGCATCGAGGTGTCCGGCCTGCATCGCTGCAGCGGCGCCCGGGCCGGAGCCCACGCCTATGATGGAGACGTCGTCGGAGGACAGGCCCGCCGATGCGAGAAGATGGTTTACGAACGCATGGGTACTGGAACCCGGGGCGGTCACGCCGATTCTCATACCCTTGAGGTCTCCCGGCGAGCGGAACTTTTCCGCGTGCTTCGTCGCCACTCCCAGGGATATTGCCGGGGTGGCAATCTGAAGCACGAAGGCCTTGAGCTTCTGACCGCGCGCGCGCATTACCAGCACGTGGTCGAATCCGCCGGAGACGATATCGGCGCTGCCGCCCATCAACGCCTGAAGCGACTTGGCTCCGCCGGAAAAGTCCAGGATCTCCACCTTCAATCCTTCGTCGACGAAGTAACCGAGCCGCTCCGCGATGGACAGTGGAAGGTAGTAAAGCGAGGCCTTTCCGCCTACCGCGATTGTCACGGAGGCCTTCTCCGGTTGCGCAACCGCGGGACTCGTTGCAATGCCGAGCAACGTGATGGCGACGAAAACCCACCATTCTTTCATCGTTTCTATTCGACCAATGGAAACGGCCGCCTCGGCCGATTGCGCGGAAATTCTACCCGGGAACCGCGAGCCATGCAGTTACGCCGCTGGCGTTGGCGGGCACACAGCGAACCACGGACTCGCGTTAAACTGCGCTCTCCCGTCCATTGGACAATGATGGAGAACGCCGCATGATCGAGCTTTATTTCGCGCCGACCGCAAACGGCCTGCGCGCAGCCGTGGCACTGGAGGAAACCGGCCTGCCTTACAGGACGCACAAAGTGGACCTGGCCAAGGGCGAGCAGCGTACCCCCGAGTTTCTCAAGCTCAATCCCGCGGGATTGATTCCGGTGATCGTGGACCCCGACGGTCCCGGTGGCAAAACGCTTACGCTGTCTCAATCGGGAGCGATTGTCCTGTACGCCGCGGAGAAGTCCGGAAAGTATCTGCCCAAGGACGCGACGCGCCGCGTGATGGCCATGCAGTGGATGATGCAGGCGGCGAGTGACATAGCGGGCACGAGCGGCACGATTTTTCGCATGGAATCGAGTGTCCCGGAAAAGATCGCCGCGAACACGGACTATTTCAGGAAACGGCTGCTCGGATTCTTCGCTGCGTGTGATACGCATCTGGCGGCGCACGAGATGCTCGCGGACGAGTTCTCCGTTGCAGACATCATGCTGTATCCGAATTTCGCGGCGCGCAAGGCGCTGATCGAGCAGGCTGGCGGATTTGCGAATCTTCTGCGATGGGGGGCGGCAATCGGCTCACGACCCGCCATACAGCGGGGAATGAAGGTAACGGGCTGATCGGTATCGCCCGCATCGACGCTCCTCGATCGCGAATTTCGTTCACCCGCAAAAAACGAATCAGACTCCGCGAGAAAATTGCGCACTGACGGCGGACACGAAAACGACTCTGCCTGCCTATGCTTGGCACCCTGAAGAATCTGTTGTCCAACCGACCGGCCGCGGAACTGAATACGCGCGTCGAGTCCGAGTCCCGCGCATTGAAGGTAGCAGTCGCGGGTTTGTTGCACGAGATGATTCGATCGGACCTGAAGGAAACTCGCGAGGAAACCGATGCCGGCGTTTCCGCCCTGAAGGCAATTTTCCAAGTACCGGAACGCGAGGCACAGGCGCTGCTCGCCGAAGCCGGGGCGCATCGATTCACCTCTTATTTTGGCCCGGTGTCCATCGTCAAGCGCCTGCTGTCGATGGAGAGCCGGATCGCGCTGGTGGAGCATCTTTGGCAAGTGGCTCTTTCCGACGGCGACCTCGATACTTACGAAGATCACTTTGTGCGCAAGATCGCGCACCTGCTTTACGTTACGAACACCGAGACCATGATGGCTCGACAGCGGGCCAGAAGAGCAGCAAAAGTCAATGAGTGAAGGTGTTGCGGCGTGCCGGAAATTCCAGCCGCAGCATCCGCGGACTGGCACCGCACACCGTTCAATGCGGCTTGGGAGTCGGCACTTCCCCTTCATCACAGCGGGCGGCCCAGCCCGTCATCGAAACGCGGCTCGCATTGTTCATTCCCATCAAGTAGCGGTTCTGGATGAAATACGCTTCGTGCTCCGCCGAGTTGCGTCGCATGCAGTCGCTCGACCCCATATCGAAGCGGCCGCTCACCGCCTGCACATGGTGAACCAGTTCGTGAAGAAGAATGGAACGGTCGAAGATGCTGTTCGCGACGTCCAGCTTTTCGTCGATGAATACGCCCCGCGTCGCATCGTAGGCAGCCCGAATCGGACAGGACCGGCTGCAGAAATTCGCCTGGATGACGGCCTGCGGCACCCGGTGTATTTCGGGCGGCACCGTCGGCGGCGCGTAGCCGGAGAGCAAATGTATGGCGGCAAACAACTCGGCAAGAAGAGACGTCAGTGCGGCTGGATCCATGGGAACTCTCCCACCCGGCGTCCCTCCGTTGCGCGGGCAATTGAAGTCGAATCGTTATCCTTCTTCGAATACCACGATTGCGACACCCCTCCGTGGATTAAGTTCGATTCTTCGACACGGCGTGGCGCATGTCACCCGTAGCTTCCCGGCACCCGAATCGCGATTGCGTGGCAGATCAGAATAAAGCGGGCCGCTTGCGCCGTCACCGCTTTGGGTCCTCGTCCTCGCACTTTCCCGACCAACCCATCGCAACCGCGCGACGCGATGAACTCTGGTTCGATAAATAGCGGTTCTGGATTTCGTAGGCTTCCAGTTCCTGGGCATTGCGCCGAATGCACAGACTCCTCACCGGTTCGAACTTGCCGGTGGACTTCTGCAGGTGATGCACCAATTCGTGCAAAAGGATCGAGCGGTCGAATGCGCTGTTCTCGAGGTCGAGCGCCTCGTCGACGTATACGCCCCATTCCGGATGGTAAAAGGCTTTGACAGCACAGGCGCGACCGCCGCAGATCTTCTGTCGCATTTCGGCAACCGAGACGCGGTGGACTTGCGGGAGGTCGTCAGGGTTGGGATATCCGGACGCAAGCCTGATTGCCGCGAACAATTCGACAACGAGTGACGTCAGTGAAGTCTGGTCCATGGCAACGCATTCACCCCGTAACTCTTCACGTGGATTGAATTAAATCGCCATCGCGCGCGCCGGTCAATGGCCGAAGTCGATGCAGGCAGGACCGACTGACTATCGCCGGTCGACGATGCGTTCCTGCCGGGAATCGCTTTCGTCGCAGCGCGCCACCCAGCCAGACATGGCCACATGCTTTGCACTGTGAACTTTGGCAAGAAACTGGTTCTGCAGAGCATAAGCCTCGCGCTCGGCCGCGTTCCAGCGATCGCAGGTACTCGGCATGGTCTCGAATCGACCTCTGACCGCCTGCACATGGTGAACCAGTTCGTGAAGAAGGATCGAGCGGTCGAAGGCGTTCGATTCCAGATCCAGCGAGTCATCGAGGAGGATGCCCCAGTCAGGGCGATAGTAGGCACGCACGCCACAGGGCTTGTGACAGACCTTTTCCGCGATCACGGCCTGAGGTAAACGGTGAATTTCAGGCTGAATCGAAACCACCGGATAACCGGACAGCAGGTGGATGGCGGCGAGCAGCTCCGTCACCAGTGAGGCAAGAGAAGCATAATCCACAGTCGGCTTTCCGACCCGGAGCTCCTCCCGCGACTCGGGCTGCTAGTTGACGGTTCTTAGACCTTGCCTATGCTCACGCAAGATTCGGGCCATAAAATCGGCCCCCTAAAGGACCGTTTGTCCTCCCGAATGCACCTTTCCTAGGCGTTCCGCTCGTCAATGCGCCCCAATCCGGGGCCGACCTGTCCAGGATGGGAATCTTCCATGCGATCCCCTGACTGTTCATCGGCCGCCCCATCGCAGGAGTCGGACTTCATCGCCGCTCTTCACTCTTGCACCAGCCATCTGGCCGTGTGTCCCCCGTCCCGGTCCTTCGACAGCACCGGCCAAAGCCAATCGAGCATGGATCGTGCGATTTCCTCGTACCCGAACGGCGGATTGACCACCAGCAGTCCGCAGCCACGCAGGTTTGCGCCCCACTTATCCGGCATTACCGAGAGTTCCAGTTGCAAAATCCGGCGTATGCCGGTGGCCGCGAGGTCGCGCTCGAATGCCCGCATAGCAGCCGGCTCCATCAATGGATACCAGAGCGCATAAACACCGGTCGCGAAACGACGGTGCGCCTCGACGAGCCCCTCGGTCAGGCGCCTGAATTCCTGCGCGCGATCGAAGGAAGAATCGATGAAAATCAGACCACGGCGTTCCTTTGGCGGCAAAAAGGCCCGCAGCGCCTGGTAGCCATCCATCAGGCGCACCAGAACCTGCCGGTCACCGCGAAACAGCGCGTCCAGTTCTTCGCAGTCCTGCCTGTTGAGTTCAATGAGAACCATGCGGTCGTTCGGCCGCAGCAGCCGGCGCACGATACGCGGCGATCCCGGATAGTAGCGTAGCGTCCCGCGCCCGTTTTCCGCGCGGACCGCCTCGAGATACGGCACCAGCCGGTTGGGAACGTCGTCGCGCTCCAACAGCAGCGCGATGCCGTCCTTGTATTCGGCGTTCTTCTGAGCCCAGGCGTGCGTAAGATCGTAAAGGCCTGTTCCGGCGTGCGTGTCGAGCACGAAAAACGGCTTGTCCTTCTTTTCCAGTACAAGCACGAGCTGCGTGAGCAGCGAGTGCTTGAACACGTCGGCAAAATTGCCGGCGTGAAAAAGGTGTCGGTAGGCGAGCATTGGCCGGTTATTGGTGACAGAAGACTCGTGGTGGTGGAAGTGTAATGCCCTTTCCCCCGGTCACCGATCACCGTGCTGCAAAGTCATGGGATAATTCCCTAATCGTTCAACGTGCATTTACAGGAAATTCGCCATGGCCGCAGACAACACACCCGAACTGAAAATGGATCCTGCGAATCTCTATCGCGAGGAGATCTTCAGCGACCGCAAGGTCGGCACCATTCGCGTCATGACGCCGGTGAAAAGCGACGGCGCTGCCGATGCCGGCCGCAAAGTCATTTACGTCGGAGAAACCCAGCTCATGACGCCGGTAGGCGCGCTGCCGCTCGCCTTCGAGATCGACGCGGCTTCGCTCGGCAATGCGGCTGCGAAATTCGCCGAAGTCGCGCAGATCGCCGTCGAGCGTGCCGTCAAGGAACTTCAGGAAATGCGCCGCCAGGCCAGCTCCTCGATCGTCATCCCCGAAGGCATGCCGCCCGGACTAGGCGGGAAAATCAAAATGCCATAACTAGCTGTGAGTGGTTGCTGGTGCCCGGCAAAGAAACGGCGACATGTTTAATGATTCGTCATTGGTCACGGCATTGGGCCATGCTTCTGCATGTCACTCGTCACAAGTCACCGCACTTCCCTCACTCGCCGTAGGTGAGTGACCGGGCCTTGCCCCAGAATACCCGGTACGAAAACACGGTGTAGACGACGATAACCGGCAATACAACGCATGCACCGACAAACACGAACATGAGCGAATTGCGCGCCGCTGCCGCCTGCCAGATGGTCATGCGGTCCACAACCAGGTAGGGAAACAGGCTGTAGGCCAGGCCGGCAAAAGCGAACACGAAGACCCACACCGACAGTACGAACGGCAGCCATTCACGCCGCGCAACGCCGTGCTGCAGCCGGATGAGCGACGCAAAAATGCCGGCACATGCAGCGGCTGTAAGCAACGGCAGAGGTGCCAGCCAGAGAAAGCGCGGCCACGAAAACCATTTCTCCATGATGCCTGCGTGCATGAATGGCGTCGCCAGACTGATGGCCGCGACCCCCGCGGCCGTCAACATCACCGCGATGACTCCCCACCCCAACGCGCGCTCGCGCAGTTCGTTCTCGGTCTTTATCACGAGCCACGTCGATCCCAGCAGCGCGTATCCGCCTGCCAACCCGAAACCCACCAGGAGTCTGAACACGACAAAAAAAGCGCCCTGCTGAAAACCGGTAATGACGCCGGCGAGCATCATTCCCTGGGCGACTGCGGCACCGAGGGAACCGACAAAGAACGCCCGGTTCCACGCCTCCTGATGCCAGCCCGATGCCTTTACGCGGAATTCAAAAGCCACGCCTCGCAAGATGAGAGCGATCAACATGAATGCAACTTCAAGGTAGAGCGAAGATAAAATGATTCCGTGCGCATGCGGAAACGCCACAAGCAGAATTCCCACACCCAGGACCAGCCACGTCTCATTCGCGTCCCAGAACGGACCAATCGAAGCCACCATCATGTCTTGTTCCTCGCGCGTGGCCAGCGGCAGCAGAATCCCCACTCCGAGATCGAAGCCGTCGAGAATGACGTAGGCAAGGATCGCGAGGCCCATGAGTACCATGAAGATCAGGGGAAGGTCGAGTTGCATGGTGCTTATCGTCCCGTCACACCTGCAGGCTGGAGCGCATCGTGGAATGTTTTCCGGTCACCATTGCCATTCGCCTCCTTGAGTGCGAGTTGAGTGAGGACCACCATGTACGAAATCAGCAACAGGGTATAAACAACCAGGTAGCTGACCAGCGTGAGCGCTATGTAGGGAGCCGGCACATCGGACGCAGTTTCGGCAGTGGTGACAACACCGTATACGACGTAGGGCTGACGTCCGATTTCGGTGGTCAGCCAGCCCGCGAGCACGGCCACCCATCCGGAAAACGCCATGGCGGCAAAACAGTGCAGAACAGTGCGCGGAAATTCACGACGCCGTAACAAGAACCAGGCGCCCGCCCACGAGAGCGCCAGCATCATCACACCCACGCCGACCATGATGCGGAAGCTCCAGAACAACGACGCGACCGGCGGGTGCTTGTCGCCGAACTCGTTCAGTCCTTTGATTTCGCCATCCAGATCATGTGTGAGAATCAGGCTCGCACCCCTTGGAATGGAGATCACGTAGTCATTGCGCCGCTCCTTGCCGTTCGGCATCGCAAACAGCAGCAGCGGGGCTCCGCGCTCGGTCTCCCAGATGCCTTCGATTGCGGCGATCTTCGCCGGCTGATACTCGAGCGTGTTGAGTCCATGCAGATCGCCCACCGCAATCTGCACCGGCGTCAATACCGCCGCGATCACGATGCCGACTCGCAACATTCCCCGCGCCGGTTCGAACTGGGGTCTGCGCAACAATTGCAACGCCGAGATACCAGCGACCAAGAATGCCGCCGTCAGGCCGGAGGCGATCATCATGTGCGTGAGCCGGTAGGGAAAACTCGGGTTGAATATGATCGCCCACCAATCGGTCGCATGCAGCTGTCCATCGATGATTTCGAATCCCTGCGGTGTCTGCATCCAGGAATTGAGCGCCAGGATCCAGAATGCTGAAGCTGATGTGCCGATCGCCACCAGGAACGCTGACGCCGTATGCATCCACCCCGGCACGCGGTCCCGCCCGAATAACATCACGCCCAGGAAAGTCGCCTCGAGGAAGAATGCGGTCAGTACTTCGTAGCCCAGCAAAGGCCCGGCGATATTTCCGGCCTTCTGCATGAAGCCCGGCCAGTTGGTACCGAACTGGAAGCTCATCGTGATGCCCGACACCACGCCCAGCGCGAATGACAGCGCAAACACCTTGACCCACAAACGATAGGCGTGCGCGATCCACGCCCCACCGCCGCGCCCGATGCGAACGCGCAAGTACACCAACACCCATGCGAGCGCGATGGTGATGCTCGGAAAAAGTATGTGGAACGCGATATTGACCCCGAATTGGGTCCTGGCGAGGAGCAGAGGATCGGCAAGCATGTCGGAAGCGGGGAACGTGACCAAGTGTGACGCCTGCATTTTAACGGCCCGCGGCGCGCCCCGGGGCTCCCTGATTCGCAATTCGGCGGTATGATTCACTGATATCGCAACAAGACGGTACCCGTGCGTCTGGATCATGAGTTCCGCAGATCGCTATTTTGTTGCCTCCTCCCGCGCCCCGGTCTGCGCCTGCAAGTTCGGCTCTTCCCCTGGCACCGATCTGACGTGATCTCGACCGCCCAACTGCGGGCGCTGAGTCCGCTGATCATGCCGGCGGCGATCATCGTCATTGCGGCGCTGGCGGTCGCGATCGGACCAATGCTGCCGGACTCGTTCTCCGGGTTTGGTGTATTCGGACCGTACACTGTGCTTCTGCTGGGCGCCGCAATCAGCCTTTGGTTCAATCGCGGCCGGGCATTCATCGTATTGCTCTCGTTATTGATCGCATTCGTCGGTTACCGCCTGGCACTGAACACGGAGCCGATCAATTTTGCCGGCCGCGCCGTGTTTGCCGCTCTCGCGGTCTTCGTGCCGCTGAACATTCTGATCGTGTTGCTCATCGAAGAACGCGGCATCTCGTATTTCCGCAATTACCGTTGGCTGCTGCTGATGATGACTCAAATACTGCTGACCGCCTGGGTGGCGGGCGCGGGCACGAGCGCGCTGTCGGGAACAGCGTGGCACGCGATGCTGGAGCACTGGCTTATCAGGCCGGAGCCGGTCCCTTTCCTGGGCCGGATCCTCATGGCAGCCGCGTTTGTCGTTGCGGTCGTCGAGGCATGGGAGCAGCACTCTCCGCTCATCATCGGCATGGCTGGCGCGCTTGTTGCGTTCTTTGTCGCCTGCCAGTGGCCTTCGACCCCGGGGGTATTTGCGGCATTCTTCTCGGCGGCCGGCGCAATTCTGCTCCTGGCTGTGCTGCAGGAGTCGCACCGCATGGCATTCCACGACGAGCTCACCGGATTGCCCGGACGGCGCGCGCTGGAGGAGCGTCTTGTCGCGTTGGGGCCGGTCTATACCATCGCAATGGTGGACGTCGATCATTTCAAAAAATTTAACGACACGCATGGCCACGAAATCGGCGACCAGGTGCTGAAATTGGTCGGGGCGCGGCTTGCCGAGCTCGACGGGCGCGGCAAGGCATTCCGCTACGGCGGCGAGGAGTTCGCGGTCGTGTTTTTCGACCAGAACATGCAGGAGGCTCTGCCGCAGCTCGAGGACCTTCGGCAGAACATCGAGTCCTATAGAATGGCCATTCGGACAGACGACCGGCGCATCGATTCCCGCCCGGGCAACGACCGGCGTGCTTCGACCGGCACACCAAAGCATCCGCGGCCTGATTCGGACGTTCGCGCGTTCCGTAAACCCGACCAGGTGCTGTCGGTCACTGTCAGCATTGGCGCCGCAGAGCACGATGAATATCTGAATTCGGCGGCGAAAGTAATTCGCGCAGCCGATCAGGCTTTGTATCGTGCAAAAGAACAAGGGCGCAACCGGGTCAGCGAATGACGGGATTGCCGGCGTGCGCAGATTGAACGTGTGGTGATTCCCACTGCCCAATCACGAAATGCTGCTGGAGATACCCGAATGCGCGTTCATCGCCTTGTACCGTCGTTAGCCGTTGCGCTTGGTCTGGCGGTGCTCGCCCTTCACGCTGCAGCGTCGTCTGCCCAGGATGGCCGTTTCCGTTCGGAAAAGCATGACTTCCGTCTTGTCACGCTGGTCGAAGGCCTCGAGAACCCCTGGTCGATCGCCTTCCTTCCCGACGGGCGCATGTTGATAACCGAACGGCCGGGCCGGCTGCGCGTCGTTTCGAAAGAATTCAAACTTGAACCCAGCCCGGTCGAAGGCCTGCCGCCCATCGTCGAGGCGGGACAGGGCGGCCTGTTCGACGTGGTGCTGCACCCGCGTTTCGTGGAGAACGGCTGGATCTATATTGCCTACAACGGGCCCGGCAACGGCGGCTGGGGGACGGAATTGCTGCGCACCCGGCTCCAGGGCAACCGGCTGACCGACACGCAAGTGCTTTTTCGCCTGCATCCGAAGTCGCGCAAAGGGCAGCACTTCGGCGGCCGCATCGTGTTTGACCGCAAGGACTTTCTATACCTCACGCTCGGCGATCGTGGCGACAAGGAGCGCGCACAGCGGCTCGACGACCACGCGGGCTCGGTCATCCGTCTCCACGACGACGGCCGCGTGCCTGCCGACAATCCATACGTGAACCGTCCCGGCATCCGCCCGGAGAAGTTCACGCTGGGCAACCGCAACATGCAGGGCGCGGCATTGCATCCGCAGACCGGTGAACTTTGGACGCATGAGCATGGACCGCAGGGCGGCGACGAAGTCAACGTCATGCGCGCCGGGCGCAATTACGGATGGCCTGTCATCACCTAGGGCGTGAACTACGGTATCGGCACCCGCATTGGCGAAGGAACCGCGAAGCCTGGCATGGAGCAGCCCCTTTATTACTGGGTACCGTCGATCGCCCCTTCCGGAATGACTTTCTATTCCAGCGAGCGCTTTCCGAACTGGCGTGGCAATCTGTTCGTCGGCTCTCTGAAATTCCAGATGTTGGCGAGACTGGAACTGGACGACGAAAAAATCATCAGGGAAGAACGGCTCATAGAAGGCCAACTTGGCCGCATTCGCGATGTGCGTACTGGTCCGGACGGTAATCTCTATCTGCTTACCGACTCGCCCGACGGCGTGCTTGCTCGGATCGAACCGGCGAAATGAATTGGAGGCGAGACGCGCGAGGCGAGAGGCGCGAGTTGGTGCACTGAGGCACGTTCAGGTTCCAGGTTCCGTTTTCTTGTTTTCGGCATCATGGCCGTGACGTCTATGCGGAAATGGCCCGCTCGCGAAGGTTTGAAGTTCCGGCATTTCGTCGCGCTTCGCGCGCCAGCACAGAAACGCGCGATAGGGCGGCGCGTCTACACGGCATGCACGCCCCTGTCAGCCTTCGCTCCCCTTTGGCAGCGCGAGGCCGCCAGCGTAGCGCTTTTTCCAGAGCTCGTGCCCGTGCGCAAAATCGTTCTTTCCCGATCTGTCAACGCCGCGCATCAGCCATAGCGGCTGATCGAATATGTTGAATGGACTGTTGTCCTTTCGCTGCGCAACGAGCGCGCGGTCATAGTGCGACGTCGCGGGCATGTAACGCAGAATCAGCGCGGCGCGGCGACGCTCCGATGTGTTGGAAAGCGAGCCGTGGATCATGCGCACGTCGTGCAACGACATCTCTCCGGGTTCGAGTTCCACGTTCACGGCCGCGGACTCGTCGAACTGATCCTGATCCAGTTCCAGGTTCAGTACCAGGTTCCCGCGATTGGCCTGGTGATGCCGGTACAGCTCCTGGCGCCTGTGCGACCCCGGAATGAATCGCATGCAGCCATTTGCCGTCGACACCGGGTCGATTGCGATCCACACCGAACACGTTGCCAGCGGACGCATCGGCCAGTACTCCCCGTCCTGGTGCCACGGCACCTCGCGGCCGTTACGTGGCGGTTTGCAGAGGACGCGGGAAATCCACAGGACGAGATCCGGCCCCAGTACCTGCTCGACCATGTCCAGGATCGAAGCATGACGCGCCGTTTCCATGAAAGGGTTCATGTGCACACCATCGGTCGGCGGGATCGTGTGCGGATTGGCGAGATCCTCCTGCGCGACGTCCGTATAGGTAGAGAGCAACCGGTCTATCCCTTTTCGCAACCGGTCGAGCAGCGGCGCGGGCAAGCGAAACTTCGGGAACACATACCCCTGTTCCTTATAGCGGCGCAGTTCGTCGGTGCTCAGAATCGCGTTCATCATTCTCTCGATAGCTGACTTCACGGCGGTGCGTGACGGGTAAACGAGGTATAACCGAATCTGGTGTACGACGATGAGTTGAAGAAGGCGGCGTGACCTGCTGGAATTCGATTGTCGAGATCAATTTCAGCGTCCACGAAGGGAGTCACGCCACCATGAAGAAGGAT
>Ga0187893_10009079_pt1 | contig 15427 bp, 10 predicted proteins | sample MA1701074metaG_FD_139574 | JGI IMG/M metagenome (GOLD analysis project Ga0187893, IMG submission 139574) | White microbial mat communities from a basaltic lava cave in the Kipuka Kanohina Cave System on the Island of Hawaii, USA - MA170107-4 metaG ... | reverse complement strand
GGAGCCGCGCGGCCACGTCGAGCAGCACCTGCTGGTCCTGGAGGCCCGCGACCAGGGCTGGGTCATCGTGGAACGCCAGGCCATGGCCCGCATCGACGGCCTGGTGCACCTCTCCCTGGATCCCGCGGGCTTCCGCGCCGACGGGCTGACCTTGCGGCTGGAGGACTTCGAGCTGCGCATGAACCGCGGCACCTTGTTCCTCGCGCCGGAGAAACTCGGGCCGACAGTGGCGGTTTTCGTCGGGGACGCCAGCGTCGTGTTCGAGCCCCGCCCGGCCACGGAACGCGACCAGCTCCGGCAGTTCCTGGGAAAACCGGAGATCCGCGACCACGTCAAGGCGGCCTTCATTCGAATCCACCCGGCCGACCTGCCCCGTGTGCTGGTGCCGATGCGGCTGGTGCCCGATCCCGAGGCCGCTGCTCGCTGGGCCGCCGCGCAGAGTTACTTCGATGCGCAGGCGCCCCGGGCCTTCGTCCTCGACGTCAACCTGGTCGGCTCGCCCTGGTGGGTGCTGCCGGGCCTGGGTGATTCCCTGGTCGCCTTCGATCTCGGCCGCCGCGGCACGCTCAATTTCGCGATCAACGCGGACCAACCCGAGTCGATCAGCCTCTTCGACCGCAATCGGCGGCTGCAGATCTGCCTCTACCCCCGCCAGGGCAAGGGCCGGCGCTACAGCGACGACGAGGGGCGCGACGTCGACATCATCCACCACGACCTGCGGTTGCGCTTCGACCCCTCGAGAGACGAGATCCAGGGCGACAGCACCCTCACCCTGCGCATGCTGACTCCCGCGACCACCGTCCGCCTGAAGCTCGACGAAGCGCTGCAGGTGGAGTCGGTCAGCTCGGCCGAGGCCGGCCGGCACCTGTTCTTCCGAGTGCGCCACCAGAACCTCCTCATGGTCTCCCTGGGCGGCCTCTCGGGCTCGACCCAGGACCTGCGCCTGCGCGTTCGGTACTCGGGGAGGTTGTCGCCCTCGCCGGCGGACAACGACATGCTCCAAGCTGCCCCGATCACGGCGGCAGTCAGGGCCGACGGCCCGCCCATCGAGAGGGTCGACGTGTACTCGAACCGCACCGCCTTTCATCCCCAGGGCTCCACCGAGGACTACGCGACCGCCAGCCTGCGCCTCGACGTGCCCTCGGGTTTTTCGGCTCTGACCGGCGGCGAGCGGCTGAGCGCGGTCTCCCAGGGCGGCCGCACGGTGGTCGAGCATCGCCAGGATCGGCCCGGCAAGTACATCACCGTGGCCGTCGGGCGCCTGCTGCCCGCCGGCGAGCGCCGGGTCGGGGAGGTCACGCTCACGGGCTACGGCCTGGGCCGCACCCGGGGCGAGGTGGAGAAGGTCCTGGAGCAGGCCGAGGACGCGTTGCGCTTCTTCTCGGAGTTGTTCGGACCCTGCCCCTACGACCGCATCAACCTCGCGGTCATCGAGGGCGAGGTGCCGGGCGGCCACAGCCCTCCCGGCATGGTGGTGCTGGCGAGGCGGCCTGCCTTCGTGCGTCAGACGCTGCGCGAGGATCCGGCCAACTTCAGCGACGTGCCGGGTTTCTTCCTCGCCCACGAGCTGGCCCACCAGTGGTGGGGGCACGGGGTCGCGGGCCAGAACTATCGCGAGCGCTGGTTGTCCGAGGGCTTCGCCCAATACGCGGCGGCGCTGTGGACACGGCGCGCCCACGGCGAGCAACGTTTCCAGGAGGTGCTGGAGCGCATGGGCCGCTGGGCGATCCGCAAGACCGAGTGGGGGCCGATCTCCCTCGGCTACCGCTTGGGCCACATCAAGCGCGAGCCCGAGATCTTCCGCTCACTCGTCTACAACAAGGCCGCCTACGCCCTCCACATGTTGCACGAGCTGGTGGGAGCCGAGGCCTTTCGCAGCGCGCTGGCCCAGTTCCAGGAACGCTTTCGCTTCTCGCGCGCGGGCAGCGACGACCTGCGCGAAGCCCTCGAGGCCGCCGCGGGCCAGGACCTACACGCGTTTTTCGAGTACTGGATCCACGGCACGTCGATCCCGACCCTGCGCGTCAGCCACGACGCGGAGCCCACACCCGAGGGCTACCGCACCTCGGTCAAGGTCGAGGCGCGGGACCTGGCGGGGCCGCTGCCGCTGGAGCTTTCCGTCCTGCACCGTGGCGGACGCGTCACGCGGCGGGTGGTGTTGCCGAGCACGGGCGGCACGTTCCAGGTGGACTCTCCGGAGCGGCCGTCGCGCGTCGAGGTCAACGGCGACCGCGGCCTGCTCGCCCACGTCGAGAAACGCTGAGCTCCGCTCAGCGCCAGCCGTTGCGGCGGCCTTCTTCCTGCAGGTCTGCGACCTGTTGCCTCAGCTGGACGAGTTGGTTCTGGGCCTGCTCCATCTGCTGGAGTTGCTGGGTGCGAGTCGCCCCGTACAGATTCTGGGACAGGTCGTTCAGGGCCCGCTGCAGAGTGTCGACGCGTTGCTGGGTGGTCGCCACCCCTTCGTTGGCCTTCTGCAGACGGTCCCGCCACGCCTTCTCCTGCTCCGCCCGCATCTCCTCGGGCGTCTTTTGCTTGGCCCCGCCCGGTGCGGCGGCGGCTGGCGCGTCCCCTGCCCCCGGGCCGGCGGCGGCCCCGGCGGCAGCGGGCGCGGCTGCCGCCTCGCCGGAACCACTCGGCGCGTTGTAGTTCCCCGATCCACCGGGCTTGCCGAGGTCGGCCTCGGTGTACGACTTCGCCTTGCCCGCAGCGGCCTTGCGGCGTTCCTTCTCACGGGCGGCGGCCGCGCCCAGGTCCTGGGAAGTCGCCGGGGACGCGGGGAACGCCAGAGCGGCCACGATGGCCGCCGTCCAGAGGGTGCGCATCAACACATCCAACCTCCCGGCCCGATCAGGGCCGTGAGACCGAGATCCCCTGGCGCCGCGCCTCTTCCTCGATCGCGGCGATCACGGCCTCGGATTTCTTCAACTCGGCCTGGCCGTCATCGAGGATCTTCTGCAAGGCCTCTTTGCGGCTGCCAAACTTGGTCAGCGTCGTCGTGTCGTTGAGTTCCAGTTGCGCCTGGTTCATGGCCTGGCGCACGGCGTCCATGACCTTGACCTCGGCGGCAATGCGGCCGTCGAGCTCGCGCTTTTTCTCGGCACGGATCTCTTCGTCGCTCTTCTCGCGTTGGCCCGCCGCGGGCGCTGACGTGGGGCTGTCGGCGGGGGCCGGCGTATCGGGGGACCGACCGGGTTCTGCGCCGAACTGCGCTAGATCCGCATCCTTGTAGATCCTCGCGTTCGAGGACGCCTTCCGGCGCTCCTTCTCCCTGGCCGCCGCCTCCGGCAAAGATCCGCTGGAATCCTGGGTCAACGCTGGCGGCGCGAGGACGAGGCCCGCCAGCACGGCCGACAGCAGGATCCGGTGCCGCACGTCCTCGATTATAGAACGGCCGCTCGGCCTTGGCCTACCCGAGGGCCCCCAGGATCTTCATCAGCTCCCCGGCCTTCTTGTTCTGGGGATCCAGGGCCAGGGCCTTCTCGGCGGCCCTGCGGGCCTTCCGGTGGTTGTTCTCCACGAAAGCGTTGAGCGCCAGTGTCGTGAGGCGCTCAACGTCGGCCCGGATCAGCTCCGCCGGGCCGCGGGTCACGGGCGGCGGCGTCAGGGTGGACGCCGTGGCTGCGGCGGTCGGCCGCGGCGCGAGCTCCGCAGCCGCCGGCGCGTCGGCGACCGCAGCAACCGCGGTTGGCGGCGGCACAGCCGCCTCGGGCAGGACCGTCTCCGGCGCCGTTGGAGGGACTTCCTCCCCGGGAACGGGATCACTCGCTGTCAAGAGCGGCGGCGCCAAGGGCGGCGCGGGCTCGGCGGGATCCGGCCGTGGCGCGAGCTCCGCAGCCGCTGGCGCGTCGGCTGGCGCAGCAGGCTCCGGCGCCGCGGGCTCGAAAGGATCCGTCTCCGGCGGGTCGGGAGTGGTCTCAACCACCGAGACGGGATCCGCCGCCGCCGAAAGGGGCGGCGACGCGGGTGGAGGCGTCGCTTCGGGCGGAGCAGGTGGTCCCACGATCTGCCGCAGCGCGACGGTCTCGGGTTCGTTCGGCTCCGGGACCGTGTCGGCCGTCGGGACCGGCGGCTCCGGCTCCGGGCCAGCCGCGCTCGCGATGGGAGGCGGCGGTGTGGAGGTCGCGGCCACGGCGGCGACGTCGTCCGCTGGCGGCGCGAGGGGAGCCCCTGGCAGGGGCGGGCCGATGTCGGGCGGAAAAGAAGGCGACTGGTCGACCTCTCCCGCTGCCTTCATCAGGATCGACTCGGTGCGATCGCGGATCTCCCTGGCCAGGGCGTGGTCCGGCGCGACCTCCAGGGCGCGCTCGGCGGCCGCATGGGCGGCGACCAGGTTGCCCTCGGCGAGCTGCTCGCGGGCCCGGGTCACGATCGCGTCCGCCTCGCGTATCTTGTGCTCGTCATCCAGGAACGTCTTGAGCTTGATGTAACGCGAGCTGCGCGGGGACAGACGCTCGATCCTGCCCGCGATCTTGAGCGCGAGCTCGGTGTCGCCGTCGGCCGCATAGGCCAGGGCCAGGCTGCAGAGCTGCTCAACCTCGCGTTCGTGGATCGCGATCTCGATCTCGGAGCCGATCTTCTCGACCTCGCGATCGGCGGGGCTCAGCTCCAGCAGGCGCCGGCACAGGCCGAGGGCCTTCTGGAGCTGGCCCTCCGCGCGGGCGCTCTCCATGTTCGCGCGCACCTCGGCCACTTCCTTTCCGACCCGGCGCGCCGTGACCTCGCCTTCTGCGATCCGGAACAGCTCCCGCACCGTGGCGTCGGTGGGGGTCACCTGCAGCGCCTCCTTCGCCTTCTCGAGGGCGGCCTCGGCCTCGCCGTGCGCCAGCAGCTCCTGGCCCGCCTCCACGAGCTTCGCGGCCCGGGCCTGGCGTTCGTCGGCGGGCCGGCCCCAGGCGGGTCGCTCGGGCGACCGCGTGCCAGACTCGCGCAGGATCGCCTCCAGATCCCCCTGCATGTCGTCGAGACTCTGGTAGCGGTTCGGAGGATCACGCTCCAGCGCCTTCATGACGATCGTCTCGAGTGCCGGGGAGTACGGCGTCGTGATGGGCTTGGGATCCGGGCGCTCGTTCATGATGCGGAACATCACGGCGGTCAGGCTCTCGCCGTCGAAGGCCTTCTTGTAGGCGATCAGCTCGTAGGCGATCGCGCCCACGGAGAACACGTCGGCGCGGTGGTCCACCTTCTGCCCGTCGATCTGCTCCGGAGCCATGTAGTGGACGGTGCCGAGCACCAGCCCGCTCCTCGTCATGGTCGAGGACTGCAGGTGGGCGATGCCGAAGTCCATGATCTTGACCTCGCCCCCCTGGGTCACGCGGATGTTGGCGGGCTTGATGTCGCGGTGCACGATGCCGTTGCGGTGGGCGTGGCCCAGGCCTTCGCAGACCTGGCGCAATACGTCGAGTTTCCACTCGATGGTGAGGGGCTCGCGGTTCTGGATCACCTTCTCGAGGTCGGTGCCCTCGATGAACTCCATGGCGATGTAGGGCTGACCCCGGTCCTCGCCCAGGTCGTACACGGTGACGATGTTGCGGTGCTGCAGGCCTCCCGCGGCCTGGGCCTCGCGCATGAAGCGGGCGCGCAGATCTTTGCTCTCGGCAAGACCGGGAATCATGGTCTTGACCGCGACCCTGCGGTTGATGAGCGGGTCGATGGCCTCGTAGACCGTGCCCATGCCACCGCGGCCGAGAACCTTTTGGACCTGATACTTCCCGATGCGCTCCACGTTGCTCCAGGCCTTCTTTCGGGGCTTCCCCGCGCAAATTCTAGACCCCTGGGCTCTTGGGGCCAAGCCCGGCCTGCGCAGGGTGGGGCGTGGGTCAGTTCTGCTATCGTCGCCGCATGGTGGTGGGCCTGGGCATCGACATCGTCGAGCTCGACCGCGTCGAGAGCGCCCTAGCGCGCTGGGGCGGGCGCTTCGTGGAGAAGCTGATGGACGTCGAGGAGGCGCAGGGTCTGCCGGCGGCTCCGGCCGAGAGGGCGCGGGCCCTTGCGATCGCGGTCGGAGCCAAGGAGGCGGCCAGCAAGGCGATCGGAACGGGCTGGAGCCGGGGCGTGCGCTGGCGTGACGTGGTGGTCCGACGCGAGCCACCCGGCGTCGAGTTGCGGGCCGCAGCCCTGGATTGGGCACGGCGCCTCGGCTCGCGTGGTGAAGGCTCCCTGCGTTTCGAGTTTCGCGGGAACCTCCTGGTCGCGGAGTTCCGCCTGGTCTCGTGATGGAGGCCTGGAAACGCAACCAGTACGTCACCGTCGCGATGGTGTTCGTGGTGTTCACCGGCTTCGCCTTCGTGCTTCCGTTCCTGCCGCTCTTCGTCCACGAGCTGGGCGTGGAGGACGAGGCGACGGCGGCTTTGTGGGCCGGGGTGCTGATCGGCATCGCACCCCTGGCCGCCGGCCTGCTGGCGCCCGTCTGGGGCCGGTTGGCAGACCGCCGCGGCTACAAGCCGCTGACCCTGCGCGCCCTCTTCATCTATGTGTTGCTTCTGGCGCTCTCGGCGCGCGTGACGAACGTCGAGCAGCTCTTCGGACTCAGGCTCGGGATCGGCCTGTTCGGTGGCATCGGGCCGCTCGGGCTGGCGATGGCCACCGCGGCGGCGCCACGAGACCAGACCGGCCGTGCCGTCGGCCTGGTTCAGGCGGCCCAGATCCTGTCTGCGGCCATCGGCCCTTTCGCGGGCGGCCTGCTGGCCGACACGATCGGTTTTCGCGGCACGTTCCTGGTGGCGGCTGGGATCTGCGCCGTCGCGTTCGTCCTCGTGTTGTGCCTGTACGAGGAGAGATCGCCGAGCCACGAGAAACACGCGGCCGTGAAACAGACGCGTCTCGCCGACGTGTTGCGCCTGCCCCACGTGGCCGGCCTGCTCGCGATCTTGTTCCTGGTCAGCTTCATCGGCCGCTCCTTCACTCCGATCCTGCCCCTTCACCTGCGGGAGCTGGGCGTGGCCACGACCCGTTTGAGCCTGAACACCGGCCTGCTCATCTCCGTCTACTCGCTGGCCGCGGCCCTTTCGGCGGCCGCCTTCGGCCGCCTCAGCCGCCGCCACCCTCCGGCCGGGCTGCTTGCGCTGAGCCTGGTCGGGGGCGCCGTGTCGGTGCTGCCGATGGCCCTGGTCGGACGGTTCCCTCCCTTGCTCGCGTGCGCGCTGCTGCTGGGCCTCGCATCGGGAGGCGCACTGACGCTTTGCTATACCATCGGCGGCCTGGCGGTTCCTGGCTCGGAGCGCGGCGCCGCCTTTGGTTTCTTCTCAGGGGCGGCGCTGTTCGGGGGCGCGGTTGCTCCCGCGACGGCGGGGCTGCTGTCGCATCTCGCCCTGCGCTCGATCTACTGGGTCAACGCCCTGCTGTTCTTGCTCCTGGCGGTCGTGGTTGCGGTGCGGCCCGGCCCCGAGGCCAGGCTGCGGCCCGCCGATCCGGAATGAGAGCGTGCCCCTTCTGCAAACCGACGCCGGCGGCGGTCACTCGGCGCGCAGCACGTCCGTCGGGTTGGTGCGCGCCGCACGCAGCGCAGGCAACACGCTCGCCAGCAGCGCCGTGAGGCCGAGCACCACAGCCACGCCGACGTAGGTCGCGGCATCCATCGGGTCGACGCCGAACAGCAGGCTCGCCGCGGCCGAGGTGGAGATGGCGGCGGCCACCAGGCCACAGCCGAGCCCGATCCCTGTCAGGGCCAGGCCCTCGCGCAGCACGCTGCCCAGGATCTGGCGCGCCGCCGCTCCCAACGCAAGCCGCACGCCGATCTCGCGGCGGCGCCGGGCGACCGAGTAGGAGATGACGCCGTAGATCCCGATGGCGGCCACGGCGAGGGCTTGCCCTGCGAAGGCCCCGGCCAGGCCCAGCGCGAAACGCGACGCCGACAGGGCATCCGCAAGGTACGCCTCGAGGGGCCGCACGTCGTACACGGGTAGCTCCGGGTCGAGAGCCGAAACCTCGCGCCGTATCGCGGCCAGGAGCGGAGCCGGGTCGCCACTGGCCCTCACCACGTAGGCATGGGGCTGGCGCGGGGCCTGACGCTGCGGCACGTACACCTGTTCCCTCACCACCTCCGAGAGCTTGCGATGGCGCAGGTGCCCGACCACGCCGACGACGCTCGCCGAGGTCGGGACGAAGTTGCCGCTCGCGGGATCCAGAAACTCCACCTGGAGGCGCCGGCCCAGAGGGTCCTCGCCGGGCCAAGCCCGGGCCGCCAGCCGCTCGTCCACGATCACCACCGGCGCCCTTCCCGGCCCATCCGTCTCGTCGAAATCGCGGCCCTCGAGAAGCCGGGCGCCCACGGCCTCAAGGTAGCCGGGACCGATCGCCCGGGCATCGGCCTCGCGGGCGCCCCGCGACCCCTCGGGCATGCCGTCGTAGAGGTAGGGCGACGACCAGTTCGGCAGCGTGTCGAAAGGCAGGGCGCTCACTGAGCCCACGGCCAACACGCCGGGCAGGGCGCGCAGCCGCTCCTCGAGTCGGCGCCCGAACGATGCGCCGCTCTTAGCGTCGGGGTAACGCGCCCGCGGCAGCGCGAGCCTGAAGCTGATCGCGCCCTCCGCCCGGAAACCCGGGTCCACGTTTTCGAGCTCGCGGACGCTGCGCAGCAGCAGGCCGGCGCCGATCAGCAACACGCAGCCCAGGGCCACCTCGCAGACGACGAGCAGCCGGCGCAGCCGACGCCGGGGGCCGTCGTCAACACCGCGGCCCATCCCGCGCAGCAGGCCTGCCACCTCCACCCTCAAGGCGCCGCCCACACCCGCGGCCGAGACGAGCAGCGCCGCGAGCAAGCCAATCGCTGCGGTGAAGGCCAGCACCTGGGGGTCGAGGCTGACGTTCTCGAAGCGCACCAGGCCCGGAGGCCGCAGCGTCAGGAGCACGCGAAGGCTGACGGCGCCGAGCACCAGGCCGGCTGTGATACCCAGCCCCGCCAGCAGCAGCGTCTCCACCAGCGTCTGCCGCACCAGGCGAGCGCGTGTGGCCCCCAACGCCACGCGCAGGGCCACCTGGGCCCGACGCGTCAGGTCGCGCCCGAGCAGCAGGCTGGCGACGTTGACGCAGGCGAGCAGCAACACCAGGCCAACCGCCCACGAGAGCGCCAGCAAGGTCGGGCGCACCTCGCGGGCCGCGTCGTCGCCCAGCTCGGCCGCGAACAGGCTGCGGCCAGAGGCCGCGTATTCCGTGTGCTGGCCCTCGAGGCGGCGGCCGAGGGCTGCGATCTGCTCCCGTGCCGCTGGCGGGCTGGCCCCCTGCCGTAGCCGGCCCACGGTGCGCAGGTAGTAGAGCGCGCGGTTGCTCCTCAGATCGAAGGGAAATGGGGCGAAGAGCTGGGGGTCGCTGGGCACGTTGGCGTCGGGCGGGAACCAGAGCCGAAGGCCCGCGGGGGCGATGCCCACCACCAGCACCGCGTCGCCGTCGAGGCGGATGCGGCGTCCGACGATCCCGGGATCGGCGCCGAAACGCGCCCGCCAGAACCCGTCGGAGAGGATGGCAGCGGCCGGTGCGCCGGGGCCCTCCTCGCTCGCCTCGAAGTCGCGCCCGAGGGCCGGCGCCACGCCCAGCAGGGAGAGGAAGTTGCTGGTCACCAGGGCGACCCCCAGCTGCTCGGGTGGGCCGTCGCCCGTGATCTGCGCGGTGGTGGACCAGATCGAGGCGAAGCCTTCGTACAGGGTCGCCTGCTCCCTCAGGTCCTGGAGCTCGGGACCCGACAGCGGCGCGCGGAAGTAGCCGGCGCGATCGCTGTTGGACCAGATGATGTGGACGCGTTCGGGGTCGGCATAAGGCGGGGCTTCGAGCAACACCGCCTGCACCACGCTGAAGACGGCGGTGTTGGCGCCCACGGCCAGAGCCAGAGTCAGGACCACCGCCGCCGCGAAGCCCGGGTTGCGGCGCACCTGGCGCAGGGCGAGCAACACGTCGCGCCAGGCGCCCTCCAGGCTCGCGCCGGCCCGCATCTGACGGACGCTCTCCTTCACGGCCTCCAGGCTCCCCATCTCGACGGCGGCGGCGCGTCGGGCCGCTTCGGCGTCGAGGCCCGTGTGTTGCCTGTGCTCCGCAGCGGCCTCCAGGAAGGCCCGCAGCTCCTCGTCCAGCTCGCTCTCGACCCGGGCACGGCGCAGGAGGTTCCGGAGGAGCGCCCGCAGCCGCGGCATGATCAGGCCTCCTCCATGGCGAGCACCCGGGCGATGGCGTCGGATACTCGGGCCCAGCTCTCGGCCTCGTTCTCCAGGCGCCGCCGGCCCTGCGTTGTCATGGAATAGAAGCGCGCCCTGCGGTTGTTCTCGGATCGGCCCCACTCGCCCTTGACGAAGCCGCCCTCCTCCAGGCGGTAGAGCGCGGGGAAGAAGGTGCCGGGGTTGATCCGGAACACGCCGCGGCTCACCTCTTCGAGGCGGCGTGCAATGCCGAAACCGTGGAGCGGTCCCAGGGCCAGGGTACGCAGGATCAGCAGGTCGAGGGTTCCCTGGACCACGTCTTGTTTGGACTCGCCCATGCCTTCTCCTATTGGTGAACTATAGGATGGGCCAGCTCCTATCGTTTGTCAATAGGAGTGTCCGCGGCGGCCACCACGCGGTTGCGGCCCGTCTGCTTGGCCGAGTAGAGAGCCTTGTCCGCGGCGGCGAGCAGCGCCGCCGCGGGTTCGCCGTCGCCGGGCCACACCGCCACTCCGAAGCTGGCGGTGAGGCGGATCGAGCCACCGGCGAAACGGAGCGTGGTCTTCTGGAGCTCGAGGCGCAGGCGTTCGGCGGTCTGCAGCGCGGTCGCCGGGTCGCCGGACTCCAGCACCACCGCGAACTCCTCGCCGCCATAACGGGCCGCCTCGTCGCCGGCGCGGCAGTGGCGCTTGAGCACGGCCGCCACCTGCTGCAGGGCCAGGTCGCCTGCGGGATGGCCGTGGGTGTCGTTGAGCTGCTTGAAATGGTCGATGTCGAGCAGCACCAGGCCGAAGCCGCCGCCGCGGCGCTGCTGGCGCGCCACCGTCCGCTCGAGGAGCTCCTGGAAGGCCCGGCGGTTGAAGAGGCCGGTCAGGCCGTCCCGCACGGCGTCGTGCTTGTGTTTCTCGAGGACCCGCAGCGTGCCGAGCACGGCGGCCGCCTGGTTGGCAACAACCTGCAACACCTCCCGAGTCACGGCGCTGAAGGCCTCTTCGCGACCGGTCAGGACCAGGGCCCCGACGTTGCGGCTGCGTTCGCGGAGCGGGAGCGCCAGCAGCGCTTCCGGGGTCGAGGAGGGGTCGTCGAGGACCAGGATCGGCATGCGCTCCTTCTGTTCGGCGAAGCGGCCGTCCAGGTGCGGCTCCTCCTTGCTCCTCACCACCCAGGCGGTCCAGGTCTTCTCGTCGAGAGCCACCTCGCGGCCCACGAAGTCCTGCGCCCACCCCTCGGCGGCCTTGACCACGTACCGGCTCGAGGCCTCGTCGGTCAGCACCACGGCCGCCATCTCGGGGCTGGCGATCTGCTGGGCCGACACCAGCAGCAGCCGGGACACGGCGCCCGCGTCTTTCTGGGCCGCGAGCCGGTTCGAGAGGTCCTGTGCCGCCTTGAAGGCGACCGTAAGGTCCTCGCTGCTCTGGAGCACCCGCGCCCGCAACACGGCGTCCGCCGCCAGCTCGGCGAAACTCGCCAGCAGCTCGGGCTCGGCGCCGGTGAAGGCCTGGATCTCCGCCTTGTCGGCGATCAGCACGGCGACCACCACGTCGCCGGTCCGCACCGGCACCGCCAGCAGCGAGCCGATCTTCACCTCTCCGCGGTACCAGGGCAGGCTCCAGAGCAGGCGCTTGAAGTCGGTGGCGTAGAAGGCGGCCTTGCGCTCCAGCACGAAGGCGAAGGGGTCGTCGCCGAGGGACACGCTGGCGTCGCGGAGCAGGGCCTCGGGCCCGCTGGCAACGCGCACGAAGGCGAGCTCACGCCCGCGGTCGATCTCGAAGTAGAGGAGCGCATGGGCGTTCGTGGCCCGGCAGGCGAGGCCGACCAGCGTCTCCAGCTCCTGCTCGAGCAGGAGCGCCCGCTCGCCCCGGCGGGTGCGGCGCGCGTCTTCGGTGGCCTCCTGAAGCGGGCTCGTGGAGCCGCTTCCGGTGCGCGCCTGGTTCTCCTCGAGCTGCCCGATGCCGAACTTCAAGCGAGCCAGCTCGTCTGCGGTTCGCGCCAGCCGGCGCTTCTCGCCCAGCAGGGCCCCGTGTACGGCGAACACCAGCGCGAAGTAGCCGCCTGCGCTGGCGGCGCCAGCGCGCCAGTCCAGACGCCAGGCTGCGTCGGCGCCGGCCAGGAGCGCCGCCAGCGAAGCGATGCCCAGAGCCAAGGGCAGGCGTTCGGCCACGGCCAGGCCGGCCAGGAACAGCGTGAAAAACGGCCAGGCCGGCCAACCCGCAGCCGCCGTGACCTGGCCCAAGGCGTCGAGGGACAAGGTCAGGAACGAATAGAAACCCAGCTGCTCGAGGGGTCCGCGCCCGCGCAGGCTGGCCAGGAAGGCGGTGCCGATCAGGCCCAGGCCCAGCACCAGCACGAGCAACAGGCGCAGCCAGCCGGGGCCGAAGGGGCGCTCGAAGGGACGCAGCAACGCGAGCAGGGACAACACCATGGCCAGGGCCAGGGCGAAACGGCCTGCGCGCCAGCGGGCCCTGACGTCGAAGAGCGCCGGCGCGCCCTCCCTCAAAGGAGCGCCGCTGCTACTGGGTCGCGCGGCCGAGAACCATGGCGTAGGCCACGAGGTCCTCCTCGGTGAGCCCCAGCCGGTCGAGGTGGGCGTAGTAGTTGCGCACGCCGTCGAGGTGCTGCGAAACGATCGCCTTCTTCTCGCGGACCCCCTTCACGAGCTGCAGCAGCAACTGCACCAGCTTCGGCGTCACCTCGACCCCTTCCTTGTGCAGCTCCTCCCGGTGGCGCTGCAGGACGGCGTCGATGGCCATGGCGCCCGAGTGCTTGCCGAACAGGAAACGCAGGTGGCCGCCCACCGACTCCGGCTCGATCACCTGGTAGATCGCCGGGTGGATCGTGATCCCCGCGGTGTGGATGCCGGTCTCGTGGCTGAACACGTTGTGACCGATGATGGGCTCCGTGGCCCCCACGGGCAGGCCGCTGAACTCCTCCACCCTGCGCCGCAGCGTCCACAACATGTCGTAGCGGAAGCCCGGGATCGTGATCCCGTACAACTCCCTCAGGATCATCACCGTCGTGTGGAGGGGCGCGTTACCGGCGCGCTCCCCCACGCCGTTCACGGTGCAGGTGGGGATGGTGGCGCCGTGGTGCAGGGCGCGCACGGTATTGAAGGCGCCCAGGCCGAAGTCGTTGTGGAAGTGGATCACCAGTGGCTTGCCGGGAAACGCCGCCACGAGCTTCGGGATGTAGAAGTCGACGCCTTCGGGGGCGAAAAAGCCGACGGTGTCGGGGAACGAGTAGCGGGTGCCGCCGGCCTGGTAGCAGGCCCTGGCCAACTCGATCAGGTAGTCCACGTCAGCCCGCGAGCCGTCCTCGCCGCCGAACTCGATCTGCTGCACACCCCGGCTGTGGGCATGGGCAATCGCCCGGGTCGCCATCGCGATGTTGGCCTCGCGATAGAAGGCGACCGGCAGCTCCAGCCACTCCTCGGGCTTGCGACCCTCCAGCTGCAGCAGGGTCTTGCCGATCTTGTACTTCAGGTGCAGGTCCGAGCCCGAGGTGAAGATGAAAAACGTCACGTCGCTGGCCCGCGCGCCCATCTTCTCGAGGGTGTCGAGGGTAATGTCGATGTCCCGGACGTTGGAGCGGCACATCACCACGATCTCGAGGTCGGGCCGCAGGCGCCCCTGCTGCTTGCCGTGCAGGATCATCTCGAGGGCGCGCCGCTCCGAGCCCGCCGCCGAGGGGAAGCCCATATCGATGATGTGGATGCCCGCATCGGAGAGCAGGCAAGCCAGCTCGTACTTCTGCTCGGGGTTGAAGGCGACCCCGGGGGTCTGCTCGCCGTCGCGCAGCGTGGTGTCGTAGAGCCGGATCTCCTTGGCCCGCGGGAAGCGGGTCCCGGCGGTGAAGGTGCGCGGCAAGCGGATCAGGGCCTCGAGGGGCTCCTTCAGCTCGACCATTGGCGTGATGATACCGCGGTTGACGCAGCCGCCCGGGGCCGCCTACCGTGGAGCGTGATGAGCTCCGAGAGCCTGACGGGGCCCGGGCGGCCGGCCGACGAGTACGGCCACTCCCGGCCCAGCTTCACGGTCCACCTCGTGGTGCGCGACCTCGAGCGCTCGGCCAGGTTTTACATGCAGGTGCTGACAGCCGAGTTGTTGTTCCGGAACCAGGACGTAGTGGCGCTGAGGCTGCTCGGCGTGGTCTTCAGGCTCTGCGCCGACCACAACTACGACCAGCACCCCTGGCGCCGGCTGCTCAAGGACCGCCTGCGGAAACGTGGCACCGGGGCCGAGCTGCGCCTGTTCGGGATGGACCCGGACGAGCTCGAGAGGCGGGCGCGCCGACACCACGCGGCCGTGTTGAAGAAGGCCTGGGACACGCCCCAGGGCTGGCGCGAGGTCTCGATCGCCGATCCGGACGGTTACCTGTGGGCCGTCGGCGCCGCGACGCCGAAGAGCTCCGGCTAACTCGCGTCCGCGCGCGCTTCGGCCGGTTGGCGGGCGCCGACGGCTCTCAATAGAATGCCGGCGTGGACGAGCTGGTCACACGCGCGGTCGATCACTACCACGCGCTGCTGCGCGACGAGCGAGAGCTGCGCGAGGATCTCGAGGCCCGGTTTCTGGATCGCATGCGCGCGGCCAACCTCACCTTCGGCGGTCGCGTGTTGTGCCCGTTTCCGCGACCGAACCTCGTCTCCCCCGCCGTCTACGACCAGATCCGCGGCGTGTGCCGGCGTATCTTCCGGGCCATAGAGAAGGTGGAGGCGCGACTCGGTCCCGAGTTGTGGACACGGGTGGACCTGAGCGCCGAGGAGCGCGAGCTGGTCGCGATCAACCCCGGGTACCGGCGCTCCTCGCCCTCGGCGCGACTGGACTCGTTCCTCACCACGTCGAAGTACCAGTTCGTGGAGCTGAACGCCGAGACGCCGGCGGGCATCGCCTATGCCGAGGTCCTGACCGAGATCTTCCTGGAGCTGCCGGTCGTGAAGCGTTTCCAGCAGCGCTACGCCTTGCGGCGCTTCGCGGCGCGTGACCGCCTGCTCGACACGCTGCTCGCGTGTTACCGCGAGGCCGGCGGGAAGAAGCCGAAGCCTACCATCGCGATCGTGGACTACGAGGACGTCCCGACCCGCTCCGAGCACCAGCTGTTCCGGGACTTCTTCGAGGCCAGGGGTTACCCGGCGCTCGTCTGCGACCCGCGCCAGCTCACTTTCGAGAAGGGCCAGTTGCTCCACGACGCCGAGCCCATCGACATCGTCTACAAGCGACTGCTCGTGAACGAGCTGCTGGAGAAGAAGGGCGAGCTGCGGCCGTTCCTCGAGGCGGCGCGCGCCCGCGCCTTCGTGATGGTGAACCCCTTCC
>Ga0187893_10009078_pt1 | contig 15428 bp, 14 predicted proteins | sample MA1701074metaG_FD_139574 | JGI IMG/M metagenome (GOLD analysis project Ga0187893, IMG submission 139574) | White microbial mat communities from a basaltic lava cave in the Kipuka Kanohina Cave System on the Island of Hawaii, USA - MA170107-4 metaG ... | reverse complement strand
GATATTTTTTTACTATTTCATTAAAAGCAGCATGCCGGGTGGATTGGTTGCGGAACTTCTTCAGCAAATCGCTGTCCTGAATTTCATGCATTGTAAAATGAAAATCTATTTTTCCTTAAATCAAAGAAAAACAATTCATGCATGAACGCTAATTCCATTGCCTGCCTGCTTTCGCTCCAATACCTTCTCTACTGCATTTACAATGTGGGAAGCCCCTAATCCATATTTTTCGAGCAGTTGCTCAGGGGTGCCGCTTTCACCAAAAGTATCATTCACACCCACCATTTCCACAGGAACCGGAAAATGTTTTGATAGTACATGACAGATGGCATCACCCAGTCCACCGTTCACCTGGTGCTCTTCAGCAGTAACTACGCATTTTGTTTTTCTTATGGAAAGTAGGATGGCTTTTTCATCCAAAGGTTTAATTGTATGGATATTGATTATTTCAGCGTTGATGCCGGATTGAGCGAGTTGCTCACCCGCTTCTATGGCTTTCCAAACAAGATGCCCGGTGGCGAAAATGGTTACATCAGAACCCTCATTCATGATTTGCGCTTTGCCGATGATGAATTTTTCATCTGCTTTGGTAAATACGGGCCAGGGGGGACGGCCAAAACGCAAATAAACCGGACCTACATGTTGGGCAATGGCAAGCGTTGCGGCTTTGGTCTGGTTATAATCGCAGGGGCAAACCACCACCATATTCGGAAGCATCCGCATCATGCCTATGTCTTCGAGAATCTGGTGCGTGGCTCCGTCTTCGCCCAAAGTCAGTCCTGCATGTGATGCACAGATTTTTACATTTTTATTGGAATAAGCAATGGACTGTCGAATCTGATCATAAACTCTCCCTGTTGAGAAATTAGCAAAAGTCCCTGTAAATGGAATCTTTCCCCCTATGGTCAATCCGGCCGCGATGCCCATCATGTTCGCTTCAGCCACGCCTACAGAAAAAAACCGGTCGGGAAATTCTTTTTGAAATGCATCCATTTTGAGCGAACCGGTTAAATCGGCACATAATGCAACCACATTCGGATTTTTCCTGCCCAATTCAAGCAATCCTACTCCAAAGCCGGAGCGGGTGTCCTTTTTTTCGGTGTAATTATATTTTTTCATTATATATATTTCGTCAAAATAAATTTACGCTAATAGAACTTCCGCTGGTAATCCTGAATTCACGGTCAACAGTATAAATGCTTTCGCGTGCATTCTTTGAACGGTACATGGCATGGTACTTTCCCGGCTGAAGCACCACACTTTCGCGGTTAAGCGTTTCATCCAGACTATAAACCCAAGTAAGCACATTACTTTCTTCGACATAAATATCCCCGTACCCGGAACTGTTTGAAAGAAATGTAGCAATGCCCGGTTTGGGGATTTCAACGGTGGTGGTTTTGCTTTGAGAAATATCCACATCGCTTACGAACATGCGGGGGAGTGAAAGGATTTCCAAATCATATTTTCCGACAATGTACCGCTCTTTCGAATTAAAAGGTTGTGCAAATAAAGTTTTCATCGAACCTTTTTGCCTCACAATTGCTTTCAGGTTTTTGTATTCACTTGAACCTTCCAGTTTCAAAAGCAAATCCCCCTGTGGTGTGCTCAGTCCCACTTCAGTATGCTTTCCGGGAATTGCTTTCACATTATCTTTGGAAACGGGGGGAAGCGTATGCACCACAATGCGGTAAGTAGCAAGGGGGTCAATGCGCAGAGTGTCGGGCATTCCTTTTGAATTCATTGTATGAACAAAATTGTAGCGGATGGCTCCGGTGAACTGATCATACAAAGTCATTCCCACATTGGTTTCGGTGGGTTTTCCGTTTATGTCGAGCAGGTTAACCTGCAAGCTGGTATTGTTCAAAGCTTGTGAAATCACCACGCCCAGCACTTTTTTAAAAGAATTCTCTTCCGCTGCATCATAATAATTTCCGACACATTCAAATGCCTTTGCAAAATCTTTATTGATGCCCAGTCCGATGACGAACGGTTTTAAAATAACTCCGCTTTTCTGCAAGCTGTTTGAAACTGCACATGGGTCACCATTGCACTCTTCAATTCCATCTGTGATGAGAATGATGATATTTCTTCCCTGCATTCCGGGAAAATCTCTTGCACTTTTTTCGAGCGACAGTGCAATGGGTGTGGTTCCGCTTGGTGAAATTGTCCTGAGCTTTTGCTTGATTTCATAACCATTGAATCTTCCGAACGGGATTTCGAGTTTCGTGTCATCACAATCCTGAGGGGGGAAACCTTTCTGGTGACCGTAAACCCGTAATGCCAGCTCAAGGTTATCGAGCCGCTGCAAACTGTCAACGATGTCGGATAAAATCTTTTTTGCAATTTCAAATTTTGTGTCGCTCTGCCATTTGGCAAACATGCTTTGTGAAGCATCGAAAAGAAACAGTATTCGTGTGGTAGGTTCCTTTTGTTCGGGGGCTCTTTGTGAAAACGATAATGAGGGGTTAAAAAAAATAAAAAATGTAAAATGTAAAATGTAAAATGATAATCTGAATTGGTTTTTCAGCATTTAACCTTGTAATTTAAACTTTGTGCTTTGAACTTTTCTTCAATAATCACCGATTGTTTCCGGCAATTGCGCCAGTGCACGTTTTGCCTGTTCATCATTAGGCGCCACTCCATGCCACTTGTGCGTGTGCATCATAAAATCAACGCCCTGCCCCATCACGGTATGCATCAGGATAACGATGGGTTTTCCTTTTCCGGTATGCAGCTTTGCAGATTTTAATGCAGAAATCACCTCATTCAAGTCAGAGCCGTCTTTGATTTCGAGAACATGCCATCCGAATGCTTCCCACTTAGGACGTAATTCACCGATGGGTAAAACATCCTTTGTTGCACCATCAATCTGCTGTCCGTTTACATCAATGGTTGATATGATATTATCCACTTTGTGCGCAAACGCGAACATGGCTGCTTCCCAAATCTGCCCTTCTTCAATTTCTCCATCGCCATGCAAGCTGTAAACAATATTTGAATCATTATTAAGCTTTTTCGCCAGCGCTGCACCAATTGCAACAGACAAGCCCTGTCCGAGCGAACCGGAAGCCACTCTTACACCCGGCAATCCTTCATGAGTTGCAGGATGTCCCTGCAACCGTGAATTTATTTTCCGGAAGGTTGATAGTTCCGGTAAGTCAAAATAACCGGAGCGCGCCAGCACACTGTACCAGACGCGAGAAATATGTCCGTTGCTGAGAAAAAATAAATCCTCTCCTACTCCATCCATCGAAAAATTTTCGGGATTATGTTTTAAAATTTCGAAATACAGGGCAACAAAAAATTCGGTGCAGCCGAGCGAACCGCCCGGATGCCCGCTTTGCGCGCCATGCGTCATGCGAATAATGTCTCTGCGGACTTGAGTGCAGAGAGATTTAAGTTCAGGATTCAAAGCTTCTGGTTCAACGTTTAAAGTTTCGGGTTTTGCGTTCAATGTTTCTGGTTCAGGGTTCAAGATTTTTCTGGATTTAAGAATGAACTTTAATTAGGTAAGTGCAGGGATTGACAGGAAAATTCAAGTGCGCAAATGTGAGTATTTAAAAACGGAATCGGAAAAGAATTTATTAACAAAATGTTGAAAGAATGACGTGCCAAGTTCAACTCATCCGTATTATTCTGACTGTACTGAGAGGTTATCTTTTTTCTCAACAATTATTTTATCAATAAAAACCGCATATTTATTCGGCCTGATGATGATGCCGTGATGGCGCGCATACGCATGAGTAAACTCTGCCCCGAAATAAAGAATGATAGCGGAATAGTAAACCCAAAGAAGCAGGATAATGATCGAGCCGGTTGTCCCGTAAGCGGACACGGTTGTATTAAATGAAAGATAATAACTGATCAGGTATTTGCCTGCCATGAATAATATTCCGGTGGCAATGGCGCCATTCATCACATGCTTCCACCGGATGGATGCATCAGGAAGTATCTTAAAAATCATGGCGAATAAAGTAACGATGACAATAAAAATAAATGCATAGTCCAGATACAATACCAGCCGTATAATATAAGCGGGAAAAAATTCCTCAAGCTTTTTAAAAAATAAATCCATAAAGGTGTTGAGCGTGAGTGAAACAAGCAGGATGAATCCCATGACAAGAATCATTGAAAAAGAAAGCAGGCGGTTGATGATTAAAGCGAGCCAGCCCTTTTCCGGTTTTGTCTTCAGTCCCCATATAAAATTAATGGAATCCTGTATTTCACCGAAGATTCCGGTAGCTCCCAGAATGAGCATGATAATGCCTGTAGCTGTAGCAAAAATATTGTTTCCCGAAAGTGCAGTATTTGCAAGTGCTGTTTGAATCTGAAATGCTGTTTCGGAACCCACATATCCGCTGATCAATTGAATTATTTCGCCCTGTATCGCCTGGCGCCCGTAGAAAATGCTGCATAAGGAAATAATCAGCAGGAGCAAAGGGGGGAGCGAAAAAATGGTGTAATAGGCAAGTGAAGCGCTTAGCTTCATGCACTTGTGATCCAAAAAAGAAATCACTGCCGACCGGAGCACCATCCATAACATTCGGAATTTTTGCACGACCCTGAGGTTTGATTGTAAATGTATAAATACAAATGACATTCCATGATGGCATGAATTTTTATTTTAATAAAGCATAAATATCAAATTTATGAAAACAATAAACTCATTTTTGAAAAAAATCCGGAAAAGAACATTAATTATTTTACTTGTCATTGCTGGCGTGCTGGTGATTTTAAGAATTTATCTTCCGCAAATAGTGCTTCGGTATGTAAACACGAAGCTCTCGGAAATGGAAAATTATTATGGACATGTGAAGGACATTGACATCTGGCTCATACGGGGAGCGTACGTTATTGATGATATTGTAATCAAAAAGAAATTGCCGGCAAAAAACAAAGCACTGGATACTATTCCGTTTTTTAAAGCGGATGAATTGGATTTATCCGTTCAATGGAAGGCAATATTTGAGGGCAAGCTGGTGGGCGAAATTTATGTGGAAAAACCGGAGCTGAAGTTTGTAAAAGGCGCGCATCAGGATGAAGACCTGCGGTCAGACACAAGTGACTTCAGGCAATTGGTGCGCGATCTGATGCCGCTTACGGTGAATCATTTCCAAATCAATAAAGGTCAGATTCACTATGTGGATCCATTTTCATCTCCCCCTGTGGACATCTCTGTGCATTCAATTCAGGCAATGGCAAAAAACTTATCCAACCATTCCGACTCAGCCGATCTCCTCCCGGCATCGCTGGTTGCAGAAGGCGGGGGATATGGCGGAAATTTCCGGCTTCGCGTAGATTTTGATGCGCTGGCGGGATCGCCAACTTTTGATCTGGATGCAGAAGTGAAACATGCGGATTTGACCGGCATGAATGATTTTATGCAGGCATACGGAAATTTTGATGTGGAGCGGGGGGAGTTTAACATGTATGCAGAATTCGCAGCCAAAAATGATTCGTTCGGAGGATATGTGAAACCACTGATTAAGGATTTATCCATTGTGAAATGGAATAAAGAAGAAGGAAGCATTCCGCAGATTATATGGGAAACCATTGTGGCAGCAGGCGCGAAATTGCTTACCAATATAAAGGAAGATCAGATCGGAACTAAAGTTTACATTGCAAATACTTTTGATGACCCGCAAATCAATACATGGGGTGCAGTGAGCTATGTGCTGCGCAACGCATTCCTTCAGGCGCTTCGACCCTCTATTGAGCATACGGTGAACATTATGAAACTCCAAAATGAACGCAAAACATTTTTTGAAAAAATATTTTCACCGGGAAAAAAGAAAAACAAAAAAACAAAAGACAAAAAGGAAAAGAGCTCGAACCTTCATACATGAATTCCGTTCCGTAGCGGGAAAAAGTATCCCAAAGAGGGAGAAGGATACAGCGTTGAAAAGAATTTAATTTATAAATAATAATAGAATAAGCAGCATGCAATTCTAACTTCAAAGAGCAAATGAAAATAACGATGGCACAATTATTTTGCAATTAATAAAAACTAAAAAACAAAAAATCATGAACAGTCTCCTTTATTTAATCGCCATTATCCTCTTAATCGGATGGCTCATTGGTGTATTTGCTTACAGCTTAGGTGGATTAATACATGCACTACTGGTGCTAGCTATTGTTGCTGTTTTGCTCCGGCTCATCAGAGGACAGCGGGTATAAATGACCATTCCGATATCATAAGCTTCGCGGATAATTATTTTGCGGGCAAATAAAAAATTTCGGTTTGCGGGTTCTCCCGGTGGTTATCACCCGTTCGGATTTTTCCGAATCGAAAAAAATTCAGAAGTTGCAGCGTATTAAAAGCCCAATGAAATCTTACTTCTGAATTTTTTCAATAACAAACGGAATTTTTACAATGGTTTTATAGTCATTGCCTGCTTCCTGAATATCCTCGTCATTCTCTTCATAAAACCATTTTCCTGAAATGCTGCTTTTTCCAGATTCATGGATGTGCACAAACTTTCGGAAAAAATCGAGAAGGCATTTTGATGAGCTGGTGTTGAAATATTCAAGTTGAATAATAATAGTTGTTTCCCTTTTTGGATTTTTAACGTACTCATCCACCCACGCAAATATCGGCTCAAAAAAGGATAGTGAGTTTTCAGGAATGGAAATTCCGCTGATTTTTAAAGTGCCGTTATCTGAATTAAAATCAACCAAAGGGGTTTTTCCAGCGGCTTCGATCCGTAATGACTGCATAGTTATAAAATTTCGGTTTTCATTATCGAACAGGGTTCATTTGTTATCCGGCAATTACTTTCAGAAGAAAAAATATTTTTCCATCGGGTAAACTTTCAAATTCATACTGAAGGGGGTGCTGTGATTTACGTGCCATTTCGATCAGGCCGAGTCCTGCTCCGCCCTTTTCTGAAAATCCCTTATTCGCCAGCGTTTCCAGATAATGCTGTTTCAGATTTTCCTGCGACATTTCATTCATCAGGTTAATTTGCTGTTTCAGGTGATTTGCATCCTTTTCAGTTACCATATTTCCGGTAACGATATTTAGCCGCTCATTTTCCTTTGAAATTGCCAGAAAAGAATCCGTGCGGTCATGGGAATGCTGGACCATATTCTGAATACATTCTGTGAGCAGAAAATAAAACTTTTTTTTCATTGAAGATGCAGCATTCGCAGTTTTGGTTTCCAGGAGCCCGGCAATAGCTTCCGTTAAATCGGTTGTAATTTCACCGGAATAAGCCAGCAAAAGCTCCTCCTCTTTCATCAAATCGAAAATCCTGCGGTAAGGCAACACCCTGCAAATGTAAAACTCATTTTTGATGTTTGGAATTTCCGATTGTCTAATTTCGCGGCTCATGCATTTTGATCGCTTTATGTTGCATTATGGCTGATAAAATTTTGATAGTGGACGATGAGCCCGATCTGGGGGGAATGATTGAACAGAAGTTCCGGATGAAGGTTCGCAGCGGGGAACTGCAGTTTTTTTTTGCAGGCAACGGAGAAGAAGCATTGAAAAAGCTGAATGAAGACCCTTCGATTGAAATCGTATTTACAGACATCAACATGCCTGTAATGGACGGACTAACGCTGCTGAACAAAATGAGAGAAATGCACATGATGCAAAAAGCAGTTGTTATTTCCGCATACAACGATCTTACGAATATCCGGACTGCCATGAACCGGGGCGCATTCGATTTTGTTACGAAGCCGATCGATTTTGATGACTTAAATGTAACATTGACCAAAGCACTTGCGGACATGAAAGCGAAGAAGGAAGGAATGGAAGCAAAAAACAAATTACAGGATGCATTAATCGAAAAAACCGAAGCGCAGCAGCAAATGCTTTTGTTAATGCAGGAGAAGGAAAAGCTTATTACCGAACAGAACATTTTACTGGAAAGCCAGGTATTGGAACGCACATCCGAATTATTTCAGCAAAAAGAGCTGGTGGAAATCAGAAATCGTGAAATGCTGGATTCCATTCACTATGCGAGCAATGTGCAACATGCTATGTTCCCCCCTGCTGTCCGGCTTCAACATTTTTTTCCGGAAAGCTTTATCATAAATATTCCGAAAGATATAGTTTCAGGTGATTTTTACTGGTTTGGAGAAATCAATGGCTTTGCGCTGGTTGCGATTGCTGATTGCACCGGTCATGGTGTTGCAGGCGCGCTCATGAGCATGCTTGGTATTTCATTGCTAAACCAGTTGGCTAAAGAAACAGAACGCGTCAATCCGGGTGAAATTCTCGAATTACTCCATCTGCGAATTGTGGATGCGCTTAAGCAATCAGAAAATTCATTGCAGCAGGGTATGGATATCGGACTTGCCGTATTTAGTTCCGACCGGAGGGAAATTATTTTTGCTGGCGCCAACAGGCCGCTTTGGCTTTTCCGGAATAATTCATGTAAAATATTCCTGCCCGATAAACAGCCCATTGGAGGAATGCAGCTGGAACGCAAAAAATTTACAAACCACAAAATTCCGGTCGAAGCAGGTGATATACTTTATCTTTTTACTGACGGATATGCCGATCAGTTCGGAGGGAAGGAAGGGAAAAAGATCATGACGGCAAATTTCAGAAAGATGATCCTCGGGCATCTGCATTTACCCATGCCGGAACAACACCTGAAATTGAAAAATCATTTCGAACAATGGAAAACAGGGCATGACCAGGTGGATGATGTGCTGGTTGCCGGAATCAAAATTTCCTGATATTTTGATTTTTTCAACGTTTGCCTGAACAGACTCATCCTTTTCTGTGATGTAATTTCTTTTGATTTTTTGTGCATTTTAATTATTCATTTAATCACATGCTCCGCTTTTAGTCCTGCTTTTCAATGAATGGTGAAACAGCAGAATAATTTCATCATCGTAATTATGCTGTAAGAATTCAGAATTTCAGTAGTTAATTTCAATTAACTCATAACTGAAAAACTCTAATGATGCACGAAAATTGATTATGCTGGGTGAAATTAATTAGAATCAATAAGCCACTTAAAGTTAAAGATTATGAATGCAGCGATTAAGTTTCATGAAAAACTAAACCGGGCTTCAAATATAATGGGAAGGGTTTTTAATCATATACAACCGTCTTTGCTCCATTCTGTTTTTTTCATTTCAATATTTATCAAAAGCATTAAAATATGCAATGCACAATATGGAATGCATGGAGATAAAGTCATTTCGACAACGAACAATATAGTGAATGAATATACCACATTAACTGCAGATGCTTCAGCATCTTCTACCAGCATCACCGTAGCAAGCTCTTCACTTAATGCGAATTCAAGATTCAGCGGAAATCTTGTTGCTGGAGAATTAGTAATGATTATTCAGATTCAGGGAGCCACCATCAGCACAATCAATGATGCAACGTATGGCACCGTATCATCTTACGGAAATGCCGGACGATTTGAATTTGCTGAAGTTGCTTCCGTTCCAAACAGCACAACCATTAACCTTACCGTTGGATTAAAGCGGAGTTATACCGCATCAGGTAAGGTGCAGGTTATTCGTGTTCCGCGCTATAGCAGCTTTACAGTTACAGCTGCCGGATCAGTAACCAGTCCTGCATGGAATGGTTCAACCGGTGGAATTGTAGCTATAGAAAGCAACGGCACCTCAGTGATAGACGGCAGTATAGACGTATCGGCAAAAGGATTCAGGGGAGGAGCCAATGAACAAAGCACTTCCACACCCGGAAACCACACAACGTACCGGTCAAGCAATGCTTCTGATGGCGCGGAAAAAGGGGAAAGCATAGCAGGAACTGCATCATCCCTTGCCAACGGACAGTACGGAAGAGGCGCTCCCGCAAATGGCGGAGGTGGCGGAAATTCACATAATGCGGGGGGAGGCGGTGGAGCCAATGCAGGAACCGGAACATGGAATGGAGGCGGTGTGCCGGACATCAGCAACAGCAATTACATTTCTGCCTGGGATCTGGAGGGAGGAACCTTTTCTTCAAACAATTCACCCGGAGGAGGAAGAGGGGGATATTCCTGGTCCAGCTCTTATCAGAATCCAATAACGCTGGCACCCGGCAATTCAAGCTGGGCAGGAGACAGCCGGTTTAATGTGGGAGGATTAGGCGGCAGAGTATTGAATAATTCAACGCAACGAATTTATTTTGGAGGAGGAGGAGGAGCCGGAGATTCTAATAATAATGTGGGCACCCCCGGAGGGAAAGGCGGAGGGATCATTTTCCTGCTAAGCGGAGATGATGTAAGCGGTACAGGCACCATCAGCGCTAATGGTGAAAGTGTAGCCCTGTCAACAGGTGTGCCTGGTGATGCATGTGGCGGAGGTGGCGGAGGAGGAACTATAATAATCTATACCAACGGTGCAAATGTTATCGGGCTGACACTTACAGCAAACGGTGGAAACGGAGGAAGCCAATCGCTCAACAATGGAGCTGAGGTAGAGGGTCCGGGTGGTGGTGGGGGGGCCGGTTATATTAGTACGGCAACTAATGTGGGATTAACGCGCACTGCATTGGGAGGTCTTAATGGAACTACAAATGCCCCCGCAATGGTAAGCTTTCCGATGAATGGCGCTACCCGGGGCGGAAGAGGATCTACCATTACAGGATCTTCAAATCCATATTCCGGATCCAATACTTTGCCGGTTACACTCGTAAATTTCAATGCGAAAATTACTGAAAGCGGAATAGAATTGAGATGGATCACAGCTTCAGAAATAAATAATGATTACTTTACATTGGAATCAGGTTCTAACGGAAAATCATTTACCATTCTTACAAGAGTAAAAGGCAGCGGTACGGCTTCAACCGAACAGCGGTATATTTATGTGGATAACAAAAAAGCGGACAACACCATTTATTACCGGCTGAAGCAAACCGACTTTGACGGTAAAACCGTTTCGCTTAAAACAATTGCGGTTACTCCTCCATACAACCCGGAGCAGAACAGGATTTCGTTATCTGTTTTTCCAAACCCGGTGGGAAAGACATTAAAGTTCAGTGTCTATACGCCATCATCAGAGAAAATGCTTGTGTCAATTCTTCATGATGATGGTTGCCTGATTATGGCTTACCAGCAATTTTTCGAACCAGGGACGCATGAATTGGAAATAAAAGAGCTGGAAAAAATCAGCCGTGGAAAATATATCCTTTCCCTGCAACCGGAAATGAATAAAAAGCTGACTGCACAATTTCTGAAACAATAATATTCAATCCCTAATTATATTTTTGCCCTCTCCGATTTGTATTTTTCCCAATCGAAGGGTTCAAAATAACTTTTTCTTCCTTTAATCCATACTTCACCTCCGAGAAAAAATGTTTTAGCGGCTTCGGCACCTTTTAGAAACAATTCGGATTTGATGTTGTCGCCCAGCCCGAAATCAAGCCAGTTGAACTTTTCCACATCAATATGGCCGATACACTGTTCGTAAACTGCATTTTTGCTGAGAAAGTCTTTATCATAATTAAAGCGGACTGTGTTAAAGATTTTATACAAGTAGGGAAAAAATTTCAATTTTTTATTCACCACCTGTTCTCCTTCAACATGCTTTTCATCTTCGAGCCGGACGCCAAAGGTGGGCATCCGGGCAATTTTTATCTGAGGGTTGTGGAAAACACTCATCGGAAAATTTGAAAGTATCCCCCCATCTACAAAATAAACCTGGTAATTGTGAGTTTCTGGTTTGATGGATTTGGCTTTATAAAACTGTTTTGCAACCAGCCGGGATTGCTGAATGAAGCTTTTTTCAATAACGGATTCATCCACCGTAATGCGGAATGGTGCAAAAAATACGGGAATAGACATGGATGCACGGACAAAACATGCCGGGCTTATTTCAGCAAAGCGGGTGCTGGTCCAATATTGTTCGGCCATTTTTGGAAACTCAACTTTAATCTGGTTTGTAGTATCGCTTGTAATTATGGTAATATATGGACGCACCATTACTGTTGTTTTTTCCAACCCTGTGCGGTCGGGATGATCCCGGAGCTTAATTTCTGCAAATCTTTTTTCCATGAGGTTTTCGAGATCCGATGTATTCCTGATTTTGTTTTTTTCAAGGATGGATTTCATCCAGTCGTAAAAATCATTTCCTGGATTAATGCCAAAATGTGCTTTGGAAAATTTCGCCAGGTATATCAAAATAATTATGATGTACAAAATAAGTATGACAACAGATGTAACAGCAATTACGTCCAAAATAGAATTAACAGCAGGACTTAACGGCCAACTGAAAGCATTCTGAATGAGCTGAAAAACGGCATACATCAATGGGAAAGCAATGGAATATTTCAGAAGCGAAATGAGAAATCCTAACCTGCGCTTATTATAAATTGACATCCTGATGATCCATTTTCCGAAGCGGCTGCCGTCCACCAGTTCCCAAAGGTTTTTGTTCAGCATTTCGTAAACGATGATTTCGCTTTGCGTATCAACATCCGATTCTTTCAACTCCGGATAATTTTCCTTTTCAATGGAAGCAAGCATCATGGTATTGATTGCCCCAGCGCTGGTACCGGCAAGTTTTAAAAATCTGAATCCAAGCTTTTCGAGCACGTACGTGTAACCGGCAAGCGCAACGCCCAGCACTCCTCCACCCTCCTGTACGTAATTTACATATTGAAAAGTGCGTCCGTTTTCCACTTTATAAATATCAGAGTAAACCGGTAAAGAACCATTTCGTGTTAATTTCAATTTGATTTCTTCCACTATCCGGTCGGCACCGGAATCGCTGATAAATTTTTTTACGTCTTCAACGCTTTTTTTGCTGGGCTGATTCATTATTTGAAAAGTTCAGGTTTTATTTCAAGTATTGGAAGCATGATTTGATAAATATTAACCGGCTTTTAATTAGAAATGTTCCGGCTGCTTCCAAATCCAAGCACAAGGTTAAGCGCGGCAATGATGTTTCCGTCTTTCGAAACAGTACCGTCAAAATCGCGGCCTAAATTAAAGGTGATGATTTTATTATTTCCCAAATCGTACCCTGCATTGAACATCAGCTTCCATGCATTCTTGTTTTCACTTTTAAGGTCATCTCCCCCTCCTGTAAACCTGAATAAACCTTCGAGCGAGAATGAAAACCTGCTTTTGTCAATGATCATCCTGATGCCGCCATCGGTGTGATTCAGATCAGCAATGCGGATATTGTCATTTTTATCGGCATAAGATTCATCTTTTTGAAATAGTTCACGGGCAAGCAGCAGGAACGAAATGTTTTTGTCACATGCATAGCTCAATGTTAGCCATGCGCCATATTTGGGAATAACCCCTTCTTCAAAAACCTGGTTGGGGAAGTCGGTCACAAATCCGCCTGCAACATCAAGCCCCCATCCGGAGCGGGTGAGTTTTGTTTTGGAAAGGTTTTCCAATTCCTTCTCATATTTTTTCTGCAATCCTTCCATTCTTGCTTCCTGGTAATTATTGGTTTCAATATCTTCATCAATACTTACAGCTTCCTGGTTCAGTGTTGTATCTTTTCTTAAAGCCCGGTATTTGCTTTGAATTTTTTTATACCCTTCTTCCTCATGAAAATCTTTTTCAATATTCCTTAAAACTTCCATTCTCTTTCCGTTTGCCTTTAAAAATTCCTCCGAAACCGGTCCGCGGATAATTGAAAACTTTATTCCGATTCCAAGCTGTGTTTTTGAAATTAATTCATTTCCGGCTGTGTTAATGGCAACAGATAAGGAGAGCGTCTGCTTCATTGCATTGCACATATTTCCGGAAGAATCCATCATATCGGAAAACGAAATGTTTTTTCCTCCGAACAGCCAGAAGGGGGCAAGTTCTACTGCATAATTTTTCGGAAGTGTGGAGAAATCATCTGTTGCATTACGGAGACTGACCATGAAATCAGTCGGATTGGTAGGCCGTTCGATGGAAGACGGCTCCTTGTCGAGCAGTATAAATCCGGGCGAGCCGGGGGCTTTGAGCAAATCGAGCGAAAGCTCATCCTGTGCATGAAGGCATGCTGGAAGGAGGAATAAAAACAGGACAGAAATATTTTTCATCATCATGGAATTTATTTTTTCAGGAAATAAACCTGGGTGCTGCATATAGCGACCTCACCGTCATCCACAGGAATATCAAATTCGCTTAGCATGATTTCACCCGCAGGGTCGTGCAACGTATGGGTGACCAATACGCGATCGGGGGTTTCGGGAAGATCATGAACAACTGAACTTACAAGCAAATCGGAGCCGATGAGCTTTTCTTTTTTGTCCAATTCATAATCCGGGTATGGATCGGTGAGTTCTGTGATTTTATTTCCATCCCTGTAAATGGTGGTCAGCGATGGGTGTCCGTTGCCCACTTTTATTTTAAGGATAACTTTTTCGGCATTACTGTCAATCCTTACTGTTTTGATGTTTGTTTTCTGTTTCATTTTCTAAGCGGTTAAATTCCTGTATTTTGTTTCTCCATTGGCATTTTTATATGCTTCGAGCATCTGCTTTCTTTTTTTAGATGCATCATAACTGATATGCACCCAAGCGAAATTGAATTCATTGATCATCTGATCGAAGGGAAGGTTCATCGAGGCAATTCGCCTGAACAGTTTTTCATTCCCGGTTTTGAAGCAGGCGATGTCGGCTGCCTGCCCGGTGAGGTGTTGGCTTCGGGCAGCCCCACCAATGAGTGCATTGACGCGCGGACAACGGTAGCCGCTGGTAATGCTGACGGCAGTTTTCAATTCATCGCGGATGGGCTGCAATATGTTTTTGCACAGCGCTTCGAGATTCAGAATAACTTCCTCCGTGGGATTGAATTGTTCATCTATCATAAACCGCCTTGCCTGCTGGCTTTCGAGCAGTTCGTAGAGCGTAAAGTTTTTTGAAAATCTGCGGTCCCGAATCATGTGGATTAAGCGGAAGTAGCAAGTATCAAGTAGCAGGCAGCAAGCACGGGGATAATAACACCCGGAATATTTTTTTCAAATTTAAGTTTTCAAACATCGGTTTTTGAATATTAATCCCCGATCACAATCTTCCCCCCCACCGTTTTTCCTTCCTTATCCTTCACCCGGTAAAAGTAAAGCCCCTGTTGCAGGTGCGAAACGCTGACGGATGCATTTTTATTTATCTTTTTCTCCAGCGCTTTTCTGCCAGTGGCATCATACAAGGCAAACTCTACCGCATAAAACTGCACCGATGACTGGATTTTGATGACATCCTGTGCAGGGTTGGGATACACCACCACATCATGCACCTGCACTGCCGGCTGCTCATTGATGCCGGTTACGGAATTGCCGAGCGAGTCGAGCTTGATGACATAAATGTCGCGTTCCTGTCCATTGGAGGTCTGATCATTATACCGTGTTCCACCAAGCAAAATGCCACCATCATTTGCTATTCTGACAAAATGCATATTTAAATTATCATCATTGTGTGAATATGCTTTCTCCCAATTAACATTGCCGATGCTGTCTATTTGAGCAAGATAAAAAAATACAGGATCCGGTTCCCATGG
>Ga0187893_10009077_pt1 | contig 15432 bp, 14 predicted proteins | sample MA1701074metaG_FD_139574 | JGI IMG/M metagenome (GOLD analysis project Ga0187893, IMG submission 139574) | White microbial mat communities from a basaltic lava cave in the Kipuka Kanohina Cave System on the Island of Hawaii, USA - MA170107-4 metaG ... | reverse complement strand
TCGTGAGCCTGATCTCGCTCGTCGGAGCGGTCGGCCTCTGGGTCTCGGCGGCGCAGATCCGCCGGATCCTGCTTCCGCTCGTCGCGCTGGCCGCCGGGGCGATGCTCGGGGACGCCTTCCTGCACCTGCTGCCGCACGCGGTCGAGGAAGCCCACGGCTTCACGCGGGGAATCAGCCTCGCGGTGCTGGCCGGGGTCGCGGCCTTCCTGATACTCGAGAAGGTGATCCACTGGCAGCACAGCCACGACCCCTGCGACGAGGACCACGTCCACCCCGTGGCGAAGATGAACCTCGTCGGCGACGCGGTCCACAACCTGCTCGACGGCATCCTCGTGGCCGGCGCCTACCTCGAGGGGGGCACGGCGGTCGGGATCCCGGTCACGATCGCCGTCGCGCTGCACGAGATCCCGCAAGAGATCGGCGACTTCGCGATCCTGCTGCACGGGGGCTACCGGCCCGCGAAGGCGCTGCTGCTGAACCTGCTCTCCGGCTGCGTTGCGCTCGTGGGGGCCGCCCTCGTGATCTTCATCGGCCACGAAGCCGAGCACCTGGGCTCGGCGCTGATGCCCTTCACGGCCGGCGCCTTCCTCTACATCGCGGCCAGCGACCTGATCCCGGAACTGCGCAAGGAGACCCGGCCGGTCCGGTCGCTCGTGCTGCTCGTCTCCTTTGCCGCGGGGATCGCGTTGATGGCGCTGATCGAGACGGGGGGGCACGGGGGGCATGTGCACTAGCCCGGCTTCACGCGCGTGCGCCAGAAGGTCTCCCAGCGCGGGTCCCGGCGGCAGTTGTCGAGGTCCTTGTCGCCGCTGACGTGGGCGTCGGTGACGGGCTTCACGTGGGCGAACGCGCGGTGGAGGGCGGCGAAGGCGGCGTCGAGTTCGCCCGCGAGGGAGCAGGAGCAGGCGAGGTTGTAGCCCGACTGCGCGGCGCGCTCCCTGGGCTTGTTCTCCGGGGCGACCTTCAGGGCCGCCTCTTCGGCGCGCGCGAACCACTCGATCGCCTCCCGCGGCGTCGGCTGGACGCTGCCGCCCGCCTCGAAGAGGCGCCAGGTCTCCTCGGGAGTGAAGGTGTCGGGTTGCATCGTTGCCCGCGCCCGGGCGAGCGCGGCCGCCGCGAGCGGCCGGTTCGTGCGCCGGTACTTCGTGCCGCTCGCGTACTCCGCGCCGGCCCGGAGCAGCACCTTCGGGTCGTCGGTGCTCTTCGCGTCCTCGAGCGCGAACCGCTTCACGAGGAGCGCCCCCTGCTCCGCGGGCGCCATCGAGAAGCCCGCCACCGCCGCGCGCAGCGACTCGACGCTCTTCCCCTCGCCGTCGTCGAACCACGCGTGCACCTCGAACGCCTGCCGCCCTCGGGTGAAGTAGGCGTAGAGGTGCATGCCCTCGAAGACCGCGAGCCGCGGCTCGTGGAAGAGGATCCACGGCTGCGGCGTGTCGCCCTCGGCGGGACGCAGCATCTTGCGCTTCGCCCTCTCCCACGACCCCTTCGCGGCGGCGCGCAGCGCGACGGCGTCGGCGGGCGCCTCCTCCTCGAACAGGCGGAGGCCCAGGCGCACGCCGCCCGCGGCCCGGCCCTCGAAGAGCACGGAGACGTCTCCGCGCCCGACCGAGGGCTCGATCCCCTCCGCCTTCAGCCTGACGCCGAAGTGGGGATCGGTCCACTCCTCCAGCGCCTCCAGCGTCAGTGCGGGAAGGAGAAGCAGGATCGGGAGGGGGCGCGGGGGGGGCATCGGGGGGCCATGCTAGTCCCTCGCGGCAAGTTCCCGCGGGAGGTCGCGCAGGAATTCCTCCCACGGCAGCGAGCCGACGAGGCCGAGCGCCTGCAGCGAACGCTGGCGCACCGCCCACAGGAGGCGCTCCCGCGGGAACTCACGGAGCAGGCATTCGCTCTCGCGGTAGGCGGCGAGGTGGCGGCCCGCGGCGAAGAGCAGGTGGGCCCGCAGCACGCCGCGCACGGGTTCCGCCCGCGCCTCGAGCCCGCGGAGGGAGCCCTCGACCTCGCTCTCGTCGACGAGGGTGAAGGTGACGGGCGCCGCGACGGCGTGGCGGGCGTCCGGCTCGTACCCCCACCGGACCGCCATCCCCGGCCGCAGCGCATCGGCGACCGCCTGCGGAAGCGGCAGCCGTGTGGTCGTCCGTTCCGGCAGGAACTCCTGCTCGTGCAGCAGCAGGTCGCCGGCCCGGAAGGTGATCCTACCCGCCGGCTCGTAGTCCGGGTGGGTGTCGATGCGAAACTCGCCGATCTCGTCGCGCGTCACGGCGCCGCGGGGCCAGACCGGGACCACGGCGCCGCTCCATCCGGCCCCGGTCCTCTCGCGCTCGACGTCGAGGGTCAGCAGCTCGATGCCGAGGCCCGCCGCGATCTCCGGCAGCGGCTGGTCGCTCTTCAGCAGCAGCACCGCCGTCAGCGTGCGCTCCTCGCGCGGTTCCAGGTCCAGCGTCCGGACGAGGATCGCGAATCCCTGCCGCTCGAAGGCGATGCGGTGCCTGCCCGCCTTGAGCCGCAGCACCGCCGGGGTCTCGCCGGCGTCCTTCCCGTCCACCAGAATGCGGGCGGCGGGCACCGCGACGACGCGAAGAAGGGCGGGGCGCGTGCGCGCCCAGAGCGTCAGCGATGCCGCGAGCAGCACGATCACGAGCGCCGGGAGCCGGAGACGCTTCGACAGGCGCAGCCCCCGCCGCCAGCGGGGCTGCGGGCGCCCCGCGATCGCATCCCCGGAGAGGAAGGCGCGCAAGTCGTCGCGCAACGCGGCCGCGCTCGCATAGCGGTCCGCCGGCCGCTTCTCGACCGCCTTCATCACGATGTCGCTGAGCGTGCCGGGAATCGTCGCATCGACCGCGGAGAGGGCGCGGGGGCGTTCGGTGAGGATCTTGCGCATCAGGGCCCGCGGGTCGGCCGCATCGAAGAGCGGGACGCCCCCGAGCAGTTCGTACATCGTCGCGCCGAGGCCGTAGACGTCGTTGCGCCCGTCGATGGCGCCGCCGTCCGCGAGGAGCTGCTCCGGGCTCATGTAGCGCGGCGTGCCGATCGCCTCGCCGCTCAGCGTGAGGCCGGGCAATTCCACGACGTGCGCGAGGCCGAAGTCGGCGAGCACGATCCGCGCGTCGCCGGCGAAGATCAGGTTGGACGGCTTCAGGTCGCGGTGGACGATGCCCCGGTCGTGCAGCGCCCGCAGCGCGTCGGCGACGCCGGCGAACCCCTCGACCAGCCGTTCGAGCGGCGGCAGACGGCCGTCTCGGGCGAGCAGGTCGAGGCTCCGTCCCTGCATGAGCTCCATCGCGGTGTAGGGGCGCCCGTCGGCGACGCCCGCCTCGTAGACGTCGACGATGGAGGGATGGTCGAGCCGCGCGCAGGCGAGCGCCTCCCGCCGGAAGCGCTCGAGCGCCACCGGATGGAGGTCGAGCCCGGTCCGGAGGATCTTCACCGCGACGGTGCGGGCGGTGGTGCGCTGGATCGCCTCGTAGACGACGCCGACGGCGCCGCGGCCGATCTCGCGCAGCAGCAGGTAGGGTCCGAAGTGGCGCGGGAGCCTTCTGGCCCCCGCGCCCCCCCTCTTGCCCTCGTCGAGTTCCGACTCCAACGCGAGGATGCGCCGGAACTCCTCAAACTGTTCCCCCGCGCGTGCGCGGTACTCCTCCTCGGCCACGCTCTCGCCGAGCGCCCGCCGCCGGTGGAACTCGGCGAGGAGGCCGGCGAGAGGATCGCTCACCTGCCGACCCGCTCGCGCCGCTCCTTGCGCGGGAGCTTCGCGGTATGCCCCAGGAGGTCGGCCCAGAGCTGCGACTCCGTCAGCTTCATCGCGCGCAGCGCCGCTTGCAGGATCGCGCAGGCCTTCTCGCTCTGCTCGACCTTCGAGAGGATCTCGCGCGCCTCGTGCATCGCCGCGCAGTGGAGCCCCTTGTCGAGGTAGAGCTGGGCGCGCAGGTGCTGCATCACGATCGGCGGCTGGCCCCGGAGCCGCTTCTCGATCGACTGCATCCGGCGGCCGAGGTCGGGGTCGACCACCTCGAACTCGGCCGTGACCTTGCCGCCCTTGCCGGCGGGCACGAATCCCCAGCTCGCCTTGCTGCCGCGGCGGAGGGCCGCCTTCACGTCGGCCGGGATCTCCGCGACGGTCTCGAGGCTCTCGGGATCGAACGGTGCGGTGTGAACGACCTTGCCGCCGACCTCCCACTCGAGCGTGCCCTCGCCCTCGAAGGCGGGGCCGACGTCGATCCGGAAGCTGTGCAGGTCCTCGAGGCGGACGTCGCCGCGCGGGAAGAGCGGCAGCACGCCCTGCTCGTCGCCGGCGCCGCGGTGGCGCTCGATCTCGTCGAGGTTCGCCATCGCGAGCTCGAACCCCTTCGCGAGCTTCGCCAGCGCCTCGGGGTCGCTCGGGTTCTCGGCGATCAGCACGAGATCCAGCGTGCGGCGCTGCCCGGGATCGAGCTCGATCTCGCGGTTCTGCGGGCGGAATCCGCCGGTCCGCAGCACGAGGGTGTGCTTGCCGGGGGCGAGTTCGAGCTTCAGCGGGGTCTCCCCCTTCTCGACGCCGTCCACGGCGACCTGCGCCGGCGGATAGGAGCCCACCTCGAGCGTCGCGGAGCGGCGCCCCCACAGCAGCAGCGCGACGAGCACCACCGCGGCGGCGGCGGTCAGCGGCATCCACCGCTCCCGGAGCTTGCGCGCCGCGCGCACCGCGCGGGAGATGGGCCGGCCCGACACCTCGCGCCCCTCGGCGTAGGCGTTCAGGTCGTCGCGCATGTGCGCGGCGCTGGCGTAGCGGTCGCGGTTGCGCTTCTCGAGCGCCTTCATCACGATCGACTCGCAGTCGCCGTCGAGGGTCGGCGCGGCCTCGCGCGGCGAGGAGGGGCGCGCATCGAGGATCATCCGCATCAGCTCGCGCAGATCCGTAGCGCGGAAGACCGGCCGGCCCGCGAGCACCTCGTACATCGTCGCGCCGAGGCCGTAGACGTCGCTGCGGCCGTTGATCTCCTCGCGCTGGCCGAGGAGCTGCTCCGGGCTCATGTAGAGCGGGGTGCCCAGCGCCTCGCCGCTCTGGGTGAGCTGCTTGCTCGCGACGGCGCGCGCGAGGCCGAAGTCGGCGAGCACCATGCGCCCGTCCGGCTCCACCATGATGTTGCCGGGCTTCACGTCGCGATGGACGATGCCCTTCTCGTGCAGCGCGTGCAGCGCGTCGGCGATGCCCGCGAGCCCCTTGCAGAGCTCGCGCGGAGGCGGCAGACCGCCCTCGCGGGCGAGCTGCGACAGCGACCGCCCGTTCAGCTTCGTCATCGCGTAGAAGGGCCGCCCCTCGAGCTCCCCCGCCTCGTAGACCTCGACGACGTGCGCGTGGCGCACCTGGGCGCACGCCACCGCCTCGCGCTTGAACCGCTCGATCGCGTCGGGAGTCGTGTCGAACCCGGTGCGCAGCACCTTCAGCGCCACGGTGCGGCCGAGCCCGCGCTGCAGCGCCTCGTAGACGACGCCGAACGCGCCGCGACCGAGCTCGCGCAGCAGCGTGTAGCTGCCGAAGGGGCGCGGCAGCGGCGGCTCGGCGGAGAGCTCCATCACCGCGTCGATCGCCGACTCGGCCGAGAGCAGGTCGAGGAAGTCGGCGTAGCTCTCCCCCGCGCGGTCCCGGTACTCCTCCGGCCCCGGGGTCTCGCCGCGGGCCCGGCGCTGGTGGAAGTCCTCGAGGAGGTTGCTGAGGAGGTCCGACATCCCCCCCTTAAGCGGAGGGCGCGGCGTGACGTTTCACGCCATCTCCTTTTTCAGCTCGGCGATCGCCCGGCAGTAGAGGATCCGGACCGCGTTCTCGGTCCGGTCCATCAGCTTCGCGATCTCGGCCACCTCCCGCTCCTCGAAGCGGCGCATCTGGATCACCTGCCGGTGGGGCTCCGAGAGGTTGGCGAGGGCCTTCCTGAGCTTGTGGGCGAGTTCGCTCTTGATGGCGGCGGTGGAGGGGCTGGTTTCGCTGAAGGGGAGGGGGTCGGGGGGCCGGCGCTTCAGCGCGCCGAAGTGGTCGGCGAGGTCGCGGATCCGGTTCTCGGCCACGGTGAAGAGCCAGCGCTGGAAGGCCTTCTCGTCGCGGTCGGCGACGCTGTCGAAATCGCGGTGGACCGCGAGCAGGATCTCCTGCACGACGTCCTCGGGCTCGGTCTTCGCACGCAGTTCCGCCGAGAGCCTTGCGGTCACCCAGAGGATCAGCCGCGGCCTCAGACGCTCGAGGAGTTCGCCCTTCGCCGCGCGGTCGCCGCCGAGCGCGCCCTTGAGGATCCGGATCGTCGGGGCGTCCACGTCAGCGCGGCGCCTCGTAGTCGCTGGCCATGGGCTTCTTCGAAGGGTTCTCGAGGTACTCGACCTGCCTCACGCGCACCTCGTCCGGGGGGCACATCTGTGCCGTGTAGCCGCCGTTCTTCAGGCGCACCTGTTCGCGGGTGACCAGGTCGCGGAAGGTCAGAAAGCCCCCGACCTCGCTGTGGATGCTCCGGTCGACATGCGCGTAGTAGACGCGACCGTCGTCGGCGGTGACTCTGAGGAAGGGCGATTGGGGCCTGCTCGCGCAGCAGGCGAGAGGCGCGAGGAGCAGGCAGGACCACAGGCGCATGGCCGCGCGATTCTACCGGAGCAGCGCGGCCGCCCGGGCGATGGCCTCCCCGTCCGGACACTCGATTTCGGGGGGGATCCCCCTCCCCTCGATCGGCGTGCCGTCCGGCAGCAGGCGCCTCCAGGTGGGGAGGAAGACCTGCGTGCCGGGGAGGATCTCGAACGGTTGCGGGTTGCCGCTCGCCCCCCTCGTAGGCTGCCCGACGGTGGTCACGTTCTCGAGCGCCCGCATCATCAGCACGAACCCCTCCGCCGAACTGACCGTCCCGGGCCCCTGCAAGACGACCACCTTCCGCGGGTCGTGCCGCTCGGCCGGTTCGAGAACCTGCTCCGCCGGGGGGCAGAACCCGTGCAACCCCGGCAGGCAAGGATCCCGCACCTGCACCTTGGCATAGGCGACCCTCCTTGAGGCGAATCGCGCCGCGATCCGGCGGGCCAGCCTCTCGTCGCCGCCGCCGTTCCGCCGCACGTCGAGGATCAGCGTCGGGCACTCCTTCATCGCGTCCAGCCGCTCCTCGAACCCCCCCGAGGTGAAGTTGTCGATCTCGAGGTAGCCGACGGTGCCGTCGGGGGGCGGCGAAACCGTCGCGCGGCTGCTCGCGAAGGTCGCGAGGCGGCGGCCGCCCCCCTGGATCCAGACGTGGGTGTCGCGCAGCGGCGCGAGGAAGGCGAGCAGGCCCGAGCCGGAAGGCAACTCGTCGGGCCGGGGCTTCCCCGCCAAGTCGAAGAAGGGGTAGGTGCGTTCGAGGTGGGTGCGCAGCGCTTCGAATGCCGCCGCGTCCAGTTGGTCGCCGGGGGTCACCGAGAGGCGGGGGTCGTCGAACCAGATCGCGCCCGGCATCGACAGGAAGAGCGCGACGGTGACCTTCGTCGCCTCCTTCGGCGCGAGCGCATGCACGTAGAGGTCCACCCTCTCCAGGCCCCCCGTCATCACCGCCGAGCGCACGAGCGTCCGGGGCCGGTCGAAGATCAGCAGCGCGTTCGCGTTGCGGAAGCGTGCCCCCTCGGGCGCGATGCCGCGGCAGCGAGCCGCGACCCGCAGAAAGACCCTGTCGCCCCCTCGCACCGGGACGCTCTTCCCGGCCATGCGCCACACCGTCGTCGCCGCGTCGCCCGAGAGCCGGAGTTCGCCCGCGTCGATCGACACCTCGGACACCTTCTCCACGCCGGGCCCCCGCGCCCCCTCGGTGATCTCCCAGCCGTCGAGGGTGTCGAACCCGACCAGCAGCAGCAGCAGCCAGCTCATCCCCGGTTGAGCTTGCCGTCGTCGTAGAACGCGAGGCCGTGGCCCGCTCCCGCGCGCAGCTTGGCGATCCAGACGATCTGGCCCGTGTGCCACGAGAAGTGCTCGACGACGTGGTAGATCGCGGCGAGCCCCGTCGTGTCGAACCCCTGGATCGAGAGGGGTCCGGGCAGGCGGGCCACGTCCAGCGTCTCGATGACGCGCGCGGCATCGATGGTGGTCGCGCGCAGCGCGTCGAACGGGGCGCCCTCGCGTGCGGCGAACTCCGCCGCGCGCCGCCGGGCGATCCTCGCGCCCCCGAGCCCCCCCAGGATCCACTGCCGCACGTTGCCTTCGAGGTGGAGCAGCAGGTTGCCGATACCGGTCATGTCCTCGCGCGGGCGCCACCAGAGATCGCCCGGCGGCAGTATCTCAAGCGCGCGAGCGATGCGCGGCAGGTAGACGTCGCGGAGTTGCCGCGCGGACTCGTGCAGGAACGCCTCCATCGGTTGCAACGGTATCATGCCCCGCATGCGCGCCCTCGTCGCGATCGCCGTCGTCTGCTGCGCCGCCCGCGCGCACGAGTGGCCCTTCGGCGGCAACCGCGATCTCTACAACCTCGGCCTGCTCGGCGGCAAGGCGTCGGATGCCGCCGCGCCGCCGCCGGCGACCGAGGCGCCCACCGGCGGCCGCCGAAGTTTCAGCATCGATCGGCCCGCGAACGACGACGGGCCCGAACGGCTGCGCGTCGAGCTGCTCTTCCCGGAGGGGCCGCTGGAGAGGGCGGGCGTCGTCCCGGGGGACGAAATCGTGGGGGTTGCGGGGGCCGGCTTCGCGAAGGGTTCGCTCGCGGCGCTCGCGAAGGCGCTCGGGAATGGGAAGGTGACGCTGCTCGTGAGGCCGGCCGCGGGCGGTGCGACGCGGAAGGTCAAGGTGCAGGTCCCGGGCGCCGGCGCGACGCACCGCGAGATCGCGACGGCTGCGCTCGACTGGCTGGCCGGCAGGCAGCAGGAGGACGGCGGATTCGCCGAGGCGCTCTCGGGCAAGAACGGCGCGGTCGTCGCGACGAGCATCGCGGGACTCGCGTGGCTCGGATCGGGTGCCCATGGCGACAACGTGCGCAAGGCCGCGGACTTCGTCATCGCGGCGGTGAAGGATCTCGACGCGGAGGCGGCGATGGGACCCTCCGGCGGCGCGAACTGGAGCCAGGTGAACTGGGGGCTCGCGCATGCGGCGATCTTCCTCGGTGAGTTGCATGCGCGCACGCCGGAGCGCGGCGTCGCGGCGGCGCTGCACGGGATCGCCTCCGCGCTCGTGCGGAACCAGGAGAAAAGCGGCGGCTGGGCGCACGGCCCCGGCGGTCCGAACGCGCTCGGCTATGTCGAGCTGAACATCGTGACCGGGCTTTCGCTGATGGGGCTCGGGCTCGCGCAGCAGAGCGGGTATGAAATCCCCGCGGACACGCTCGCGCGGGCGGAGGCCTACCTGCAAGAGAGCGGCGGCGGCGACGGCGGCGTCGGCTACTCGACGAACGCGGGCCAGAAGGGGCAGGGCAACATCGGGCGCACGGCCGCGTCGTGGCTCGGCTATCTGGCGCTCGGGAAGAAGCGCGACCCGTGGTGCGCGAAGATGGGCAACTACGTGCGCCGCAACGCCGACAAGGTGCTCGACGGCCATGCAAGCCTGATGCAACACATCCTCCTCGCCGGCGTCGCCGCCGAGGCGCAGGGCGGCGACGCGAGGAAGACCTACTGGGCGACGATGGAGCGCGACCTCGTGCTCGCGCGGGCGCCCGACGGCTCGCTGCAGCCGCGCCCGTGGGCCGAGAGCCTGTCGATGGGAAGCAACAGCGATGTCGGCTTCGGGCAGGTCTGGACGACCGCGGCTTGGGCGATGGTGCTCGTCTCCGAGCGCGGCAAGACCGGCTTTCCGGGGTTCCCGGCGCTGACGGGGGGGTAGGGGGGTTGCATCGCGGGGGGCGATGGGGTAGAGCTTCCCCCGTGTTGCGCCGTCTCGGCTTGCTCCTCGTGGTGGTCGCCGCGTGCCGGTCCCCGAGGCCGGACGGGCTGGAAGAGCGTTCGGTGGACGATCTCATCGCGATGCTCGCGAACGACGAGTTCGACGTGCGCGAGGCGGCGGAGGAGGAGCTCCTCCGGCGCGGCCACACCGTCCGCCTCGAGCTCTTCCATGCGCTTCGCCGCGCCGAGGACCCCGAGGCGCAGGCGCGCCTTGTCCGCGTGCTCGGCGCGCTGGGCATCGCGTTCACGGGCGATGACCTCCGCGCGCGTCTGCAGACGCTCTTCGACCTGTCGCGCCGGCTCTCGAAGCTCGCCGAGGTGATCGTCGGCCGCACCTCCCCCGCGTGGCGCAGCGTGCTCGACCGCGAGATCGAGGCCGTCGTCGAGGTGTTGCGGCGCGAACACTCTCGCGCCGCGACCGACGCCGAGAGGGAGGTGTACGAGCAGTTGCTGGCGGCGGTCGCCACCTTCCTCGACCGCATCCGCCTGATGATCGCGGGGCCCGCCGGCCTCGCCGTCGTGGCGCCGAGCGGATTCCTCTCGCCCCTCGACGACCTCGTCGACACGTTCCGCCGCATCATCGTCCTCCATGGCGACCTCGACGAGGACGGCCTGCCCGCGGACTGGGAACTCGAGCATGGCCTCGACCCCACCCGCGACGACTCGATGGACGACCCGGATCGCGATGGCAGGACGAATCGGCAGGAGTTCGACCTCGGTTCGGACCCTCGCCGCTTTACGCCCCGGACGGACTGATGGCCGCCATCCCGTCCGCGCGCCGGCCCGACCGGCCTTCCCCATCCCCCGCATTGCCATTCCCGATACATCGGGCGATTGGGGTCAGACCCCATTCCCCCGGTAGACTCCGGGAGTGATCCGGCTGTTCGTCAACGCCGATGACGCCGGGCTCGCCGCCTCGACGGACGACGCGATCCTCGCGTGCGCGGAAGCCGGCATCGTCCGGTGCGCGACGGTCGTCGCCAACGGGCGCACCGCCCCGGCGTTCGTCCGCCGCGCGCGCGATGCGGGCCTCGACCTCGGGCTGCACTTCAATCTGACCGAGGGGGTGGCCTTGGGCGGGCCCTACGCGACGCTCACCGATGGCACCGGGCGCTTTCACGGCCCGAAGTCGGAGGTCTGGCGTCGGGCGGCGGCGGGCGAGTTCGACGGCGCCGAGGTCGAAGCCGAGGCGAGCGCGCAGTGGGAGCGCCTGCGGGCGCTCGGCGCCGAGCCATCCCATGTGGACGGGCACAACCACGTCCACCTCTTCCCCGCTGCGCGGCGATTCTTCGGGGGGTGCGGGGGCCGCCCGCACTGCCGCATACCGCTCGAGCGCATCGCGCCCCCCGGCTACCTCCCGGCCGCGTTCCGCGAGTGGGCGCTGGCGCTGGGACGGGAGGCGCGCCGCACCGACCGCTTCACCGGCTACGCCTTCGCGCGCCTCCCGACGGCCTACGTCTTCCTCCTCTGCATACCCGACGGGGTCGCCACGGTGGAGTTCATGGTCCATCCGGGCTCGCGGCCGGGTGCGCCGTTCGCCTCTTCGCCATCGCGCGACCGGGAGCGCGACGCGCTCTGCCTTCCCGTCCTCCGCGAGGCGCTCGACCGCTACGGGATCCTGCCCTCGCGCTTCGCCGACCTGCCATGCGCGTAGCGATCATCTGCCACGCGCTGGAGCAGCCGAGCCGCGGCAACTTCGCCACGGTGCAACGTTGGCGGCGGCACGTGCGGGGTGTCGATCTGCTGCTCGTGCCGCCCGACCCGGGGCGCAGGTTCGACCCCGTGCCGGACATCTTCCACGGCTACCATGCGCTGCACGGCGGAGTCGCCGCGTGCGCGCTCGCGTGCCGCCATCGAAGGCCGCTCGTGGTCAGTCTCGGGGGCACCGACCTGCTCGCGCTGCTCGAGAGTGCGCCGGGCCACGAGGAGATCCGGCGCGTTCTCCGCGAGGCCGATGTCGTCACCGGCGCGTTCGACGAGTTCGGCGCCATGCTGCAAGGCGTCGTGCGGGCCTACGTCACGGTGCCGCGCGGCGTCGAGGTGAAGGAGGCGCCGTCCCCCAAGGCCCCCGACGGACTGCTCTCGGTCCTGCTCCCCTCCGGCCTCAGGGAGGTCAAGGACCCCCTGCTGGCCATCGGGATGGCGCGGACGCTGCATCGCCGCGGCATGCCCGTGACGCTGCGCATCGTCGGCCCGGTGTTAAGCGACTCCTACGCCGCGCGCGTCCACGCCGCCGCCGCGGGACTCGACTTCGTTTCCATCGGCGAGGTCGAGCGCGAACGCATGGACGAGGCCTACCGCGCGAGCGATGTCGTCTGGAACACGAGCCGTGCCGAGGGGGGTGCCAACGCGCTGCTCGAAGCGCTCGCCGCCGGCTGCGCCGTCTTCGCGCGCGACGTGATGGGCAACCGCGAGATGCTCCCGCCGGAGAGCCTCTTCGACGCCCGCGACGAAGAGCGAATCGTCTCGTTTCACCGCGCGCTGCTCGCAGAGGGCGAGGAGGCCCGCCGATCGCGCGCGGCCTCAGGCCTCCGCTTGCTCCGCGAACGCCACGATCCCGCCGACGAGGCGCGAGCGCTGGAGAGGGCGTGGAGGTTGGTCTCGAATTAGGAGCCCCGTGGTCTTGGATCGCAACGAGCTAGAGTCAGCGTGCTGATCTTGTCGTGCACTTGTGCGTAACTGCCTAGTACTAAAGCGTTAACGAACGCCAGCGGTCCAGCCGATCGCCGCCGGTGTCAGCGTAGTTGTCGCCTCGGACCCGGTGGATTTTCGCGATGCAGGGCCGGTAGGGGCCGCGGATGGTTAGCCCTCGTGCGCGTAGATGCTCCCCAGCGCCCGGAGGCGCAGATGAGCCACGCTTCGGCCGCTGCTGCCCCTTTCCCTTCCGGGTGGTCCCCTCTCAGGCTGCCGCCCCGGTCCCTTTTCATCTTGCCGTTCCCAGCAAGTTCGGCTTCGACGGCGTCATGACCGCCGGAAACGTCCGCTCGCGGACCGCGCTCCGCCTGATTCGCGAGTGGGCCGAGATCCACCGAGCTGAACTCGAGGCGAACTGGGAAAGGGCACGTGCCCGGACGCCGCTTGATAGAATAGCGCCCTTGGAGTAGTTCGCATGAGCATCATCCCTACCGTCATCCGCGCGACGTACTGCGGCGAGTATCGGATCGATCTCGTCTTCCAGGACGGTGTGCAGGCGATCGTCGACTTCGCCCAGTGGCTCGATGGCCCCGTTTTCGAGCCGCTGCGTGATCGCGAGTACTTCCGACGGTTCTTCATCGACGGTGGCACGGTCGGTTGGCCCAACGGGGCGGACATCGCGCCCGAGACCCTCTACGAAGAGGCTGCTGCGGAACGGCCGGCCTAACACGCCGCTGCAGCCGACGAGCGGCGGGCACGCGAGGGGCGGAGGCGGTAGCATGGGAACCGTCGCTCGCGGTTGAGCGGCAGGACGTTAGCCCGCAGTGACCACGAGAATGCATCGCAGGAAGTGGATCGGCCCATGAACTACGTCAAATCCAGGCAACGCGTCGCCGACCACGGGGAGGTCTTCACCCCGGCGTGGTTGGTCGAGGCAATGCTCGACTTGGTGAAGGGCGAGACGGAACGCATTGATTCTCGATTCCTGGAGCCAGCGTGCGGGAGTGGGAACTTCATCGTCTGCATTCTGCAACGGAAGCTCGCCGCCGTCGAGTTCAAGTTCGGGAAGTCTGACTTCGAAAAGCGACACTACGCTCTTCTCGCCGTGATGTGTACCTACGGGGTCGAGCTCCTGGAGGACAACATCGATGAATGCCGCTCGAACATGCTGGAGATCTTCGCCGACTATCTGAAGCTCAAGGAGTCGGACGAGCTCTATCGCGCCGCTGTCCATGTGTTGTCCCAGAACCTTGTCCACGGCGATGCCCTGAAGATGCGCACCAGCGATGATCAGCCAATCACCTTTGCCGAATGGGGCTACCTCGGCAAGGGCAAGTTCCAGCGGCGCGACTTCCTCCTCCTCGATCTCGCGATGTCGTCAGCCTTCAGCGCGGAGGGCTCGCTTTTCGCCCACCTTGGGAAGCACGAGATCTTCACGCCCACTAGGACCTATCCACCGATGACGGTGACTGAGTTGGCTGCCATCGTCCAAATGGATACCCGGAGCGTGCCCAAATGAGCACTCAGGCCAGCTTTGCGCTCCGCGGTCGCAACCCCGATGTACTGACGTGCATCGCGAACCTCTCGAACGACGAAGTCTTCACGCCGCCTGAGCTCGCGAACCGCATGCTGGACACGCTGGCCGAGGCGTGGGCGGCGGCCAACGGCGGCGCGGACATCTGGGCGGACAAGACGGTGAGGTTCCTCGACCCGTGCACGAAATCGGGCGTCTTCCTGCGCGAGATCACCATCCGGCTGACCAAGGGCCTGGCTCACGAATTGCCGGACCTCGAGAAGCGCGTGAATCACATCCTGACAAATCAGGTGTTCGGCATCGGGATTACATTTCTCACGAGTCTGCTGGCGCGGAGGAGCCTGTATTGCTCAAAGCACGCCAAGGGTAAGCACTCGATCGCCAAGTCGTTTGGCGGCGATGACGGGAACATCTGGTTTAGGCGCACCGAGCACACCTGGGTGGATGAGAAATGCACCTATTGCGGCGCGAATCGGCGCGACTACGACCGCGGGGCAGCGCTGGAGACCCACGCGTATGCGTTCATCCACACACCTGGCGTCAAGACTCGGCTAGCCGAGTTGTTTGGAGGCGATATGCAGTTCGACGTAATCATCGGCAATCCGCCGTACCAGCTCGGCCAGAGTGGGGGAGAAGCAGTGGGTGGGTTCGCCATGCCCATCTATCAGGAGTTTGTGAAGGCCGCGAAGAAGCTCGACCCACGGTTCTTGGTGATGGTGACGCCCTCGCGGTGGTTCGCCGGGGGGCGTGGGCTGGAAGAGTACCGCAGCGAGATGCTTGCGGACAAACGCATGAGAACGCTCGTGGATTTTCCCGACGCGGCTGAGGCGTTTCCAGGCACGCAGATCAAGGGGGGCGTGTCGTACTTTCTCTGGGATAACTCGTGGAACGACGCCTGCGAGGTCACCACGATTCAGGGTGGCAAGCCGACTTCCGCGGCGATGAGACGGCATTTGAGCGCCTATGACGTACTCGTCCGGCGCAACGAGGCAGTGCCGATCTTGGAGAAAGTGCTCAGGACTAACAAGAAGGACGGCTATGACAACTTGGCGAGGAAGGTCTCCCCCATTCAACCCTTCAGCATTCGCACCAACTTCCGGGGCGCGGAGAAGAAGACCGGCATGAAGAAGCCCGTCCTGCTCATCGGGAACAATAGTGAGACCTACATCGAACGGGCCGACGTTCCGCGAAACGACTCGTGGATCGACGACTGGAAGGTCTTGCTGGGTGCCGCCTATGGTGCCGGCGATAGCTTTCCGCACCAAATCTACAACCATCCTATTCTCGCTGGACCGGGCGCGGCATGTACGGAGACTTAGGGCTCGTAACAGAACAACCTAGTCGCATTTGCCAGTCCTTCGCGTCTTTCGCGGCCAGATCGTGTAGTTCCAATCGCCGTGGAAGTCGCTGCGCTCCAGTCGGACCGAGGCCATCTG
>Ga0187893_10009076_pt1 | contig 15435 bp, 19 predicted proteins | sample MA1701074metaG_FD_139574 | JGI IMG/M metagenome (GOLD analysis project Ga0187893, IMG submission 139574) | White microbial mat communities from a basaltic lava cave in the Kipuka Kanohina Cave System on the Island of Hawaii, USA - MA170107-4 metaG ... | reverse complement strand
GCTACGGCGACAGGGTGTCGGGGACAGTGATGAGATCGAGCCCAGGGACATCGTTGAACAGGCGGTCGTGGGAGACGAGCGCCATGTCGAGCCGAATCGCTGTCGCCGCGATCCAGCGGTCCCGTCGTGCAGCTTGTTCCCCAGCGCGTGCCCGGTTAGCTGGCAGCGCACGCGCAGCTCGGCACACGCCGTGATCAGGGAATCGTCGGGCTGAACGACCGCGATCTCGGCGATCCGACGTTCCAGGCGTCGGCGCCGCAACTCGCCCCACCCGGCTCGGAGCGCCCCGAAGCGGAGCTCCATGACGCTCTGGAAGGCGAGCAGGACGGGCTGCGAGCCGACGAGTTCCCGGTACTGGTCAGCAAGTGGATTCGGGCGTTCGTAGAACAGCCAGCTGACGACCATGGTGTCCACGATGACGCCCGATGCTCGGGCGCCTGTCATGCCTCAGCCAGGGCCTCCTGGAAGGCCGACCACTCCTCATCGGTGATGTCCTCGACGACGAAGCGGTCGCGGGGAGGCAGTGGCCGCGCAAACCTGAGCGCTGCTTCGGGCGCGTACACCCGCACGGTCGGCTCGTCCGGCTGCTCGACGCTGGTCACGGCTACCAGTGTAGGACCCAGGTCCGTCGGACTACCGAGCAGCGCCAGCGACGAAGGCGGCCAGGATGTAGGTGGCGTGCCGATCGAGGGAGACGCGGCCTCGGTCGTAGCGCATGGTGGTGCGAGGATCGGCGTGCGAGGCCGCCTCCTGGACGTCGCGGAGCGGGACCCCCGCGTCGAGATTCGCGGTGATGAATGCGTGTCGGAGCGTATGGGGTCCAACTGGCTTGTTGATCCCGGCCTTGCGGGCCAGCCGGCGCACGATTCGCCACGCGGCATGGCGGTCGAGGCGTTCAGCCTTCAGACCCAGGAAGATCGGGCCCTCAGCCCGCTCGCCCATGGCCAGGTCGATCGCCCGTGCCGTGCGCGGCGCCAAGGGAATCCGAGTCGGTCCGTGGAGAGTGGACCGACACTGCCGTTGGCCTCGACGGGAACCACGCCAAGATCGCGATGCTTCAGACGCCGGATGGACAGGGTCGACTGGAGCTTTTTTAGTACATCCATCCGGCGGCGATCGAGACCGAGCCCACCCAACCCAACGAGATCGGCATGCATCGTGTCGCGTTCTCGGTCGACGACATCGACGAAGCACTCCAGATCGCAGCGCGCCATGGCTGCCACCCGTTACGCGGCGTGGCCACCTACGAGAACGTCTACAAGCTCACCTACGTTCGTGGGCCGAGCGGCATCATCGTGATGTTGGCCGAGGAGCTCGGAGTCGTCTGAGGGCCGACGTTCCTCACGCGAGGCGCCCCCTACCGCTCAGCACCATCCGTCCCGGTACGTGCCCCGCTAGGTGCCGAACCGCCTCATGCCGAAGGCGCGCCCCGGGTGTCGCCTCGGATCGCTCCGGTTGTTGTCCACTCGCCTGCTTCAGCCGTCGGCGAGTGAGTGCTCCTTGGGTGGTCGCCGGGCGGTGATGTGATCGAATCTCGGATTGACCGATGAGTTCTGGCATCGCGGGGGCGTCGTAGGTGGTGTTCGTGTCCGCTGTCCCGACGGTCGCCCGGCGAGCCCATGCCAGGGGGTGGAGTGGCGTGAGCTTCTGGACTGCCGCATCAAGGAGGACTTCTCGATGAGACCGCTTCGATACTCGATCAACACCACGCTCGATGGCTGTTGCCATCACGAAGCGGGGCTCCCGCCAGATGAGGAGTCCATGCGCTATTGGACCGCCGAGATGGAACGAGCCGATGCCCTGCTCTTCGGCCGGGTGACCTACGAGATGATGGAGTCGGCGTGGAGGCGTCCGCCCACGGGCGCCTGGCCCGATTGGATGGCCGGGTGGCAGGTCCCATTCGCCGAGGCCATCGACCGAGCGAGGAAACACGTGGTGTCGAGCACGCTGAACGACGTCGACTGGAATGCCGAGCTTCTGCGAGGCGACGTGGGGCGGCGGTGGGGCGGCTCAAGCAGGAGCCAGGCGAGGGCCTGTGGGTCGGCGGTGTGACGCTTCCCCTGGCCTTGACGGATCTGGGACTGATCGACGAGTACGAGTTCGTCGTACAGCCGGTTGTTGCCGGCCACGGACCGACGCTGCTCTCCGGCCTACGCGAACGCATCCAGTTCGAGCTCGTCGATCGCCAGGAGTTCGGGTCCGGTGCGCTCGCCCTGCGATACCGGCCGGTTGGAACGCCGGCAGCCTGACCCTGACTCCTTCGTGGCAGACGACGGATCGGGCATGTTTCTCGCTCTACGGTTGCGCGGTGTGTCCGCTCGTGCGGGTCCACTGGGGTGTTGGTCGGCCGTGGTTGCCCGGCCCGACCAGTGTGCCGTGCTGGTCGCTGCGGAGCACGGCGTGGGTGGGGCGTTGGAGCCACCTGTCGGGCGAGTCCTCCCACGCCTCCCGTCGGCCGTATGCGGTCATGTCGAGCAGACCGAACGAGGGGCTCAGGACCTCGGCGCCGCGGCCGGTCGTCCAGTAGGTGAGGTAGACGTCGTCGCCGCGCCGCAGGTAGCAGGAGATTCGCCCGGGCACCCCGACGGTTGGGTCGTCCACGTCGGCATTGGAGTACCACGGCACGGTGTAGCCCATGAACTCGGCGAACGCGGCGATCTCCTCGTAGGGCCCGTCGACGAGAACGGCGAAGGTGATCCCGTTGGCGTTGAGGTAGACGGCGTCCTCGGCGTGGCCCACGTTCCAGGTGTTCGGGTGCAGCCCTCACACTGGCGCTCCCAGGGCTGGCCGTCATGGAACATGTGGCTGTAGACGATGAGTTCGTCACGGCCCTCGAACACCTCGGCGAACGGGACGGGTCCGGCGGCGCCGACGACCGTGGTGTTGGACGCGACCGGCGTCATCGGTAGCCGCCGTCGTCGGGCGGCGATCCTGTCGCCTTCGCGTGTGTGGGCCTTCTCGAGGCGGCGGAGTTCGAGCAGTCGGCCCTCGAAGTCCTCGGGGTCGGCGATGGGCGGAGCCGGGTCCGGCATGGTTGCTCCCTTACGTCGCGGTTCGGCATTCGATGGTTGGGACGGCTGTGCAGGCTGGAACTCATCGGTCCGCAACCCAACTCCTGGTTGCTGCACCGTCGTGGGTGGTGGCCAGTCGTCACCGATGACTTCGCGGCCGTCACATCGTCGTCTACGACGACACCCCCGATCACAGGAGACACAGACACATGAGCGGACTGATCGTCGACTTCATCACCTCACTGGACGGCTACGGCGCCGCCGAGGGCTGGCCCGGCTGGTGGGGCATGGAGGGTCCGGAGTACCTCGGGTGGCTCGAGGAACAACCAGAGGGCGACTACACGGTGCTGATGGGGGCCACGACCTACCGGTTGATGTCCGGGTTCTCCGAGGACGTAGCAGGCGGCGGTTCCGACGACGAGGAGTCCGGGGCCCTCGTCGGGCTCGCCGCCGTCGACAAGGTCGTGTTCTCCTCGACGCTCGCCGAGCCGCTCACGTGGCCGAACAGCACCCTGGTGAGCACCGATGCGGTGGAGGCGGTGCGGGCCATGAAGACCGAGGACGATCGGTCGATGCGCACCATCGGCAGCGTCAGCCTGTGCCGTTCGCTGCTGCGGGCGGGGCTCGTCGACCGCTATCGGGTCGTCGTCTTCCCCGTCATCACCGGAGCGACGGGTCAGGACCGGATCTATGACGGCTACCCCGACGTCGGTCTCGAGATGATCGACAGCCGAACCCTGGACGGGCGCATCCAGGTGCTGGAATACGTGCCGAAAATTCTCGATGGACCGCCTGGCGACGCGGTCGACGCCGACGAGGAGGAAGGTTCGCTCGTGGCCGGGTCGCCGGGTCGGGGGGCCGTCTGATGCGGGTCGTTGCCATCGAACACGTGACCCTCGATGGGGTCATGCAGGCGCCGGGCCGTGCCGATGAGGACCCCCGGGGCGGGTTCGACCATGGTGGCTGGGCCGTCGCCGGCGACCGAGCCGAGGATCCCGACATCGGAGCGGCCATGGGGGCTCGTATGGCCGAGAGTGATGGTCTGTTGCTCGGTCGGCGTACCTACGACGACCTGCTTCGTTCCTGGAACGACCGGGGCGGGCCGTTCAAGGACGCGCTCAACCACGCCGCGAAGTATGTCGTGTCGACGACTCTCCCCGATCCGCCGCCGTGGCCGAACTCGACGCTCATCGCCGCGAACGTCGTCGCCGAGGTCGAACGCCTCCGCCGGCGTCCCGGACGCGAGCTCCACGTTCTCGGCAGCGGGCAGCTCCTCGAGATGCTCTTCGCCCACCGCCTGGTCGATGAGCTGCTGTTGGTCATCCACCCGATCACGCTCGGCTCCGGCCGACGCCTCTTTCCCGGCGGTATCCACACGGCCTTCGACCTGGTCGACGCCCGCCCGAGCGTGACCGGCGCCCTCATCGCCACGTACCGCACGCGGTCGACGTGACCGACGAAGCCAGCGTCGTCGACCGGGATCCTCCTTCCGCCCAAGGGGGAGCAGTGCGGAACACAGATTCCGAAGAGATTCTCGAATCTCTCGTGTCGATTTTGGGGTACCGGTTCGTGGAGGGGGTAGAAGGTCGCACCGGGCGGCCTTCGCGATGACAAGGAGATGTGAGCAATGGCCCAGTACCTGCTTTCGGTCTGGCACGACGAGGAGTACGTGGTCGACTTCTCGAGCGACGACATGCAGCGCATCGGCTCCCAGGTCGGCGCGTTCAACGAGGAGCTCGCCGCCGCGGGCGCCGAGGTCTTCGGCGGCGGTCTGCAGCCGGCATCGTCGGCGACAGTCGTCCGCGGCGACAACGGGGATGTGTCGATGACCGACGGCCCCTACGCCGAGACCAAGGAACAGATGGGTGGCTTCTGGATGATCGAGGCCGACGACTTCGACGCCGCCCTCGACTGGGCCGGCAAGGCGACCCAGGCCTGCGAAGGACCGGTCGAGCTTCGCCCCTTCCAGAGCGAGTGAGCCACGAGCGCACCGGCGACGATCTCGACGGGACCTTCCGACGCGAGGCCGGTCGGTGCACCGCCACGTTGATCCGAGTCCTCGGCGATGTCGACCTCGCCGAGGACTCGGTCGCGGAGGCCTTCGCCATCGCCGCCGAACGATGGCCAGTCGAGGGCATCCCACCGAACCCCGGCGGCTGGATCACCACGACGGCACGGAACAAGGCCATCGACCGCCTCCGGCGCGAGTCCTCCCGCACCGACCGCCACACCGCCGCGACTCGTCTACGAGAGGTCGAGATGGATGACGACCACGATCCTGAGCTCGACGACCTCGATGCCTTCGTCGACGTCGTCGACGACGACCAGCTCCGACTCATGTTCCTGTGCTGCCACCCGGCCCTGTCCCTCGACGCACAGGTGGCCATGACGCTGCGCCTGCTCGGCGGCCTGGAGACACCGGAGATCGCCCGGGCGTTCCTGGTCCCGGAGGCGACGATGGCTCAGCGGATCGTGCGGGCCAAGCGCAAGCTGCGCGACAACCATGCCTCGTACCGCATCCCTCGCCATGCCGAGCTGCCCGACCGCCTCCGCGCCGTGCTCGCCGCCATCTATCTCGTGTTCAACGAAGGCCACACCTCGACGTCCGGCAACGACCTCACCCGGCCAGACGTGTCCTCGGAAGCGATCCGTCTCGGACAGGTCCTGGCCAAGCTGATGCCCGACGAACCCGAGGCCGTCGGGCTCCTGGCCCTCATGCTGCTCACCGACGCCCGCCGCCCGGCCCGCACCGCGCCCGACGGGTCGATGGTCCGCCTCGCCGATCAGGACCGGAGCCGCTGGAACCAGGATCAGATCGAGGAAGCCAGCGTCCTGTTGCGATCGTGCCTTCGACGCAACCAGCCCGGTCCGTTCCAGATCCAGGCCGCCATCGCCGCCGTCCACGCCGGAGCCCCCAGCGACGAGGCCACGAACTGGCATCAGATCGTCACCCTCTACGACCGCCTGCTCGAGCACCGCCCCACGCCCGTCGTCGCGCTCAACCGGGCCGTCGCGGTGAGCCGAAGCGAGGGCCCCGCCGCCGGCCTCGCCGCCGGGATGCACTCGCCCCGGATCTCGACGACTACCAGCCGTTCCACGCCACCCGAGCCGACCTCCTCGCCCAGCTCGGCCGCCACGCCGCGGCCGGCGCCGCCTACGACCAGGCACTCGCACGCACCGACAACAGAGCCGAACGAACCCTCCTGCAACACCAACGCCGCCAGATCACCCCCACCTGACCGGCCCTTGCCGGTCACCGCACCCGGCGACCTTGGTCCGCCGTCCGGGATCGGGCTGTCGATGGGCCGCGACGTCAGGCGTCGAGGTGGTCCGGGAGCCCGAGTTCGGTGAACAGGTCACGGTCGAGAAAGTTGTGGTGGGCAGTGATCGCGCCGACTCGCACCTCGATCAGCTGGATCGCCCACGGCTGCCACCTCGCTCGGCCGTCGTCGTCCGCGGATGCGGGCCGGCATCTGGCGAAGGCGCCGGTGCCGTTGACCGACACGGGAACGAGCCGTGAGCCCCGGCAGCCGATCCCCTGGTTGAACATCCAGGAGATCACCTCGTCGACCCCGCACAGCCACAGCGGGTGCGGCGGCATCGACAGCAACGCGTCATCGTGGAGCACGGCGGTGAGGGCGTCGATGTCGTAGCGCTCGAAGGCGTCCACGTACCGAACCAGCAGCGCCTCGTGGGCTGAGTCGCCCCGGGGGGCGAGCGGTGGGTCGTCGTGCACGCTCGCCACGGTGGCCCGGGCTCGCTGCAATGCGCTGTTGACCGCGGCAACCGAGGTCTCCAGCAGCTCGGCGGTCTCGATCGCTGACCACTTGAGAACCTCGCACAGGATCAACGCCGCTCGCTGTTTGGTCGGGAGGTACTGCAGCGCGGCGACGAAGGCCAGACGGATCGACTCGCGGGCCTCGGCCACCTCCCCAGGATCGCCGTCGAGGTCGATCACCCGCTCGTCAGCGATGGGTCTGACCCAGACGTGCTCGGGCAGCGGTACGCCAGGGCTGGCGCCTTCTGCGGCCCTGGACGGGCCGAGGTCCATTGGCAGCGCCCGGCGTTGGGGGCTGCGATGCATGTCGATGCACACGTTGTGGGCGATGCGGTAGAGCCAGGACCGAAGCGACGATCGGCCCTGGAACGACTCGAGGCCGGCCCACGCTTTGACGAAGGTGTCCTGCACGGCATCTTCCGCCTCGGCCCCCGAACCAGCATCCGGTAGCAGTAGCCGGTCAACTCACGGCGGTGCCGGTCCATCGCTTCCTGCAGATTCGCCGAATCCGACGCGGCGGCACGCAGCCTGGTGGAGGTCTCGTTCATCACGTTTGACTGTAGGCCCGGAGTCCGGGTCGTCAACGGGGGGCATCCTTCGCGCAGCGGGCGTCTGACAACCAACACGACGGATCGACGAGCGCAGAATCATCGCTGCGTCGCAGACGATCGGCCCGCGGCGGAACCGGTCGTGACCGCCGATGAATGTCGACGCCGTGATCCGTCATCACGACTGTGGAGGAAGCCCGCGAGGTGCCACGGGCAGTGGTGGTGGTGCAGAACCGGGGCCGATGGCACGTTGTCGTCATCGGAGCCCATCAGCGCGGTGACGTCGAGCTCGTCGACCAACTCTCACGCCTGACGCTGCGGGCTCGACGGACCGGAGATGAGCTCCGCGTCATCGACATGTGCGACGAGCTGCACAGACTGGTTCGCCTCGCCGGTCTTCACGACCTGTTCGCGCCCGCACCGCCGCCAGACTCGCGACGGTCCTCGCGATGAGTTCTCCGCGTGGGCACCGTCATTCGTGAGGAGCCCGTTGACCCGGACCGGAGGACCATCATGACCATGCCCGAGATCACCACCCGAGACCAGTGGCTGCTGGCTCGCACCGAACTTCTGGAGCGTGAGAAGGAACTCACCCGGCTTCGCGACGACCTCAACGCCGACCGGCGCCGGCTCTCGATGGTCGAGATCGACAAGGACTACCGCTTCGACGGTCCCGACGGCGACGTCGGCCTCGTCGACCTGTTCGAGGGCCGAGCCCAGCTCATCGTGTACCACTTCATGTTCCATCCCGAATGGGACGAGGGCTGTCCGAGTTGCACCGCCGGCACCGCCGAACTGTCACCCGCGTTCCTCGAACACCTCCACACCCGCGACACCACCTACGCCCTGGTGTCCCGGGCACCACTGGGCAAACTCGACGCCTGGAAGGCCGAGCACGGCTGGGACCACCTGCCCTGGTACTCCTCGGCCCGCAGCGATTTCAACTACGACTTCGGCGTCACCATCGACGCCTCCCAGGGGTTCGACACCTACAACTACCGCAGCCTGGACGAGTACGCCGCCATGGGCCAGGAATCGATGAAGACCGCCGACCAGCCCTACGACATGCCCGGGCGAAGCTGCTTCCGGCAAGCCGACGGGCGCGTGTTCCACACCTACTCTCAGTACGCGCGGGGCCTCGAGTCCACAGGCGGTTCCTACTACTTCCTCGACCTCACCGCCCTCGGCCGCCAGGAGGACTGGGAACAACCCGCCGGCCGCTCGACCGACACCCGTAGCGCGATCCCGGACTTCTCGTCATGACCCGGATCCCCGACCCGCCGGCCACCGAGACGGGTGACGCCGCGATGACCGCCCACCTCGCCGGGCTACAGGCCGAAGAGCTGATCGCCCCACTCGCACCGGCCGCGGGAATGGTCGCCATCGCCCTCAGGGCCCACTTCGCCCAACGCCGCGACCGCCACACTGGCCACACTGGCCACACCGATGAGCGTCGAGGACGCCGGGGCCTCCGATGATTCCAGCTCATCGCATCCGTCTACCGGAGTACAGAAGCCGACACACCGAAGAGGAGGACGCTCGTGTCCGACCATGCCCCGCCACCCACCGCCCTGCCACCGGTGGTCGACCTCGACACCTGGCGCGCTGAGCTCGACGAGCTGCGCGGGCGCGAGAAGGCAGCCACCCGTGAGCTGGACGCCATCGCCGCCCAGCGGCGTCGATTGCCCATGGTGGAGATGTCCGAGTACGTCCTGATCGGCGAGGACGGACCGACCCGTCTCGTCGATGTCTTCGGTGGCAAGTCACAGCTGATCGTCTACAACCACATGTGGTCGCCGGGTGAGGAGTGGCAGTGCGGCGGCTGTACCAGCTTCACGGCCCAGTTCACCCGCCTCGACTTCCTCGACAACTACGACGCCCGCTTCGTCGTCGTGACCAACGGTTCCATCGATGAAGCCCTCGCCTACCGGGACGAGGTCGGCAACCAGATGGCGTGGTACTCCTCGTCAGAGTCCACCTTCGGCGCCGACGTCGACGCACCCCCGGGAGGCGGGTTCGCGGTCAACGTGTTCCTTCGCAACCGCGACACCGTCTACCGGACCTGGCACACCTCAGGACGAGGGACCGAGCAGCTCACCCACACCTTCGCCCTCATCGACATCCTGCCGTGGGGCCGCCAGGAGGAATGGCAGGACTCGCCGGCCGGCTGGCCAACCGCACCCACCTACTCCGGGTGGCTCGACTCGCCCGACATCGCCCGCCTCTACGGACTCGGACACGACCCGGCGGGGAGCCGTTGATGATCGACCTACGACCTGCCACCGACCGGACCGCTGCGGTGATCGCCGCCCTCGACGACGAGCACCTCGCACTGGCCACGCCGTGCCCGAAGTACTCCGTCGGCGACCTGCTGGACCACATCGACGGCCTGGCCCTCGCGTTCACCCACGCAGCCACCAAGACCCCACCGGCCGCGACGCAGCCCGACCCGTCCGGAGATGCCGCCCGGCTCGGTACCGGTTGGCGTCGACGGATTCCCGACCGCCTCACTGCGCTCGCGGCCGCCTGGCAGGATCCCTCAGCCTGGACCGGCACCACCCAGGCCGGAGGCATCGACATGCCAGGCGAGATCGCCGGACTCGTCGCCCTGAACGAGGTCATCACCCACGGATGGGACCTCGCCCGGGCAAGCGGACAGGCCTTCGACGCCGACGACGCGCACGTCGCCATCTGCATCGAGACGATGGGCCCGCAACCCGACGAGGACCGCCCCACCGGCACCGACGTAGCGTTCGGACATCCCGTCTCGGCTCCGCCGAATGCCACGCCCGTGGACCGGCTGGCCGCCGTGCTCGGCCGAAACCCAACCTGGTCGCCCCCTGGCACCGACGAGTCACACAATGGGTGAGGTCACGATGCGCAGCCTCCAAGACGTCGTCGACCAGCAGTGCGACTCGGGAACAGTGCCCGGCGCGGTCGCTGTCGTCGCCAACCGTGACGACGTGAACGTTGCGGTCGGCGGCAGCGGAACGACCGGCGGGGCACCGCTGACCCGGAACTCGCTGTTCCGCATCGCGTCGGCCACCAAGCCGATCGTCGCCGCCGCCACCATGGCACTCCTCGAGCGGGGCCGATTCGACCTCGACGACCCAGTACGCCGGTGGCTGCCCGAGCTCGCCGATCCCGTGGTCCTCCGAGCGGTCGACGGGCCCGTGGACGACACAGTGCCCGCCGAGCGGCCCATCACCGTGCGCCACCTGCTCACCCTCCAGGCCGGGCACGGCTTCCCTGCCGACTTCTCCGCGCCGGTCGTGGCCCGACTGGCCGAGGACCTCCACCAAGGACCACCGCGGCCCGCAGCCGTCCCGCCCCCCGAGGAATGGATGGCCCGCCTCGCCCGGATCCCGCTCCTACACCAACCAGGGGAAGGCTGGACCTACAACACCGGCAGCGACATCCTCGGCGTCCTCTTGGCCCGGGTCGAAGACTCCCCACTCGAGGCCGTGCTCGCCGACACGATCCTCGACCCACTCGACATGGCCGACACCGGCTTCTGCGTCCCGGCAACACAACTCGACCGAATGACCTCCCTGTACCGGCGAGACGAGAACAACGAGGGCCTGACACTCGTCGATCCGCCCGACGGCCAATGGGCGACGGAGCCGGTATTCCCGTCAGGCGCCGCCGGCCTGGTGTCCACCGTCGACGACTGGCTCGCCTTCGGTCGCATGTTGCTCGCACACGGCCAGCACCGGGGCAGAACCGTTCTCGCCGCAGAGTCAGTTCGGCTCATGACCACCAGCCACACCGAAGCCGAACCGGACAACCCGTTCCTGCAAGGCCACGGATGGGGATTCGGCGCCAGTGTCGACCTCCACCCCTCCGAACCCTGGAACGTGCCCGGCCGCTACGGCTGGATCGGCGGCACCGGCACCGCCGGCTACATCATCCCGACCACCGGCACCACCGCCATCTGGATGAGCCAAGTCGAACTGGGCGGCCCCGACGACTTCGTTCCCCTCAGCGCATTTCTCACCCGCGCCGCGCAGCACTGAACGAACGCATCTCGCGGTCGGCCGAAGGAGCCGGCACCATGTCGGGCTTCGAACCCAGGTCCGCCTCACCCACCGACATCACCGAGAGGTTGGCCTAGGAACTGACCGGAAAATCTCCCTGAGTTGACCGACGGGGTGCCGCGCGAAGGCTGGGGTGCGGGGCGGAGCCCCGCTCGGGGCGTCAGCCCTGAGGTCGTGGTCGGGGTTCAGGCTGCTGGTTCGAGGGTGACCTGGTGGCCGAGGGCTTGGAGTTGGCGGACGAGGTCGCGGGTCTTGCGGTCGGGGTCGAGGCGGCGGATGTAGTAGTCGGCACCGAGGTCGACGTAGCGGACGTCGGGGTCGGCGAGGAGGTGCCAGACGATGACCAGGATCGATCGGGCCACAGCGACGAGCGCCTTCTGCTTGCCGCGACGGCGCACGAGGCGCCGGTAGCGAGCACCGAGGAACGTGTCGGTCTTGGCCGCCGCGGTGGCGACCTCACCGAGCACGCCCTTGAGGTAGCGGTTGCCCTTGCCGGTCTTGCCGACCTTGACCTTGGGCCCGGACTGGATCGTCTGGGGTGAAAGCTTGGCCCACGACACCAGATGCCGGGGCGTGGGGAACTGGGACATGTCCAGGCCGATCTCGGCGATGATGATCTGCGCGGCCCGCTCTGCGATCCCGGGAACCTCATCGAGACGCTCCACAGTGGTCAACCGGCGGGCCTCGGGATCGGCTTCGACCGGGACCTGTCGCAGTGTGGGGTCGGGTTCACGGTCACCGGGTGGTGGCGGGTCGCCAAGCTCGGCCACGAGGGCTTCGATGCTGGCGGTGAGCCGGTCGACCTTGTCGGTGCAGGCGTCGATCTGGTCCAACAGCACCCGGGCGATTTCGACGTGGTGGTCATCGAAGCGGCCAGTGAGCGCTTCGATCAACGCGGCCCGCTTGGCCTTCAGCTTGCCCTGGGCCAGATCGGCGATGACCTTGGGGTCGCGTTCGCCGGCGATGAGCGCTTCGATCATCGCCCTGGCCGATACCCCCAACAGATCGGTGACCACCGACGACAGCTTGATGAGCGCGTCCTCCAGGAGCTTCTCGAGACGCTGCTTGTGCCGGGACCGTTCCTCGACCAGCTCGGTCCGCAACCGGGTGTAGGACCGCAACGCCCGGATCTGCGCCGGTGGCACGAAGCTGGGGCGCACCATTCCCCGCTCGTTCAGCTTGGCCAGCCACACCGCGTCGAGGCGGTCGGTCTTGGGGCGGCCGGTCACCTGCTTGACGTCACGGGCATTCACCAGCCACACCGACAGGCCGGCGGCTTCGAGCAGGTAGAAGAACGGCCGCCAGTAGTCCGACGTGGACTCCACCACCACCCGCTCCGCACCCAGTGCCACCAGATCCTGGCCAAGGCTCAGGATCGAGTTGGTCGTCGAGTCGACCTCCCACACCTTCGACATGCGCCGCCCCTCGATCGAGGGGTGGGGGTAGCGGACGCACACCATCCCTGACGCCTTGGCCACATCGACCGCTGCGGCGACGCTCAGGACCTGCTCGGTCTCATCGCCATCGATCTCGGTGACCTCGTGATGGATCGGCTTCAACGCCTCACCTCCTGTCGTCGTGTTCGTGGCACGCGAGCGGGCCCGGAGGCCACAGGAAGGTTGCGAAAGTCTGATCGTCGTGCTCGTAGCAACAGTGCGCTGCCCTTCTGGTCGGGCCCCACACCAAACTGAACTACGGCCTCAAGACCAAGAAGACGACGGCGTGACGGGCTCGCTCGCAGGCGCCATTTTCACGCTTGCGTCACGCCCGCGCCGCGGGCCCAGAAACTGAACTGAGAGACGCCTGACCACCTCAGGCAACCCATTACGACCTATGGCGCGAGCGTCGACCGTCACCTCACCTATCGCCCGGTGAGCTCGCGCGGAACGTGCGGCGAAGGTGCCGATCGGGGATACTTCTCGACTGTCGCCCGGTCCGTCTGATGCCATGAAGGAGCGCAGCGTCGCTCTCGCGTGACGGTTCGGGTGGTCATGCCCGACGGCGCCGACATCGAGGAGCTGGTGCTGTGGCTTCAGTCAAGACGGCGAAGGACGGGGCCCCCGCTACACCCGAGGGGGTGAGTGCCGCGACACTCGGGTCTTCCACAACCAACCCCCGACGAGGGAGGGAGGCCCCTATGCAAGAGCCACAGTACGTCGGCATCGACCTGCCCGGCGTCGCAGCGTGATCGTGCGGCGCACGGCCAGTGGCGAGCCGCTGGAGACAACTCGGATCACCAGCGACCCGATGGCCATGGCCGCCGAGTTGGCCAAGGCCGGCCCGAACCCCGAGGTGGTGCTGGAGGCCACGTACGGGTGGTACTGGGTCGCCGATCTCCTCGACGAGCTCGGCGCCAACGTCCACCTCGCCCATCCCCTCGGCAACAACTGGGGCAACCGGCGGGTCAAGAACGACGAGCGGGACGCCGCCGACCTGGTCGACCTGCTGCGCCTGGGACGCCTGGCCGAGGCATGGATCGCCCCGCCGCAGCTGCGGGAGCTGCGGGAGGTCATCCGCTACCGGGCCCGACTGGTCGCCTTGCGCTCAGGACTCAAGGCCCAGGTTCACTCCGTGCTGGCCAAGGAGGGCGTGGCCGTTCCCATGAGCGACCTGTTCGGCGTGGCGGGTCAGGCCTTGTTGGACACCGTGATCCCCAACAGGCGGCCTATGAGCGACGGGTGGAGTCGCTGCGGGACCTCATCGAGGCCTACGACGAGCAGGTGCAGATGCTCGAGCGCGACATCGCCCGCCGCCTCGCTGATCACGATGGCTACCGGGTGATCCAGCGGATCCCCGGGGTGGGCCCTGTGCTGGGGGCCATCTTCGTGGCCGAGATCGGCGACGTTCACCGCTTCTGCGGCCCCGACCGCCTGGCCTCCTGGGCCGGGCTCATCCCCCGCCACCGGGAGTCGGATACGACCGTCAAGCGGGGCCACATCACCAAACAGGGCAGCCGCCTGGTGCGCTGGGCTGCCATCGAGGCTGTCCAGCGGCAGCGGGGCGGCACCAAGCTCCAGGTTGACTACCACCGCATCGCCCAGCGCAGTGGCCGCAAGATCGGTGTCGTGGCCGCGGCCCGCAAGCTTCTCGCCCTCGTCTACTGGGGCCTGCGCGACGGAGAGATCCGCTGCTTGGCTCCAGCCCAGGGGTGAGGGAAGCGGGCGCAGCCAGCGCGCGAGTTCGTTTTCTGTCATGGCTCCCCCCTGCGGTTATCCGGCCAATCGAAGATTGGTTCGCCTTCGGCCCCGATAACCCCCCTTATCCGAAGCCAATCGAGGCCATTTCATTGTCTTCGAGGCACCTCGCGATTGGCCGGATAAGGGGGGGCGAGGCCGAGAGTCTGATTGAACCCGCCTGGCTGCGGTCGAAGAACTCCATGCCACCTCGCGTGGCGAAGGAATGATGGGCACCCGTTCTCGGCGATGCCCTGACCAGCACGCTGGTCACTGGAGACGATCCGCAACGCGCCTTGCCCCTGTCGAGGAACCGGGGGGGTCAATGAGGAAGCCTCCCGGCTTCCTCACCCATCGTACCGACGGGGCGGCGTCCGGGCCGTCAAGGCTTTCCCCCTCCCCTCCGGGCGGCCTGCGGCCGGCCTTGACTGCCCTCGCTATGCCGCCTCCCACGGGGAGGTCTGCAATGACGCGCCATCGGAAGGACCAAGCGAGCAAGAGACCGGCGCCCCTCCGGGGGTTGAGGTGCGAACTCTCCGAGTCCGCGCCCTTGACATCGAGAGCTCCTTCAGGAATGACAACCGGCGAACAGCGGCGCCTTCTGTGGCCAGGTAACGCGCGCGCTGGTGACGCTCGTAGCTCCAGCGTCCCGAACGCTGATCAGGCGTATTCAGGCGAACGGTGGCGAACCAAAACGCCAGGTCAAGGGCGTTGTCGGGACTCCGGCGTACCCCGCCGCACTGCAGCGGATGTGCCATGATGGTGGAGGTTGTCCCCGAGCTTGTTGAAGTGAGGCGGTGGTCCCCCGCCTGAGACCTTGCCGCTGGCAGGGTGTCGGGCGTTCCACCAAGAACACCAACCAGGAAGGGGACCACCGTGAAGAAGAAG
>Ga0187893_10009073_pt1 | contig 15437 bp, 11 predicted proteins | sample MA1701074metaG_FD_139574 | JGI IMG/M metagenome (GOLD analysis project Ga0187893, IMG submission 139574) | White microbial mat communities from a basaltic lava cave in the Kipuka Kanohina Cave System on the Island of Hawaii, USA - MA170107-4 metaG ... | reverse complement strand
AGGCAGGGGGCAGGGGGCAGAGGCAGGAGGCAGGGGCAGGAGGCAGAGGCAGGGGGCAGGGGGCAGGGGGCAGGGGCAGGGGGCATCAGGGGCAGGTGGCAGGAGGCAGGAGTAGGAGGCATGGGGCAACCCTGCAACTTCAAAAGGAACCAATCAAGCCTAGTTAATTGACAAGTTGGGAAGGTGGGCTTGCCCTCGCTCAACTCGCGCCACCCCACAGCTTTAAAGGAACCAATCAAGCCTAGTTAATTGACAAATTGGGAAGGTGGCATTGCCCTCGCTCAACTCGCGCCACCCCACAGCTTTAAAGGAACCAATCAAGCCTAGTAAATTGACAAGTTGGGAAGGTGGGCTTGCCCCGCTTAGCTCGCCCCACCACACAGCTTTAAAGGAACCAATCAAGCCTAGTGCTCGCTCCACCACACGGCTTTAAAGGAACCAATCAAGCCTAGTTAATTGACCGGTTGAGAAGGTGGGCTTGCCCCCGCTCAGCTCGCCCCACCACACAGCTTTTAAGGAACCAATCAAGCCTAGTTAATTGACCGGTTGAGAAGGTGGGCTTGCCCCCGCTCAGCTCGCGTCACCACACAGCTTTAAAGGAACCAATCAGGCCTAGTTAAATTAACAGGCGAGCCTTGTTTACTACCTGCCACCTGCGACTGCTCCTGCCTGACCACCTGAAATGCTAGAATGCCCGTCGTTTATGGAGCGAGACGAGCTGAAAAAAATTCTGGAGAGCCTCCGGGCAAATGAGGTTGATACCAGCGAAGCCGCAAAACTGATCGCCGAACTGCAGTACGAAGACATTGGTTACGCGCGCGTCGATCACTCCCGGGCTACCAGACAGGGTTTTCCTGAAGTGGTCTTTGGCGCCGGTAAGAAACGCGACCACGTCGTGGGAATTGTCGAGCGGTTGGTGCAGCGTTCCCCGAACGTGCTCGTAACGCACACCGATAGCGATACATTTGGGGAAATCAGGAACATCGTCACCGAGGCCGAGTGGCACGAGACCGCCCGAATGATTCGCATCCTCAGAGATCGGACTGAACTAGGGGTGGGAAATATTGCCGTAGTCACCGCTGGTACAAGCGACATTCCGGTTGCCGAAGAAGCGGCGCTGACAGCTGAAGCCATGGGAAACCGTGTCGATCGTGTTTGGGATGTTGGGGTGGCGGGAATCCACCGCGTTCTGGCCGAGCGCCACCTGCTACAGCGTGCCCGGGTAGTAATCGTGGCCGCTGGAATGGAAGGAGCGTTACCTTCGGTGGTTGGTGGCTTGGTAGCCGTTCCTGTCGTTGCGGTACCCACCAGTATCGGCTACGGAGCATCTTTCGGTGGTGTCGCCGCGTTGTTGGGAATGCTCAACTCGTGCGCTTCGAACGTGTCGGTGGTAAACATTGATAATGGCTTCGGAGCCGGCTTTACCGCCAGTCTGATTAATCGTCGCTGGAGCGCGTCAGATGACCAATTGGTATTTTAAGGTTTTTCAATAGGAGCAGGAGGCAGGAGGCAGGAGGCAGCAACAGGAGCAGGAGCGAAAGAGCAGGAAGCAGCAACAAAGAATGGAAGGTCTGCTTCTGCTGCTGCTAAATCTAGCGGCGCGCGCCGTCGCCTGCAAGCTCTTACTGCCGCCTGCCCTGGCCGCCTGCTCTTTCTACTTGTTCACTAGATTCTTCCGGTTGGCCAGAATCTCTCGGGATGCGCGATCATTCCTCCGAGCATCCGTCCAATTTCTTCGTAACCCGCTCGCCATTTTTGTTGGAGTTCCCTAGGTATATAACCAAAGGCCTCAGCAAAGTCTATCCAAACCTGCGATTCTGTTGCTTCGCCGTCAGCGTCAGACATCTTACTTATGAATAGCTTGGGATATCGCTTCTTGCGGTAACCCTCGCCAATGTTTGTGCAAACGCCTCGCGAGGCTCTCCGAATCTGATCCGTTAACGAATAAGTTTCCTCTTTCGGGAAGTTCTTAGATACTCGATAAATCTCCATCGCAAGCGTGAAAGCGAGTTTGTAAACCTTTAGGTCTCTAAAGCCTTGTGAGGTAGGCATTTTCCATCCTTTCTTTGGAGCACTTCAAGTTTGAGCTTCGACCTATCCAGTCCGTTCCCTAGGTTTGTGCCACCCTCCGCCGCCTGCCGCCTGCCGCCTGCGCCTGCCCCTGCGCCTGCCCCTGCCACCTGCCCCTGCCGCCTGCCCTCTGCCGCCTGCCGCCTGGCCCCTGCCGCTACCGCCTGCTCCTGCCGCGTCAGGGATTAATCAACCCATTCAATTTCTCTGCCCAGTCGGCGTCGATACCCTGGAGGATGTTGTATTGTTCAAGGGCTGCATCCCGATTGCCCAACGCCAGGAAACATTTCGCCAGATTGTAGTAGGCTCGGCCATAATCCGGCTTGAGGCGAATGGCCTGGCGTAAAGGCTCAAGCGCTTCCGTGACTTTGCCCATTTCCAGATATGATTCGCCAATGCTGTTTTGCACCGCCGCGTCGCCGGGCTTTGACGCTGCCACCTGCTTAAATGTCTCGATGGCTTCACCATACTTCTTCGACTTGAAATAGCGAGCGGCCAGACGTTCCAGCGCACTAACATAATCCGGGCGCAAACGAATTGCCTGCTTGTAAGCCTGGATCTCCTCGTCAGCTTTTCCCCAGTCACGGTAAACCAGACCGAGAGCATAGTACGCATCAGCAGCATTATAGGGATCCAGCTTTATCGACTGGCGATAAGCATCAGTGGCTTCGCGATATTGCTTTAGATAGTAATGAGCCAAACCAATATTGAAATAGGATTCGGCTGAAGGTCTTAAGTTGACTGCTTTCTTGGAAGCTTCAATGGCCGCCGCGTGCCGGCCAAGCTTTTCGTTGCAGAAGCCTGCCTGGGCCCAGGCTTCCGCGTAATTGCTGTCAGACTCGACCGCTTTCTCAAAATAGATCAGCGCATTCTCACAATCGTCCTTTGAAAGAAAACTAAGACCGTCGCGGAAAAGTTGCACTGCTTTTGCACGCTGGTTCTTACTGGTGGCGGCAACCAGATCAGAAAGAGACATCAGCGAAGCACTGTGTAGTTGGGAGATGCGCTCAGAAGGGATAGCAAAATTCACACTCTGTCCCCCAGTCACCTGAAGCGTAGCTACGCCGATGACCTGACCCTGCATATTGACTACCGGGCTGCCACTTGAACCTGGGGAGATCGGAGCCGTTATTTGAATAATCCGCCCGAAAGTTGGTATGTCTCTAACAGCAGAAACGATTCCATTAGTGACACTTCCCTCAAGCCCCAGCGGATTGCCGATTACTACCACACTTTCACCTTCTTGCGGCGAAGTTCGATCAAGCGCCAGGGGTCGAATTTGGTCCGGCGGTGTTTCCACTTTCAGCAAGGCCAGATCGCCTTCAGCGTCAACCGCCAGTACTCCCTTAACCGGATAAACAGCGCCTGCCGAAGAATGAACTTCAGCCTTGATCGCACCTTCGATAACGTGTCGATTAGTCACCACCCGATCCGCGCCTATGAAGAAGCCACTACCGCGCGAGAGCTTTTCGCCGCGTCCATCATAGGTCTCAATGGCTACCGCGGAAGGCTTGATGCGCCGCACCAGTTCAGGAAGGATGTCCTGGCTAAGTCCCGGGGCGGCAGAAACGAAAACCAGCACAAATATTCCCAGGACATAACCCAAACCCCTAAGTTGCGGTGCGATTGATTTCATTCAGATACTGCTGACTTGGTAAAGGTGACGAAGCCCGGAACTCAGTCTACAGTCCTGCCAGGGCCAGACTCTGAACTCGCTGGACGGCGTCTTTTAATTTCACGTCTTCGGAAAGTCGGGAGTGCCGCTCGAAAAGTTCTACCAGTCCATCTGAGATTTTCTTGCCTACGGTGAGTCGATACGGAATGCCGATCAGATCCGCATCCTTAAACTTCACCCCGGCTCGCTCATCCCGATCATCCAGCAGTACCTGAAGTCCGGCGCGCTGCAGCTCTTGATACAGGTGCTCACCTGCCTCGCGCAATTCGTCCTGTTTTATGTTAGTAATTGACACAATCACATCGAAAGGAGCAATTGACTTGGGCCAAATGATGCCATCCGCATCGTGATGCAGCTCGATGGCTGAAGCCATGATCCGTTCTACCCCAATACCATAGCTTCCCATGACAATGGGCACCTCTCTGCCATCCTGGGTCAACACTCGTGCCCCCATGGAGACAGAGTATTTGGTACCAAGTTTGAATATATGGCCGATCTCCAGCGCTTTTGAGACTTCGAGTCGACCTTCTCCACACCGGTGACAGCCTTCGCCCGAACTCACAGCGCGCAAATCTGCCCACTGGTCCACCTTGATGTCTCGCGAAACGTCGACTCCGCGAATGTGGTAGCCGTCGGTGTTGGCTCCGGTAGTCATATTGTGCCGTCCACGTAGCGCTTGATCGGCTATGATGAAGAGCTCGTGACCACTCTCGCGCACCTTCTTTTTGGCTCCGACAGCTCCAAGGCTGCCGGCATTCGCACCGAGCAGGGAATAAATCTCATCTGCCTGTGCCGGTCGCAAATCCACTCCTCCGAGTGAATCATTTAGTTTCGTCTCATGTAATTGGTGATCTCCGCGCAACAGCACGAGCAGATAGCGCCAGCCGGCATCTTCTCGGGATGCATAGACGAGCGTCTTGATTTGCTGTTCGCCCGGCACCCCTTCTCCGAAGTTCTCCAGATCCTCAATCGTACGCACGCCGGGGGTGGGAAACTCCTGCGGAAAATCCAATCCGGTACCATCATGAATCTCAGGTAAGCGGGAGATGGCTTTTTCCAGGTTTGCTGCGTAACTGCAACTCGAACAAGTGACAATCATATCTTCGCCGGCGTCAGTCTTGATCATGAACTCTTGCGATTCCGAGCCACCCATAGCGCCCGACGAAGCTTCCACAATGACAAAATCGAGTCCGCAGCGAGAAAAGATTCGTTTGTATGCTTCTCTTTGATCCAGGAAGGAACGATCGAGTCCCGCCTGATCGATGTCAAAGGAGTAAGCATCCTTCATGATGAAGTGTCGGACCCGCATGACTCCGGACTTGGGCCGAGCCTCATCACGGAATTTCACTTGTATCTGATACCAAACCTGGGGAAGCTGCTTGTATGAGCGAATTTCATGGCGCGCAATCGTCGTAAAGATTTCCTCGTGAGTCATTCCCAGACACATTTCGGAACCCTTGCGATCCTTGAGACGAAACATTTCGTCGCCAATCGCGTTCCAGCGACCGGATTCCTTCCAAACCTCGGCCGGGTGTAGCGCCGGCAGATAGAATTCCTGGCCACCGACCCGGTTCATTTCCTCACGGAGGATTTGCACGATTCGCTGGGCGATTCTCTGTCCCAGGGGTAAGAGCGAGTAGACACCGGCTGTCAATTGGCGCACTACCCCGGCGCGTAAAAGGAGTTTATGGGAAACAACCTCCGCATCGGCGGGATCTTCTCGAAGGGTGGGGATAAAGTACTGTGACCAGCGCATGAAAGTTGACCGGTTTCCTCCTCGGGTAACGTCAATCAAAACATTGTCGCTTAGCTCAAAGAACTAAAGCAAACAGAATCCTGTTTTAGAAAGTAGCCAAAAGAAACGGATGTGGCGTTTTGACCTCAGGGCTGGCAGGGGTTGATACTTTTTGCTCTGAAACTACGCGTTCACTATTAGAGAGTCGCTGTTTAAGCACAAAGGCTAAGCCTCTGTAGGAGGTGGAACACTAGTCTAATCAACGGTTAGGGATAACTGAGGAGTGAATACGATGAACATCAGTTTACGGACGGGTAAAGCCGATGACGCCGAAATTTGCGGTGAGATCTGCTACAAAGCATTCAAAAGTATTTCCGAAAAGCATAATTTCCCCCCGGACTTTCCAGTACCTGAAGCTGCTGTCGGATTAATCTCACAGCTATTGTCACGCAAAGAGATCTACTCCGTGGTCGCCGAAACCAGCGGTCGCGTAGTCGGCAGCAACTTTCTCTGGGAAAACGCCGCGATTGCCGGCGTGGGCCCGATCACCGTGGATCCCGAGCTGCAGAATGCGGCAGTTGGGCGAAGATTGATGGAGGCAGTAATCGACCGAGCCGTGGATCGCCGTTTTGCCGGCATCAGGTTAGTTCAGGCCGCTTACCACAACCGCTCACTGGCTCTTTACACCAAGCTTGGCTTTAACGTTCGCGAACCACTCTCAACCATGCAGGGGCCCGCTCTGAGACTGCAGATACCGGGTTATGCCGTGCGCCCGGCGACTGACAAAGATCTCGAGGCTTGCAACGAACTGTGTCTCCGAGTACATGGCCACGACCGCGGTCCAGAGCTCCTGGACGCCATCCGGCAGGGCACGGCGACCGTAGTTGAGCAGGGCGAACAAATCACTGGATACTCCACCTCGATCGGATTTATCGGACACACTGTGGCTGAAACTAATAGAGACCTGCAGGCACTGATTGGCGCGGCTGAATCTTTCTTTGGGCCAGGTTTTCTTTTGCCGACTCGAAACAGTGAGTTGCTCCGTTGGTGTCTCGAGCATGGGCTCAAGGTGGTCCAGCCAATGACGCTGATGACCATCGGCCTATACAACGAACCTGAGGGAGCGTTTTTGCCTTCCGTGATTTTCTGAGGCTAGCTTGTCAAGAAGGGTATTTTTATGAGCTTGGTTTCTACTGTGAACGTGGAAGAACTCGAGAGTCGGGTTCACGGCCTGGTTACTAAATTTTCGGATCCAGGTTACGAAAAACTAAGGCGAAGTCTTAGCTGGAATCAGCTAACACCGCAGCGTTTCCCCGAAATTGTAGTGCAAGTCGCAACCGAGCAGGATGTGGTCGAGGCAGTTAGATTCGCCCGGAGCCGGCAACTGAAGGTTGCAGTCCGCGGCGGTGGCCACAGCTTTGTTGGCTTCTCGCTCCGCGACGAGAGTATTTTAATCGACCTGAGTCATTTGAAAGCAGTTTCTCTCGATCCGGAAAAGCGGACCGCGGTGGTCCAGCCGGCAGTGACTGGCCGGGAACTTAATAGCCTGCTGGCAGCTCATGGTTTGGCCTTTCCGGTCGGACATTGCCCTTCGGTACCACTGAGTGGATTTTTGTTGAACGGAGGGCTTGGCTGGAACACAAACACCTGGGGCCCGGCTTGCTTAAGCGTCGAGTCGGCGAAGCTTGTGACCGCCGATGGTCGTCTTGTCGTCACCAATGAGCAACAAAACAAGGAGCTGTTTTGGGCTATTCGCGGGGGTGGTCCAGGGTTCTTTGGGGTGATAACGGAGTATTCTTTGAAGCTGTATCGGGCACCCGGTGCGATTTCCCAGAGCACCTACTTTTACCCGCTGGAAACTATTGAAGATGTTGCCTCCTGGACCGCCAAAGTTGCGAAAGACCTACCGAGAGAAGTTGAGTTAACACTTTTTGTTTCCGCGGCTCCTCCCGATCTAAGCGAAGCGGCGAACTCTGGCAACGGCTTCGTCGCGATTTTGAGCGCGGTGGCTTTTTTAGATAATGGGCTGGAAGCAACGGAGATACTTCAATCCTTAGAGGGCTGTCCCGCCATCAATCGATGTTTGAAAAAAGAGATAAAGCAACCGACATCGTTTGACGAATTGCTCGATCTCGGTAGCCTGCTCTGGCCACCCAGGCATCGGTATGCTGCGGACACGGTTTGGACAAACTCGCCGCCAGCTGTTGTGCTTTCCAAAGTGCGGGAGCATTTTCTCAGGGCGCCCTCGCAGAAATCACTTGCCGCATGTGTGTTTTCGACCGGGGATGCGGCTCCTGCTCAACCAGACACGGCCTTTTCTATGGTTGCCGATAACCTGCTCCTTTGCTATGGGATCTGGGAACAAAGCAAAGATGACGCAGCAAATATCAACTGGCATCGTGAACTGATCGACAACTTAGATCAGTTTGCAGTCGGACATTACGTTGGCGAATCTGACATCGTATCGAATTCGGCTCGCGCTGAGGCGTCTTACGCCCAGGCCAGTTGGCAACGTTTGCAGGCGCTGCGCCAGAAATATGACCCGGATCAACTTTTCCACGCACACTTCTAACGTGGAGCTGGCAGAGAAGTCTGTCGGAATAACGCCGAAGGCGTTGGCTAATTCCAGCCCAGGGTTGAAGCGAAGCGCAAACCCTGGGAGTATTTTGCACGTTTCGTTTGCCCAAATAAACCCTGAAAGGGTTTGGCAATGATTCGCAAATGCTGTTATGCAAATTCGAATCGTATGTGCACGCGAAAACCCCTTCAGGGTTTTAGGGTTATCTAGGAATGAGACTATCCCAGGGTTGCGCTTCGCGCCAACCCTGGGCTGGAATTAGCCAACGCCTTCGGCATTTATTCCGACAGTCTGCGAATGCGGGCTGAGTATTCGCTCATACCGACGGTCCGCCTTGGTCCTTTGCCATTCGCAATTCACAATCCGCAAGACACAATTTTTCCAGCCAGCCTTTGCAGCTGCCCGGGAGCGTGATGTACCATCCAACTCTTCATCACTCAGGCAGGAAAAATGAAAGTTGCAATCGCCAGTGACCACGCGGGCTTTTCCGAAAAAGAGGCTCTGAAGCCTTTGTTGCAGGAGCTTGGCCTGGACGTAGATGACCTGGGAACTGTTTCCGAAGCCTCGGTTGATTATCCAGATTATGCGACCAAGGTGGCGGACGCAGTGGCTGGCGGACAAGCCGATCAGGGGTTGCTGGTTTGTGGCTCCGGGACTGGCATGGCGATCACCGCCAATAAAGTTCCAGGAGTCCGAGCCGCTGTGGCCTGGTCGGAAGAGACTGCCCGACTAGCCCGCCAGCACAACGACGCAAACGTGCTTGCTCTTGGCGCCCGCACGACTCCAGCCGGCGAGATTGCCAATATCGTCCGCGCCTGGTTTACAACCGCCTTTGAAGGCGGAAGGCATAGCCAGCGAATCGCGAAGATCAACGAGTTAGAGCGAAGGAATTTTGCCCAGCCGGAAAATACGGACGGTTCATGACCGGGGGCATTAAGAAGCCAAAATTCAGTTGTTGGAGAAGGGAAACTAATGACGGATTTCAGAGACGCAAGTCTGTCGAATACGGATCCGGTAATCGCCCGGGCAATTGACAACGAGGTAGCGCGGCAGGCAAATGGCCTGGAATTGATTGCCTCGGAAAACTTTGTAAGCGAAGCAGTGCTGGAAGCTGCTGGCTCGGTTTTCACGAACAAGTACGCCGAAGGTTATCCCGGAAAACGCTACTACGGAGGCTGTGAATGGACCGATGTAGTCGAGCAAACAGCAATCGACCGCCTTAAACAACTCTTTGGGGCTGAGCACGCGAATGTGCAACCTCACAGCGGCGCCCAGGCGAACATGGCGGTTTACCTGGCGGCAATCAAGTATGGTGATCAAATTCTGGGGATGAATTTGTCGCACGGCGGTCATCTCACCCATGGGCATCCGCTTAATTTTTCCGGGCTAAGCTACAAAGTTGCCGACTACGGAGTATCCCGGGAAACTGAAAGGATTGATTACGACGAGCTTCAGCGTTTGGCGGAGGAACATCGTCCACAACTTTTGGTGTGCGGTGCTTCGGCGTATCCCCGTATCATTGATTTCAAACGGATTGGCGAGATTGCCAACAGCGTGGGCGCGCGGATGTTTGCCGATATAGCTCATATCGCCGGTCCAATCGCAGCAGATCTTCATCCCACCCCGGTGCCTCACGCTGACTATGTCACCAGCACCACTCATAAAACCCTGCGCGGGCCCCGCGGCGGACTGGTTCTTTGTAAGGAAGAACATGCGAAGGAGATCGATCGGCGCGTTTTCCCAGGGGTACAGGGAGGACCCTTGGTGCATATCATCGCTGCTAAAGCGGTGGCATTTGGCGAGGCCTTGCGCGAAGACTTCAAGGACTATCAGCGCCAAGTACTTAAGAATGCGAAGGCGCTTGCCGATGAGTTACAAAATCAGGGCCTGCGTTTAGTATCAGGAGGCACTGATAACCACCTGATGCTGGTTGACGTCTGGATGAATGGCCAGGGTATTACGGGTAAGGATGCCGAAAAGGCTCTGGAAGCAGCACATATTACAGTCAATAAGAATACGATACCGTTTGATCAGAACAAGCCATTCGTAGCCTCGGGGTTACGCATTGGCACTCCGGCAGTTACGACGCGAGGAATGAAGGAAGAAGAAATGCGTGAGATTGGACGCCTGATCTCGGAAATTATTCATGCGCCAGAGTCAGCAGAAGTGCGGCGTAAAGTCCAGCAGGGCGTTGCCGACTTAAGCTCTCGTTTTCCGCTTTACGCAAAGAGATTGAAGAAAAACGTTTCTGAGCACGAAGCAATTGGCGCCGACTGAGCAGAAATAAGATGGAAGAAGTCTTCGGACCAGGGGGCCTCATCGCCCGGACACACCCTGAATACGAATACCGCCCCGGTCAGATTCAAATGGCCCAGGCGGTAATGCAGGCCTTCGAAAACAACAAACATCTAATAGTCGAAGCCGGCACCGGCACGGGAAAGACTCTGGCTTACCTGGTACCGGCGGTTGCGGCTGTCTGCGCTGGCCGCGGCCGGGTAATTATCTCAACTGGTACCAAGAACCTGCAGGAACAGTTGATGGAAAAGGACATTCCTTTTCTCCAAAGTATCCTTCCCAAAAAATTCACGGCCGCTTACATGAAAGGTCGGAACAACTACGTTTGCCTTCACCGGTTAGGCCGAGCAGAAAGCTCCCCTATGCTGGAAGGGTTGGACGAAGTCGACCATTTTGAGGAGGTTTGCCATTGGGCTCGAGCAAGTGATACCGGTGATAAAGCGGAACTTGCAAATCTGCCTGAGTACCTTTCCTTCTGGCGACAGGTTGATGCCCGCTCAGATACCTGTCTCGGTCAGAAGTGTCCCGATTTCGCGCCCTGCTTTATCACGCGCATGCGCGACCGGGCTCAACAAGCCGACCTGGTAGTTGTTAATCACCATCTGTTTTTCGCCGATTTGGCCCTCCGTAACAACCTGTATGGCCGCGTCCTGCCTGACTACACTGCCGTCATTCTGGATGAGGCCCACCTGATCGAGGATGTTGCCTCGGAGTATTTTGGGACCCAGGTTTCGAATTATCAGATCGCCGATTTGTTGCGTGATGTTGCAGGCCTTAAATACGAAGCGCCTGAAGTTGACCGCGAAGTGACCAAAACTTCCGTCAGACTATCGCGTTTTGCTGAAAACTTCTGGATGGGCTTTCGCGAAGGTCGAGGTAACGAGGGCCGGTATGCATTGGTGCCCGGGACCTTTGCGGTCAGAACCGTCAAAGGAGAGTATCAGGCCACACCTCTGGGTGACATTTATTTGGCATTGGATGGTGCTCTCGCCCGCCTCTTGACGACGCTGGACGCCATAAAAGAGAAGCCACCCGATGTTGAGAATTTGGTGAGACGGGTGCGCCAACTCAGATTTGATCTGCAGTTTATTGTAACTGGCGCCGATCGGAAATTCGTGTACTGGCTCGAGCGGCGAGGCCGCGGAATCTTCTTGCGGGCTTCACCAATCGAAGTGGCAGGCATTCTCCAGGACAAGTTATTCGACAATGTGCCGGTAGTGGTGTTAACCTCCGCGACTCTTTCCAGCGGCGGGCATTTCTCGTTTATTCGCGATCGCTTAGGGCTGGATCAAGCCGCGGATTTGATCGCGGACTGCACTTTTGATTACGAAAACCAGGCTTTGTTGTACCTGCCACCACAGATGCCAGATCCTCGTTCGCCGTCATGGGCACAGGCGGCTGCGGCGGAAACGATTAGGATTATCAGGGCTTCCCATGGCCGAGCTTTTGTGCTTTCAACCAGCCTGGCGGGCATGCAGTCACTATTTGATCTAGTGTCACCGCGAATCGACTACCCTTGCCTGATTCAAGGAAGCGCCTCAAAGGGAAAGCTTCTGAAGACATTTCGCGAAACGTCCAACGCAGTGTTGTTTGCCACCTCAAGCTTCTGGCAGGGCGTCGACGTTCGAGGGGAGCAACTGTCGTGTGTGATTATTGACAAGCTGCCTTTCGCCGTCCCTACGGACCCGATTATTGCCGCACGCCAAAGACATATCGAAAACTCTGGGGGATCGAGTTTTCATGAATACAGTGTGCCGCAGGCGATCATTGCCTTGAAGCAGGGCCTGGGAAGATTAATCCGCAGCGCTACCGACCGAGGGATCCTGGCGGTCTTGGATCCACGACTGCGCACCAAGCCTTACGGCCAACTATTCTTGCAGAGCCTGCCACCGTGTCGAGTCACCTCACGTTTCGAGGAGTTAGGGAAAATATTCGAGCGAGAACGCTGGGCTCCCCAATCCAAAGCTGAATCAGCCTAGGCTTTAAAGAAGTGCGGTTGGACAATCGCTTTTGGAGTGTGCCAGACTCTGAAACATGCCCGGACAGTTTGAGGTAATGATCGAACGCAACTTCTCGAGCGCGCACCAGCTGCGCGGCTACCGCGGAAAGTGCGAAAACCTGCACGGCCACAACTATCGCATCGAGATATATGCGCGTGGTCGCGAGTTGGACAACATCGGGTTACTGATTGACTTTGTGGAGTTAAAGGCGGCAGCAGATGAAGTGGTCCAATATCTTGACCACCAAAACATAAATGAGCTTGCACCCTTCGACGAGTTGCAGCCCTCGGCGGAAAATCTGGCCAAATATATTCTCGAACGTGTGAACAGCAAGGTCGGCGACGACCGAGTGCAGATCTACAAAGTTCGTTGTTTTGAAACTCCCACCAGCGTAGCTACCTACCAAATTGATTGATTACAAGGGGCCTGCCTCTGCGGATTCGCGTTTAGACTGTAGGGGCGGCCCTCCGTGGCCGCCCCTCGCCACAATTCAACTCTGGTATCAGAGAACAGCGCCCCGAACATCTAACGCAATTCACCACGCGACGTTTTGGTGTCGTCGCGCCACAATTCAACCTTGGTATCAGAGAACAGCCCCCCGAAACATCTCACTCCTGCTGGGGCACAATCACCAGGCACCGTTTTGGTATCGTTGTGGCGCGGCCACGGAGTTCACCAGCAGGCTGCCGCCTGCAGATGTCCTAAAGAAACTACCTGGTACGTCTCCCTAAGCTTTGGTGCTCGTTCGTGTAGTTTCGTGTGATTTCGTGGATCGCATCTTTTGCGACGCCAGACGATCCACGAAATCATACGAACTACACGAACAGAGCCAATTAGCCGTGGTGGTTTCTTCGGAGGGCCGCCCCTACAAGGGTCTTCAAGCTTCAACTTGATTTACGGCTTGAGCAAAGAGCTCTGGTTGAGGTTGGGGCAGGGGCTGAGCGGGCTTAGCAACAGCTTTTCTGATGTAAGGTCGCTCGAACAGTAAGAAGAACAAAAACGCAGCCAGGATGGTCAACGGCACGATCACGATCAGCGCGTTCAGCAAGGGAAAGTGGACCCAGGTTCCAAAACGCCACGACTGCATGATTACCAGTTCATGCGTTAGATAAAGCGAGTAGGAAATTAAGCCCACGATCGCCAGAACCCTGACGATTCCGGGAGTGCTTAACTTACTCGACCAGGTTTTTTCGGCGAGTATCGCGCGATTGACCAGAACAAAAAAGCCCGTTCCCCAAACCGGATGCAGAAAAAGCCAAACCAGATCGTGAAGCACCAGATTGTGAATCGACGGTAACAACAACGACATAGCGATTCCCAGCGCCAACAGTGAACCACCAAGCCAGGCATTTCGGCTCCACGCAGGCAAGCGCAACTGCCCAAAGAACGCTTCCACACTGAGGGCCCCAAGAGCCCAAGTGAACCAGTGGTCTGCAGCAGCTTCAGACACCGGCAGATTGAGACCAGTTTTGTTAGCTATAAGCTGGGCAAGAAAGTACCACCCCACGCGGGATAGCAGACAAACTGTGAGGGTTACACCCCATCCCCAACGCACTCGCAGGAAGAGCAGCAGAAAATAACCCAGATAGAGCTGCTCCTCGACCGCTAGCGTCCAGAAAACCCCATTTATGCTGTAGCACGGTGAAGGCCCTCCTCCAGGCCAAAATCATCAGTTAGTCACAAAGAAAGTGGCCGGTACCGGCCACTTTCTCAATCTCAGCTTTAGAAACGCGCGGTAAAAACTAAGCAGTTACCAGCGACGAGACATCAATATTATACTTCTTTATCTTGCTGTAAAGCCGCGGCCGGTAAATTCCCAGAATATTCGCAGCTGCTTGTTTGTTTCCACCCGTTCGCTGTAGCGTCTTTTCAATCACCAGCCGCTCAATCTCTTCGAGCTTCATGTTTGGGGGAATGTCCCACCCACCGCTGACGCTCGAGCCCTCTGGGATAGTTCCATTGTCAAAAGGAAGATCCAGTGGTTCTATGCGATTGTCCTTGGCCAACAATACGGCTCGCTCAATAACATTCTGCAACTCGCGGACATTACCGGGCCAGGCGTGTCCGAACAAACGCTGGTAAGCGGCTTGGGAGACGCCTGCGATCTGGCGATCGTACTTTTGCGCGTACATGTGAAGAAAATGATCCGTCAATAGCTGGATATCTTCATTTCGTTCACGCAACGGCGGCACATGGATGGTAATTGTTGAGATGCGATAGAAGAGGTCGTCCCGCAGAAAGCCATCACGGATGGCATCGGCGGGGGGCCGGTTGGTTGAGGAGATCAAGCGAAAATCAACCGCATAGGTCTTTTCTGAACCGATCTTTCGGTAACTTCTCTCCTGCAGAACTCGCAACAGCTTTGGTTGGAGTTCGACCGGCATTTCGGCGATCTCATCAAGCATCAGTGAACCACCGGCTGCGTGCTGCACCAGACCTTCTTTGTCAGCATGAGCTCCGGTAAATGCCCCTTTTGTATGTCCGAATAGCTCAGACTCGATCAACTCCTTGGGCAACGCTGCGCAATTGACCTTGATAAAGGGTTTCTTTGAACGCAGCGAATTGTAATGAATCGCATTGGCGATCAACTCTTTGCCTGTACCCGACTCACCGACAATCAAAACATTCGCGTCCGATTTGGCTACCGATTCGATCGTTTCGTATATCGTTTGCATCTGCTTCGATGCGCCAATGATGTTGAAGTATTCAGAACGGGTTGAGAGCTGTCGGCGCATGTTCGCATTCTCGTTAACCAACTCGCGATGCTTTAGCGCGTTCTGGACTCGCAACTCGAGTTCCTCAAATTCGAAAGGCTTGTCAACAAAGTCGAAGGCCCCTGCCTTGGTAGCTTCAACCGCCTTCGGAGTAGACCCGTGGGCTGTGACCACAATTACCTCGGTATTTGGGCGCGCGTCCTTCATGTGGCGCATCAGTTCAAGCCCATCCATGTCGGGAAGCTGGAGATCGCAGATGGCCAAATGGTGCCCACCTTGATCAAAAAGCTCGATGGCCTCGGCACCTGTACCGGCCGTGTCGACGGTGTAGCCTTCCTCCTCGAGGTTAAGTTTAAGCGAGTCGACAGTT
>Ga0187893_10009072_pt1 | contig 15438 bp, 12 predicted proteins | sample MA1701074metaG_FD_139574 | JGI IMG/M metagenome (GOLD analysis project Ga0187893, IMG submission 139574) | White microbial mat communities from a basaltic lava cave in the Kipuka Kanohina Cave System on the Island of Hawaii, USA - MA170107-4 metaG ... | reverse complement strand
TTCGTGGTGTCGACCGTGGCCCGGTAGGTGGCGGCCACGTCGATGCACAGCGGCGGCTCGCTCTCGAAGCTCGTGGTGCGGGCCTCGGTGCCCCCGGCGGGCGGGCAGCCCGCGGTCGCCGAGGACGTGCTGTCGCCCCGGGTCGTCACGAAGGCGGCGATGCCCAGCACCATCATGGCGGCGAGCACGGCGGCAACGAGCACCTGGCGACGCCGGGCCCGGCGGGCTCGGGCGGCCTCGGCCGCCGCGCGCCGGGCTCGCTGGCGGGCCCTGGCCTTGGCCTGGGTGGACTTGGCGCTCACCCGGCCACCGTAGCGGCCGGCCCGCCACCCGCCCCACCGGCCCTGGAACTGGCCCGGGACCCGGTCGGACCAGGCGGTAGCGTCGGCAGCGTGGGCACCATCGTCCAGAAGTTCGGGGGCACCTCGGTCGACGGGCCCGACCGAATCCGGGCCGTGGCCAACCACGTCGTCGCCACCCGCAAGGCCGGTCACGACGTGGTGGTCGTGGTCTCGGCCATGGGCAAGACCACCGACGAGCTCCTGGCCCTGGCCCAGGAGCTCTCGCCTCGGCCCCACCCCCGTGAGCTCGACATGCTCTCCACCGCCGGCGAGCGGATCTCCATGTCGCTGCTCAGCATCGCCATCTGCGAGCTGGGCGTGCCGGCCACCTCGTTCACCGGCAGCCAGGCCGGCATCCTCACCGACGCCACCCACGGCCGGGCTCGCATCCTCGAGGTGCAGGCCCACCGCCTTCGCCAGGCCCTGTCCGAGGGCAGCGTGGTGGTGGTGGCCGGGTTCCAGGGCATGTCCACCGAGCGCGACATCACCACCCTGGGCCGGGGCGGGTCCGACACCACCGCCGTAGCCCTCGCCGCCGCCCTCGAGGCCGACGTGTGCGAGATCTACACCGACGTGGCCGGCGTCTACACCGCCGATCCCCGCATCGTGGACGGTGCCCGCCACCTTCGTTCGGTGTCCTTCGAGGAGATGCTGGAGATGGCCTCCACCGGGGGCCGGGTGCTGGCCCTGCGCTCGGTGGAGTTCGCCCGCAACCACGGCGTGCCCCTCCACGTCCGGTCGAGCTTCACGTGGGAACCTGGCACCTGGGTGGGCGCTGCCGCCGACCGCCCCGCCGACCGCCCCGAGGAGGAGGCCGTGGAGCAGGCCATCATCTCAGCCGTCACCCACGACACGAGCGAGGCCAAGGTCACGATCCTCTCCGTGCCCGACCGCCCCGGGATCGCCGCCCGGCTCTTCCGGGCCCTGGCCGACGAGGGCGTGAACGTCGACATGATCGTGCAGAACACCTCGGTGCACGGTGCCACCGACATCTCCTTCACCCTCCCCCTCGACGACCTCACCGTGGGGCTCGGGGTGACGAAGGAGGTGGCTCGGGACCTGGCGGCCAAGGACGTCACCCACGACGCCGACATCGCCCGCATCAGCCTCGTGGGGGCGGGCATGAAGTCCAACCCCGGGGTCGCGGCCCGCATGTTCGAGGTGCTCGCCGAGGCCGGGCTCAACATCGAGATGATCTCCACCTCCTCCATCCGCATCAGCTGCGTGGTGGAGGCCGAGCTCGTGGCCGCCGGGGTGCGGGCCCTCCACGCTGCCTTCGGTCTCGAGGGGGAGGGAGGCTCTTGAGGGGCCAGGTCCGGGTGGCGGTCGTGGGGGCCACCGGCCTCGTCGGCGGGGTGCTGCGCAGCCTGCTGGCCGAGCGGCGGTTCCCCGTGGGGACCATGCGCTACCTCGCCTCCTCCCGCTCGGCCGGGCGGCGCCTGGCCTGGGCCGGCGGCGAGGTGGCGGTGGAGGACGCGGCCACCGCCGACTACGCCGACCTCGACGTGGTGCTCCTCTCGGCCGGGGCCTCGACGTCGCGGGCCCTGGCCCCGACCATGGCCGCTGCCGGCGCCGTGGTCATCGACAACTCCTCGGCCTGGCGCATGGATCCCGACGTTCCCCTCGTGGTGGCCGAGGTCAACCCGGGGGCACTGGTCCGGCGACCCCGGGGGATCGTGGCCAACCCCAACTGCACGACCATGGTGGCCATGCCCGTGCTGAAGCCCCTCCACGAGGAGGCCGGTCTCGAGCGGGTGGTGGTGAGCACCTATCAGTCGGTCTCGGGTGCCGGCCTGGCCGGGATCGACGAGCTCGACGGCCAGCTCCAGAAGGTGGCCGGCCGGGGGCTGGAGCTGGCCACGTCGGGCCAGGCCGTCGACCACGGCGAGCCCCGGCGCTTCGTCGCCCCCATCGCCGCCAACGTGGTGCCCGTGGCCGGGAACCTCGTGGACGACGAGACCGACGAGGAGCACAAGTTCCGGGACGAGAGCCGCAAGATCCTCGGGCTCGACGCGCTGGCCGTCTCGTGCACCTGCGTGAGGGTGCCGGTGGTGACCGGCCACTCCCTGTCCCTCAACCTCGGCTTCGCCCGTCCCCTCTCCCCCGAGCGGGCCGCCGAGGTGCTCTCGGCCGCTCCCGGGGTGGTCCTCGGCAAGGTCCCCACCCCCCTGGGGGCAACGGGGGGCGACGTGTCGGTCGTGGGCCGCATCCGCCGGGACCCCACGGTGGCGCACGGGCTCGCCCTCTTCGTGAGTGGCGACAACCTCCGCAAGGGCGCCGCCCTCAATGCCGTGCAGCTCGCCGAGCTCCTCGTGGCCGAGGTGCCCGGGTCCTCGACCGGGACCTAGCATCACCGCCGTGACCACTGTGCAGAAGGCGATGCCGGGGGTGGCCCTGGGCGTCATCGTCCTGGCCCTCGTCTACGCCCTCATCCCCTTCAAGCTGGCCGATGGCGGCGTGACCTGCGGCCCGCCCCTCTTCGGGTCCGACCCTTCCACCACCGAGCGGGTGGGCCAGGTGGAGCCGGCCCAGGACTGCCCGGCCCGGGGGCGCTCGAAGCTGCTCGTCGCGGGGTTCATCGCCGTGTTCGCGGTGGCGGGTGGCACGGCGGTGGTCGCCCTCGATCCGAGCAACGTCCGGCCCGAGTGGTGGCCCGACTTCTGAGCGCCCGCTCGGCGCCGGGGCTCAGCGGGTCCCGACGCCCACCGTCACCTTGACGGCCCCGTCGGTGCCGAGGAGGTCCAGGGCCTCGGTGAAGCGCTCGAGTCCCTCGACCCGATGGGTGAGCAGCCGGCGCGTCCACCCCGGGTGGCAGGCCTCGGCGTGGGCGAGGATGGCCAGGGCCCGCTCGAAGTGCACGCGGCTGGCGTTGACCGTGCCCACGACCACGTTGTTGGCGAGGACGAGGCGCATGTTCAGGTCATCGGCGGGCACCTCGGCGGTGCGCGACCCGGCGGTGACGCTGGAGAGCACGAGGATGCCGTTGCGGGCCAGCACCCCCATGGCCTCGAAGGCGAGGGGGGAGTACCCCGTGGCCTCGAGCACGACGTCGTAGGGGCCCTCGGCCCCCGCCTCCTCCGACAGGCTCCGCTGGCGGGTGCTCACGTAGCGCCCCCCGAGGTCCTCGACGAGGGTGGCGTTGAGGTAGGGCGGCGGGTGGAGGCCGAAGGCGGTGACCTCGAGGCCCTCGAGGCGCAGGGCCAGCGCCCCCAGCAGGCCGATGGGACCCACGCCGAGCACCGCCGCCCGACGGGGGCGCCACACCCCGAGGCGCCGCTGCACGTCCTCCACCACGGTCAGCGCCTTGGCCACGATGCTCGTGGGCTCCACCAGCACCCCCACGGGCGCCAGGGTGGCGGGCACCCTCACGAGGTAACGAGGCTCCTCCACGTAGCGCTCCGTGAGGAAGCCGTGGAGGCCGGCGATGCCGTGCTCGTAGGTGACCGGGTCGGTGGTGAGGTCGGGACGGTCGAGGAGGTCGTAGAGGCTCGATCCCTGGGCCCGGCGCACCCGGGCGACCACGAGGTCGCCGGGGGCCAGCTCTCGCACCTCGGGGCCCACCTCGGCCACGACGCCGAAGCCCTCGTGGCCGAGCACGAGTTGCTCGGAGCCCTCCGGTGCGCGGCCGTAGGCCCCGGCGGCGATCTCGCCGTCCGTGCCGTCGAGGCCGACCTCGAGCACCCGAACCGTCACCCCCCGTCCCCCGGGGACGGCGTCGAGGCGGGGCTCCTCGACGTCGGCGAGCGCGGCCGAGCCCGCCTCCCCGGGCCGCACGACCACGGCCCTCACGCCGGGCCCAGGAGGACGGCAGGCTCGGGGACGCCCACGGAGCCGTCGGCGGCGTAGGCGGCGAGGAGGCTGTCGGCGGGGGTGCGGCGCCGGGCCACGTACTGGTCCCGGTAGGCGAGGCAGGCCTCGGTGGTGTGGCCGTCGGCGTTGAGGCGACCCAGGGCGGCGATCGTGGCGTCGAGGCACCGGGCCGACGCCTCGGCCAGGAGGGGGTGGTCGAGGCCGCGGCGGGCGGCCACTTCCTCGAGCCCGGCGGTGGCGGCGCACGCCCGGCGCACGGACTCACCGGCAACCGGGTCGCGCAGGGCGGCGGTGACGACGGCCGAGGCCACCCGCCACCAGGGGTCGGGCAGGGCGTCGATGGTCCGCAGCTCCAGCCATCCCCGGAGGCGCACGGGGGGGAACAGCGTGGTGAGGTGGTAGGCGACGTCGTCGGCGTCGGGGTAGCCCAGGGCGTGGCCCCGGCTGACCCACTCGTCGAGGGTGAGGGGCTCCTCGACGCCGACGAAGCGCTCCGGCGAGCAGCGCACGAGCATGACCTGGGCCGACCGGGCGAAGGCGGTCCAGTCGCCCACGGGATCGCCCGCCCGCCGGGCCGGCCGGCACCGGCTGCGGTCGATGCGCCCCCAGAGCGCCATGCGGGTGGAGCGCCACCCCGAGGGGCGGCCGGCGGCGAAGGGCGAGTTGGCGAAGGTGGCCGTGAGCACCGGCCCCAGGAGGTGGGCGAGGTGCCAGCGCCGCCGGGCCCGGGCACCGGTCCCGAGGTCCACGTTCACCTGGACCGACACGGTGTTGGCCATCATCGCCGGCCCCGCCGGGCTGCGCCGGCCGAGGAACGAGGCCATGGCCCGGTAGCGGGGCCCGAGGTCGAGGCAGGCCGGCGGGCGGAGGGGGTCGTGGGCGACGCTGAGCACCCCGATGCCGGCCCGGCGGAGGGCGTCGGCGATGGCCCACCGCCCGACGTCGAGCGCCTCGTGGAGCCGGGCGAGGTCGGCGCTCGGCGCCGAGCTCAGCTCCACCTGGCCGCCGGGCTCGAGCGTCACCCGGGCCCCGGCCGGCAGGGCAAGGCCGGCCAGGGCCTCCTCGAGCACCTCCCGGGTCAGGCGCCGCCCGGGGTCGTCCATGGGGTAGGTGAGCCACTCGAGCTCCAGGCCCACTCGGTCCTCGTCCCTGCTCGCGCAGCGATCGGCGATGATGGCGGGCACGTCGGCCGCGGTGATCGAGGGCGTCGGAGAGGGCATCGCTGGCGCCAGTCTTACCCGGCGACCGGTGGGCCTAACGGTCGGGGCCCCGCCCGGCCAGGCCGGCCGAGGAGGCCAGGTCGAGGAGGCCAGGCCGAGCAAGGAGGTTCGGTGGACGGAAGGCGACGACCGCAAGGAGCGGGGCCCGGCCCCCTCACCCTGGCCATCGACGTGGGGGGCTCGGGCCTCAAGGCCTCGGTGCTCGATGCCGCCGGCGCCATGACCGTCGACCGCGTGAGGGTCGCCACCCCCTATCCGCTGCCCCCCGAGCGGCTCGTCGACAGCCTGGTCGAGCTCGTGGCGCCCCTCGGGGCCTACGACCGGGTGTCGCTCGGGTTCCCGGGCATGGTGCGTGACGGCGTGGTGCGCACCGCCCCCAACCTCGCCACCGAGGAGGGCCCGGGCAGCCCCACCGACCCCGCGATCGCCGACGCCTGGGATGGCTTCGCCCTGGCCGAGGTCCTCACCGAGCGGCTGGGGCGGCCCACCCGGGTCCTCAACGACGCCGACCTCCAGGGCGGGGCGGTGGTGCAGGGCGAGGGCCTGGAGATGGTGGTCACCCTGGGCACCGGGTTCGGCACCGCCCTCTACCACCAGGGCCGGCTCTGCCCTCACCTCGAGCTCGGCCACCACCCCTTCCGCGAGGACGAGACCTACGACGAGCAGCTCGGCGACGTGGCCCGCCGGCACGTGGGCCGCAAGCGCTGGAACCGGCGGGTGCGGGAGGCCATCGCCATCCTCCACGTCCTCTGCCGCTACGACCACCTCTACGTGGGCGGCGGCAACGCCAAGCACCTCGAGGGCGACCTCGGACCCCGGGTCTCGGTCGTCGACAACAAGGCCGGCATCCTCGGGGGCATCAAGCTGTGGGAGGACGGCAGCGGCGGTAGCGGCGGATGAGGGCGTTCGTGGAGCTGTCGTGGCCCAGGTCGGGCTCGGCCTCGGCGGCCAGCTCCCCGGCGATGCGCCCGGCCAGCGCCTTGCCCAGCTCGACCCCCCACTGGTCGAAGGAGTTCACCCCCCAGAGCACCCCCTGGGTCAGCACCTTGTGCTCGTAGAGGGCCACGAGCTGGCCAAGGGTGGCGGGGGTGAGGGCGGGAGCGAGGACGACCGTGGTGGGCCGGTTGCCCTCGAAGCTGCGGTGGGCCACGAGGGCCTCGTCCACCCCGGCGGCCCGCACCTCCTCGGGGGTGCGCCCGAAGGCCAGCGCCTCGGCCTGGGCCAGGAGGTTGGCCATGAGCAGGTCGTGGTGGGGTCCGAGGGGGTGGCTCGGGGCGCAGAAGCCGATGAGGTCGCAGGGCACGAGCCGGGTGCCCTGGTGGAGGAGCTGGAAGTAGGCGTGCTGGCCGTTCGTGCCCGGCGTGCCCCACACCACGGGTCCGGTGTCCAGGGCCACCCGCCGCCCGTCGAGGTCCACGGACTTGCCGTTGCTCTCCATCTCGAGCTGCTGGAGGTAGGCGGGCAGGAGGGCCAGCTCGTCGTGGTAGGGGATGACGGCGTGGGTGGCGGCGCCGAGGAAGTTCGTGCACCAGACCCCGAGGAGCCCGAGCACGACGGGCCCGTTGGCGGCCAGGGGCGTGGTGCGGAAGTGCTCGTCGACGGCGCGCATCCCGGTGAGGAGCTCGCCGAAGGCGCCCGGGCCTATGGCCACCATGAGCGAGAGCCCGATGGCCGAGGGCAGCGAGTAGCGGCCGCCGACCCACTCCCAGAGCTCGAACATGTTCGCCGGGTCGATGCCGAAGGCGGCGACCTCGGCGGCGTTCGTGGACACGGCCACGAAGTGGCGGGCGACGGCGGCCTCGTCCCCGAGGCCCGAGAGCACCCAGTCCCGGGCGCTGCGGGCGTTCGTGAGGGTCTCGAGCGTGGTGAACGTCTTCGAGGCGACGATGAAGAGCGTGGTGGCGGGATCGAGGTCGAGGGTGGCCTCGGCCAGGTCGGCGCCGTCCACGTTGGAGACGAAGCGGAAGGCGAGGTCGCGGCGGCTGAAGTCCCGCAGGGCCTCGTAGGCCATGGCCGGTCCCAGGTCCGAGCCGCCGATGCCGAGGTTCACCACCGTGCGGATGGGCTCCCCGGTGGAGCCCCGCCAGCGGCCCTGGCGCACGTCCTCGGCGAAGGTCGCCATGCGCTCGAGCACGCCGTGCACGCCGGGGACCACGTCGTGGCCGTCGACCTCCACCCGCGTGCCCCGAGGGGCGCGCAGCGCGGTGTGCAGCACGGCCCGGCCCTCGGTGGCGTTGATGGGCCGGCCGGCGAACATGGCCTCGATGCGGGCCGGGAGCCCGGCCCGCTCGGCCAGGGCCACGAGCAGGGCCATGGTCTCGTCGCTCACGCGGTGCTTGGCGTAGTCGAGGTGGAGGTCGCCCACGTCGAGGGTGAGCCGCTCACCCCGCCCGGGGTCCTCGGCGAAGAGCTGGCGCAGGTGGACGCCGCCCCGGGCCCGAGCGTGGGCGGCGAGGGCGGCCCACTCGGGGGTGTCGGTCAGGGCCACGCCCGGCGTCGCCGGGGGAGGGGTCACGAGGGCGGCACCTCGAGATGGCCCCCGAACTGGTGGCGCATGGCCGAGAGGGCCCGGCCGGCGAAGTCGGCCCGGCCCCGGGAGGCGAAGCGCTGGTAGAGGGCGGCGGTGAGGACGTGGGCCGGGACGCCGACGTCGACGGCGGCCTGGACCGTCCAGCGACCCTCGCCCGAGTCCGACACCCGGCCCGAGTAGGAGGCGAGGCCGGGATCGCCGGCCATGGCCGCGGCCGTGAGGTCGAGCAGCCAGCTCGCCACCACGCTGCCCCGTCGCCACACCTCGGTCACCGCCGCCAGGTCGAGGTCGTAGCAGTAGGCCTCGGGGTGGGTCATGGGCGCCGTCTCGGCGTCGCCCACGCGCTCGCCCGACCCCGACCCCGCCTGGTCGAGGATGCCGAGGCCCTCGGCCATGGCCGCCATCATCCCGTACTCGATCCCGTTGTGGACCATCTTGACGAAGTGGCCGGCGCCGGGGGGCCCGCAGTGGAGGTAGCCGTGCTCGGCCGGGGTCGGGGCCTGCCCGTCCCGGCCCGGGGTCCGGGGAGCGGCCTCCACACCGGGGGCGAGGGCGGCGAAGATGGGCTCGAGGCGGGCCACGGCCTCGCCGTCGCCCCCGATCATGAGGCAGAAGCCGCGCTCGAGCCCGAAGACCCCCCCGCTCGTCCCCACGTCGAGGTAGGCGATGCCCTGGGCGCCGAGGCGCTCGGCCCGGACGAGGTCGTCGGTGTAGTGGGAGTTGCCGCCGTCGATCACCGTGTCGCCGGGCTCGAGGAGGGGGGCGAGGGCGTCGAGGGTGGCGTCGACGAAGGCGGCGGGGATCATCACCCACACCGCCCGGGGCGGGGTGAGAGCGGTCACGAGCTCCTCGAGGGACCCTGCCCCCCGGGCTCCCGAGGCCGCCGCCGCCGTCACCGCTGCCGGGTCGCGGTCGTGGGCCACGCAGTCGTGGCCGGCCCGCTGGAGGCGGGCCACGAGGTTGGCGCCCATCCGGCCCAGCCCGATCATGCCCAGCTCCATGCCCTGCCTCCTCGCCGCGTGGTCCTCCCGTGCACCGTAGACCCCCGACTCCCGCTCCCCGGCGGCCCTGCCCCGGTGCGGGTGGGCTCTCGTGGGCGAGACTGGTCCCCATGGCTCCCGGCGAGGTGGCTTCCGGCGAGGTCGTCCCCGGCGAGGTCGTCCCCGGCGAGGTCGTCCCCGGCGAGGTCGTCCCCGCCGGTCCCGTGGCGCGGGCCGGACCGGCACGGGGGTCCCGCCGGAGCCGGTGGGTGGTCGCCCTCGGGCTCGCCCTCGTCGCCGCCGCCTGCGGGCGCACGGGAGGCTCGGGGTCGGAGGCGTCCACCGACGCCTCGGAGCTGCGGGAGGTAGCCGGCGCCGCCCAGCGCTCCCTCGTCCAGGGCGGCCTGACCCGCCGGTACCGGGTCTACGTCCCCCCCGACCTCGACGGCGCTACGAGGGTCCCGGCCGTGCTCGTGCTCCACCGGGTGGGCAACGACCCCGAGGTCACGGCCGAGGTGACGGGCTTCGACCGCCAGGCCGACGCCTCGGGCTTCGTCGTCGCCTATCCCGAGGGGACCGACCTCAGCTGGAACGCCGGCTTCTGCTGCGCCCCGGCCTCCACCGCGGGGGCCGACGACATGGGCTTCCTGCGGGCGCTGGTCGGCCGCCTGAGCGCCGATCCCCTCGTGGATGCCGCTCGGGTCTACGTGGTGGGCTTCTTCGCCGGGGCCATGATGGCCTACCGCTTCGCCTGCGAGGCGTCCGACCTCGTGGCCGGGGTGGGGTCGGTGGCCGGGACCATGGTCCTCAACGACTGCCGGCCGTCGCGCCCGGTGTCGGCCATCGAGGTCCACGGCACGGCGGACGCCCTCGTCCCCTACGAGGGGGGCGAGCTCCAGCCTCCTGGGCTCCGGGCGGCGAGCCTCGCCCCCCCGGCCGCCGACGTGGCCGAGCGGTGGGCGGTGCTCGACGGTTGCGGGCTGCGCCCGGCCGAGGGCGGCGCCCCGCCGATCGCCCTCCAGACCTGGATCGGCTGCGCCGAGGGCACACGTGTGCAACTCGTGACCGTGCAGGGCGGCACCCACACGTGGTACGGACCGGGGCTGCGGCCCCCCGACGACGGCCTCGACGCCACCGCCGCCATCTGGCGGTTCCTGAGCGGCGCTTAGCGGGGCGGCTCCTCGGGGTCGGTGAGCAGGGTGTAGGACGGGTTCATCATGACCGTGCCTGCGGCCTCCGGTCGGGTCGTGCCCTCGAGGGCGACGGCTCGGCCGAGGTCGAGCCCGGGCACCCGGCGGCGGCCGGTGAACACGGCGTGGAGCGATCCCGTCCCGTCGCACACCGTGATCCGCAGCCAGGGTCCGCTGGGACGAGGCGTCACCCGGCTGGCCGTGACCTCGCCGACCACCCGGACCCGGGATCGCAGCGGTGCCTCGGCGATGGGGACGTGGCCGTCGACCGGCAGGCGGGCGCAGCGGCGGAGCAGCCTCGAGCGGTCGAGCTCGACCACGTCGGCGGTGAGCCGGTCCCGGCCCCGAGGTTCCCGGGCGGGGCCCGGCGGCCCGGCCGGGACCGGGCGCACCGGGGGACGCTCCCGGAGCTGGAAGGGCACGGAGAGCACGGCGGTGTGGGGCCGGTCGAGCAGGGCGAGCTTGAGAGCCAGGCCCTGCTGGCCGTGGAGGACGTTGGCCACCTTGCGCACGCCCATGACGAACTCGGGGATGACCACGGTGAGGCGGTCGCTCGGCCACCGCCCGTCGAGCTCGTCGAGGTAGCGCTCCACGGGGCGGGTGAGCTCCCGGTAGGGCGACTCCACGATGTCGAGGGGCACGTCGAGCGCGAAGCGGTCCCAGTCGTCGCGGACCCGGGCCTGGGTGTCGTCGGCGAGGGCCACGTGGAGAGCGCTGAGGTGGTCGGGTCGCAGCGACCGGGCGTACTGGACCGCCTCGAGCACCCCGCTGTGCACCTGGCTCACGAGCACGACGAAGGTGTGCTGGCCCGGTCGCGGCGGGAGCTCGGCCGGGGCGGCGAGGGCGGCGCTCACCCGCTCGTAGTGGCCCTTGATGGCCCGGAAGACCCCGATGACGCCGGGCACGACGACGATGGGCAGCCAGGCCCCGACGGCGAACTTCGTGACGGCCACGATCCCCAGCACCACGAGGGTGGCGGTGGCCCCCAGCCCGTTCACCGCCACCCTCCGGCGCCACCCCGGCTCCCGGCGCCGGAGGTGGTGGCGGACCATGCCCGCCTGGCTGAGCGTGAACGAGGTGAACACGCCCACGGCGTAGAGGGGGATGAGGGCGTTCGTGAGGCCCCCGAAGGCGACGAGAAGCCCGGAGGCGGCAGCGGCCAGGAAGAGGATGCCATTCGAGAAGACGAGGCGGTCGCCCCGGCGGGCGAACTGGCGGGGGAGGTAGCCGTCGCCGGCGATGATCCCGGCGAGGCGGGGGAAGTCGACGTAGGCGGTGTTGGCGGCGAGGACGAGGATGCCGGCTGTGGCGAGCTGGAGGACGGTGTGCATCGGACCGGGCCCGAACACGGCTCGACCGAGCTGGGAGATCACCGTCTCCTCGTGGCTGGGGTAGGGGTGGAGCCGGGCGGCGAGGATGGAGACCCCGAGGAACAGGGAGCCGAGCACGGCGGCCATGGCGGTGAGCGTCGCCGCCGCGTTCTTCGACTCCGGCCGGTGGAAGGCGGGGACGCCGTTGGAGATGGCCTCGACGCCCGAGAGCGCCACCGCCCCCGAGGAGAACCCCCGCAACGCCAGGAAGAGCGGCAGCTGGCCACCGACGAGGCGCTCGACCTCCTCGGCCGCCCCGGGGTCGAAGGGCACGGGGTCCACGTGCCCCAGCCACGACCGCAGGAGCCCCACCACGACGAGGGCGGCCATGCTGGCGATGTAGACGTAGGTCGGCGTGGCGAAGATCCGCCCCGACTCCCGCAGCCCCCGGAGGTTGGCGGCGGTGAGCAGGGCGACGAAGAACAGCGTCATGGGTACCCGCTGGCCGCGGAGGCCGGCGAAGGCGTCGAGGGAGAGGATGGCGGCCACCCCGGCCGACACCGACACGGCCACGGTGAGGACGTAGTCCACGAGCAGCGACGCGCCGGCCACGAGCGACGGTGTCGCCCCGAGGTTCTCCCGGCTCACGATGTAGGCCCCGCCCCCGCTCGGGTAGGCGAAGATCGTCTCCCGGTAGGAGCTCACGACGATGACGAGCAGCAGCGCCACTCCCACGGCCATGGGCACGAGGCGGTCGAGCCCGAGGGCCAGGCTCGAGGCGCCGACGGCGGTGACCCAGAGGATCTCCTCGGTGGCGTAGGCGGTGGAGGAGATGGGGTCCGAGGAGAACGTGGCCAGGGCGATGCGCTTGGGGAGCCGCTCGTGGTCCTGCTCGGAGGTGGCCAGCGGCCGCCCGACGACGAGGCGCTTGGCGAGGGTCAGCACCCTGGGATCTTCGTCACGCCCGCCGCCAACGCGCCGTCAACAAGGGGCCCGGCAGCGTCAACATCCCGTGATTTCCGGGCGGTGACGGGCGGTGGGCGCGGCCATGGCGGAGAATCGGGCCGTGGGCCCCATCGCCCGGCGCAACCCCCTGCCCCGCCATCGCCGGCGCAGCGGCTGGACCGTGGCCGCCGTGGCCATCCCCGTCACCACCGTGGTGCTCGTGGCCGGGCGGGACCGGGTGGCCCTGCCCACGGTGATGCTGCTCTACCTCGTGCTCGTGGTGGCCGTGGCCTCGGTGGGCGGGACGTTCCCGGCCCTGGCCGCGGCGGTCTCAACCTTCCTCGTCGTCAACTGGTACTTCACCCCTCCCTTCCACACCTGGACGGTGGCCGAGGGCGAGCACCTCATCGCCCTGCTCGTGTTCCTCGTCGTGGCCGGGGTCGTCTCCCTACTCGTCACCGCGGCCAACCACCAGGCGGTGGAGGCCGACCGGGCCCGGACCGAGGCCGAGACCCTGGCCGGACTCTCGGGCGCGGCCCTCGAGCCCGACCCCCTGCCCATGCTGCTCGAGCGCCTCTGCGCCACCCTGGGGCTCGAGGGAGCCTCGGTGCTGCGGGGCGCCGACGGCACCTGGACCCCCGAGGCCTACGCCGGCCACGACGCCCCGGCTGACCCGACCGAGGCGGAATGGTCCCGGCCCCTGGGAGGGAGCTCGACCCTGGCCCTGCGGGGCACGGTCCGGGCACCCGGGGACCGGCGGGTGCTCGAGGCCTTCACCGCCCAGCTCGCCGGGGCCCTCACGGGGCTGCGGCTCCGCCGGGCGGCGGCCAACGCCGAGGCCCTCGGGCGGGCCAACGAGCTGCGCACGGCGCTGCTCGCCGCCGTGTCCCACGACCTCCGTACCCCCCTGGCTTCGATCAAGGCCTCGGTGACGAGCCTGCGGGCCGGCGACGTCCGCTGGGCGCCGGCCCAGGAGGCGGAGTTCCTGGCCACCATCGAGGAGGCGGCCGACCGGCTCGACAGCCTCGTGGGCAACCTCCTCGACATGAGCCGGCTCCAAGCGGGGGCCCTGGAGCTGGCGCCCCGGGCCATCGACCTCGAGGAGGTGGTGCCCTCGGCCCTGGCCAGCCTGGGCCTGGGGGCCGAGGCCGTGGAGGTGGAGCTCTCGGCGTCGCTGCCGCCGGTCGAGGGCGACCCCGGGCTCCTCGAGCGCACCGTCGCCAACCTCGTGGCCAACGCCGCGGCCTGGTCGCCCCCGGACCTCGCCGTGCGCATCGAGGCGGCGGCCCACGACGGCACCGTGGAGCTGCGCATCGTCGACCACGGCCCCGGCATCCCGCCGGCCGACCGGGAGCGGGTGTTCGAGCCCTTCCAGCAGCGGGGTGACAGCGACCGGGGCGGGGTCGGCCTGGGCCTGGCCGTGAGCCGGGGGTTCGTCGAGGCCATGGGGGGTGAGCTGCGGGTCGAGGACACCCCGGGCGGGGGCGTCACCATGGTCGTGCGCCTCCCCCCCGCCTCGTGACCCGGGTGCTCATCGTCGACGACGAGCCCCAGATCCGCCGCGCCCTGGCGACGAACCTCCAGGCCCGGGGCTATGCCGTCGACCTCGCCGGCGACGGCGAGTCCGCCCTCGAGCTGGCCGCCCGGCGCCGCCCCGACGCCATCGTGCTCGACCTGGGCCTGCCGGGACTCAGCGGCATCGAGGTCATCGCCGGCCTGCGGGGGTGGACGCTCGTGCCCATCATCGTCCTCTCGGTGCGCGACGCCGAGGCCGACAAGGTGCGGGCACTCGACGCCGGGGCCGACGACTACGTCACCAAGCCCTTCGGCATGGACGAGCTCCTGGCCCGGCTGCGGGCCGCCGTGCGCCGGGCCACCCCGGCCCCCGAGGAGGCGTCGGTGGCGACGCCCCACTTCACCGTCGACCTGGCCGCCAAGCGGGTGACCACCGCCGACGGCGAGATCCGCCTGACCCCCACCGAGTGGCACCTCCTCGAGGTCCTCGTCCGCAACGCCGGGCGCCTCGTCACCCAGCGCCAGCTCCTCCACGAGGTCTGGGGGCCGGGCTATGGCACCGAGACGAACTACCTGCGGGTCTACCTGGCCCGGCTCCGGCGCAAGCTCGAGCCCGACACCGCCAGGCCCCGCTACCTCATCACCGAGCCGGGGATGGGCCACCGCTTCGCGGTGCCCCCCGACGGGAGCTGAGGGGCACCCCGGCTCGCGGGTTCCGGAGCGCCGGGCCGGGCCGGGCCGGTGGCGGTCCACCCCGGGTACGCGACACTGACGGCGTGCCCGACCCGGCTGCGCTCGGTGCAGAGGCCTTCGCACGGCGAGCTTGGGCCGAGGCGTTCGACGTGCTTCGTGGTGTCCCGGTCGAGGATCTCACCGCCGTCGATCACGAGCGCCTCGCCGTCGCGGGCTACCTGATGGGCTTCGACGACGCTTCTGTGACGGCCTGGGAGTGGGCGCATCGCCGTCACCTCGACGCCGGGGACATCGCCGAGGCCGGGAGGTGCGCGTTCTGGGCGGCCTGCTGCCTGTTGCTGCAGGGCCGGATGGCCCACGCCGGCGGATGGCTACAGCGAGCCGAGTCGACGATCGGCGACGACCGGGCGTGTGCGGCCTGGGGACTGCTCCGCATCCCCGCGCTCCTCGAGGCCCTCGGCGCCAACGAACCCGAGCGTGCCCGGGATCTCGCGGTCGAGGCCGGCGACGTCGCCACGTGCAGCGGGGACCGCGACCTCTGGGCGTTCGCCACGCTCGGCCACGGCCAGGCGCTGCTCGCCATGGGCGACCAGCCGGGCGGGATCGCCCGGCTCGACGCGGTGATGCTCTCGGTGACCTCCAACGAGGTCGGGCCGATCGTCTCCGGGATCGTGTACTGCGCGGTGGTGCTGGAGTGCATGCAGCTGTTCGACCTTGCTCGGGCAGCCGAGTGGACCGACGTGCTCGACCAGTGGTGCTCGGCCCAGCCTGACCTCGTCCCCTACCGAGGCCAGTGCATGGTCCACCAGTCCCAGCTGCAGCAAGCGACCGGACGGTGGGAGGTCGCGGCCGCCACTGCGGCCGCCGCCCGCCGCCGGCTCTCCGACCCGCCCCATCCGGCACT
>Ga0187893_10009070_pt1 | contig 15439 bp, 9 predicted proteins | sample MA1701074metaG_FD_139574 | JGI IMG/M metagenome (GOLD analysis project Ga0187893, IMG submission 139574) | White microbial mat communities from a basaltic lava cave in the Kipuka Kanohina Cave System on the Island of Hawaii, USA - MA170107-4 metaG ... | reverse complement strand
CGTCGATCACCAGAATATCGTCGCCATAACGCAGCGCCAGGCAGTTCATTCCGAATTCGCCCAACCCGCCGAGCGGAATGACTTGCAGTTTCGATTCTGACATGAAGTAATTAGGCTAACATGTGCGCCGGTTGGGAGAGCCGCCGCGTTAAGTTGATCCGTTGATTGAGCCTTGGTGCGGACCTTGCGGTCAGTCCGCCGCCTTTCCCATAGGCTCCTGGAAGAGAAGCCAAATCTGCTCGCGCGTCTCCGCTGAGGGAGATTTGATGCCAAAGAATCCACTCTCTGGCCGCCCGCCGCTCCAGTGATGCTCTGAGAATCCACATTCGGCCAATCGCCGGTGCTTCGGACCGTAATACTCCCACTGATCCGGACTACGCAGCAGGGCCTCCTCGGCTACCCCATACAGCCGGTCGCTATGCGCCGACGTGGCACGTTGCGGGCACCATACATCCACTTTGGCCCCGAGCCATTTCGCCGCCGCCAGATCCTTCTCCGCCTGTTCCTCGTCCTCGCTCGTAATCCCCTGCGCCTGCCGGTCTTGACGCCGCACGTCGTCCACTTCCGCATCTGTCGCCCCTAACTCGAGCATCGCCGGTATATAGCCGCGATCGTTCGCCGCCACCAGTTGCTGGCGCCCATCCAACTCCACGCCCATTATTTCCGCCACCTGTTCGAGCGAAGACAGCGGATGGCTTCGGTCCTCGTCCCGGTAGCGGTGATGGTCAATGTTTACGGCGCCCAACTGCTCCGGACCAGCCAGCTCGATTCCATAAATGACGCCTTCAGGATGCTCTTCCTGAAACCGAACAAGCTCGCGCCGGATTTCCTCCTCCAACCCGCGCCAACTCGCCCCCCAGATCTGCCGCGAAATCAGCGCATGCTCATCGGCTTGCTTCAGCAATCGCTCGATCTCCACCGCTTCACCGTCGTTCCGCGCAAGCACCCAGATTCTTAGCGGCGTCTTCTCCAGATTCATCTTCGTGTATCATACGCGCAAAGAGCCACTCCATGCCGATTCAACCTGTCTCTTTCGCCCTGGACGAGTTGAACCTCGCCTGGCAGCGGGTGGAATACAACGAAGGTTGCGCGGGGTGCGACGGCGTGACCATCGATCGCTTCGGCGACCGTCTGGATCGCGAGTTACGTTTACTTCAACAATCCACGGCTCTCGGCGTTTACCGCCCGCTTCCCCTCCGCCGCATCATGGTCGAGAAACGTCCGGGCAGCGCCAAGCTCCGCCGCCTTCTGGTCCCAGCCGTCCGCGACCGTGTCTTGCAAACCGCCGTTGCCTCACGCCTTTCCGCCTCCTTTGAAGAGGAGTTCCTGGAGTCGAGTTTCGCTTACCGGCCGGGCCGTTCCGTGGACCGCGCCATCGCCCGCGTAACCCAGCTTCGCGACCGCGGTTTCTTTTATGTCGTTGACGCCGACATCACCAACTTTTTCGATAGCGTCGACCAATCTCTACTGCTCTCCCTGCTGGCTACTCAGAATCACGACGCCGCCCTCCTCCCAATGCTCGAATCCTGGATCCGCGCCGAGTATTGGGATGGCGCGCGCCTGCGAAAATTGACTCGCGGCATCGCCCAAGGTTCACCCTTGTCGCCGCTGCTGGCGAATTTCTTCCTGAACGAATTCGACTTGACGCTGCAAAAATCCGATTCCCATCTGATCCGTTACGCGGATGATTTTCTTGTTCTCTCCCGTACCGAAGAAGGCGCAAAGGCGGCGTTCGAAATGGCGGCCGCCTGGCTTGCCTCCCGCAAGCTGCGCCTGAACCAGGACAAGTCCCGAATCACCAGCTTCGCCGTCGGTTTCCATTTCCTCGGCGCGCTTTTCGCCGGCGAGCACGTCTACATCCCTTGGAAAGGCGAGCGCCCCAAAGGGCGGCTGCTTCATGCCGCCTCTCCCATGCCTGCCCGCATGTTGGCCGCTTACACGAATACTGCCCCGGCCACCGCCATCCAGGCGGCCTTGCGCAAAGCGCAAGCTACGGTGATTCCGCGCGTCTCAAATCCCGATTCACAGAAAGGCGATTTTGTGTCTCATCTTTACGTCACCGCTCCCGGAGCCATACTTCGAAAATCGGGCGATCGTTTCCTCGTCGAAAAGGAAGACCGCATTCTTGTCGACCTCCCCTATCACAAGCTGGAAACCGTCTTCCTGTTCGGCAATGTTCAGCTCACCACGCAGGCTATGGCCGAGCTGCTCGATCGCGGCATCTTCGTTTCCCTGTTTTCCAGCCACGGCAAGTTTCGCGGCTCGCTGAATCCTCCCCATGGCAAAGATGTCTTCCAAAGAATTCGCCAATTCGACTTGCACAAAGACGGTCTTCGCACCTTGAACTACGCCCGGGCGACCATCAAGGCAAAAATCGCCAACGGGCTCGAGATCCTGCTCCGCGCCGCCGCACGGACCAGCAGGCCCGAAGGGTTTGACCCTCTTATTGAGGAAATCACCGCCATCGAGGCTCGTCTCCCCGAAGCCCCCGACCTGGCTTCACTCATCGGTCTGGAAGGCGCCGCCGCCAAAAGCTATTTCTCCGCTCTCATGCTCTTTAATCTCTCCCCGCTAAAGTGGCACGGCCGAATCCATCATCCTGCCACCGACCCCATCAATGCCCTCCTGTCGCTGACCTATACTCTTCTACTTCAGGAACTCAGCGCCTTCCTGGAAGGGCACGGTCTTGATCCCTGCCTCGGTTTTCTCCACCAGCCCGATTACGGCCGCCCTTCGCTTGCTCTCGATCTGCTGGAGCCGTTCCGCCACCCACTGGCCGACCGCTTCGTGCTGAATCTGATCAACCGCAAGGCGTTTGAGGACGAGGATTTCCAGAAGCAGTCGCCAAATGGAGGACTGTTCCTTACCCGCGATGCACTAAAGCGCTTCCTGGAATCCTATGAACGCTGGATGCTTGCCCAACTCGAAGTAACCACCGAAAAGGGGCCACGCAAACGGCCTAATTTCCGCTCTGTGCTAAAGCGCGAAGGCGAGAATTTTGCCGCCGTCCTCCGCACCGGCGGCGACTGGCATCCGTTTCTGTGGCGTGATTACCGCGAAGGAGACCTTGCATGCAATACATCGTCTGTTACGATATAGCCGACGATCAGCGCCGCTCTCGCATCGCAGGCACCCTGCTCGACTTTGGCCGCAGACTTCAGGAAAGTGTCTTCGTTGCTTTCCTGGAGCCGGATTTGCTCGATCAAATGAAACAGCGTCTGGAGGCGGTCATCGACCGGGAACAGGACAGCATTTGTATTTTTAGTTTGTGCAACGCGTGCGGACCCAAAGCCATCACTATGGGTGTGGCGGAGATTCCACTTGACAAGGCCTACTATATTGTTTAGACATACCCTTGCACCCGGACTGGACAACGGCATCGGTTCCTGTTCTCTGTTGGGGACCGTTTATTTGCTTGGGGTTGGCGTGAAAGCCAGTGAGCCGGTTTTTCAGCCGGCATCCGTGAATTCTCGCCAACCAAAGGCAGAATATGGAGTTAAGTCGTTTTCGAAGAGCCTGCCGGGACGGCGATCGGTAGCCTTTCGGCCGGCTTCGGCGGACATGCGGGAAAACTGTGGACTTAACCCTTTTTCCGTAATATACTTGCAAAAGCAAGGCTTAGAAAGCCCGCCCCGATGAGAAGGGGATTGAGACACCTCCTTTTACTTCCGATCTTACTTCCGAATCAGCTCCTTAGAAAGCCCGCCCCGATGAGAAGGGGATTGAGACTTTTCTCCTAAGTTCCGGCCTTCGACTAGTGTCCGTCGGCCGCTTTTTATTGTGCTTAGAAAGCCCGCCCCGATGAGAAGGGGATTGAGACGGCCCTATTCGCAGCGACCAGCAGCGCATAACACATGGCTTAGAAAGCCCGCCCCGATGAGAAGGGGATTGAGACCGATGTTCGTCTTGCGCCTCCCGACCGATTGCGTATAGGTGTCTTAGAAAGCCCGCCCCGATGAGAAGGGGATTGAGACTTATTAGCATTTGTTTCTCCTATCTTTCTTTTGGGCTTCTTAGAAAGCCCGCCCCGATGAGAAGGGGATTGAGACCAGGTCAATGAGGAGCGCCAGTAGGCCGTTACCTTCCTTAGAAAGCCCGCCCCGATGAGAAGGGGATTGAGACGCGTAGAAGCGGCCGACTTCCCAGCCAGTCGCTTCGGCCAGCTTAGAAAGCCCGCCCCGATGAGAAGGGGATTGAGACAGTCTTCTTGTAGGGTTCTACGCTGCACCTCGTTGCTCGGCCTTAGAAAGCCCGCCCCGATGAGAAGGGGATTGAGACCCCATAGGATCATTGGTACTACTACCATGATGATCCAGATTCTTAGAAAGCCCGCCCCGATGAGAAGGGGATTGAGACGAGAAGTGCGCGATTGCGCGGGCCGAGCCTTGAGTAAGTCTTAGAAAGCCCGCCCCGATGAGAAGGGGATTGAGACATGCCAATCGCCGCCGTACCAGTTGCCGCCGTACCCTTAGAAAGCCCGCCCCGATGAGAAGGGGATTGAGACTTGTAGAGCTACGTTCTGTTGTGCCTCGAACAGATTGGCCGTAGCTTAGAAAGCCCGCCCCGATGAGAAGGGGATTGAGACCCCCCATGCCAGACACCCCCACGCCAGTCACCGGCACTTAGAAAGCCCGCCCCGATGAGAAGGGGATTGAGACACTGCTCCGCGAGGGAGAGATACAGCGCGGCCAGCTCCTTAGAAAGCCCGCCCCGATGAGAAGGGGATTGAGACGGTTTCTTCATCCTTCGCAGCGTAGAAGTCGTAGGAGTCTTAGAAAGCCCGCCCCGATGAGAAGGGGATTGAGACAACGATGCGCGCGTCGGTCTGCTCGGCGATGATAATCTTAGAAAGCCCGCCCCGATGAGAAGGGGATTGAGACGCGATCGCCTGCCGGAGTCCGAGTTCCCTCTCCAGCCCTTAGAAAGCCCGCCCCGATGAGAAGGGGATTGAGACAGCTTTTCAACCACCCGCGTGCCGAGCACGACGCTATCGAACTGACTTAGAAAGCCCGCCCCGATGAGAAGGGGATTGAGACACCGCGACCCGCCATGGTTGCCCACAGCAAGTGCGGCTTCTTAGAAAGCCCGCCCCGATGAGAAGGGGATTGAGACGTTAGCGCCATGCTCGCCACGAGCCGCCGGTGTGCCGCGCCTTAGAAAGCCCGCCCCGATGAGAAGGGGATTGAGACCCCGCGAATGAATGGCATACGGCCACGAATCCAGGCGCGGGCTTAGAAAGCCCGCCCCGATGAGAAGGGGATTGAGACCCCTGTCCTTGGGACTGAACTCCCAGTGCAGCCGGATCAACTTAGAAAGCCCGCCCCGATGAGAAGGGGATTGAGACTTTTGAGTTTCGCTTGCGATACTCCAGCCAGTCAAGTTCAGTCTTAGAAAGCCCGCCCCGATGAGAAGGGGATTGAGACCTCATTGGCACGACGTTGTAACGCTTCGACTAACAATCTTAGAAAGCCCGCCCCGATGAGAAGGGGATTGAGACGCGGAGTTCAGTAGCGCTAGCGATCTATTCATGGTGATCCCTTAGAAAGCCCGCCCATGAGAAGGGGATTGAGACTATAGTGACTTCGCCATCGGGATAGATGGCTACCATGGCCACCTTAGAAAGCCCGCCCCGATGAGAAGGGGATTGAGACTCCGTAACTGTCACCTCGATCCGCGGGTTCCGCCGGTCTACCTTAGAAAGCCCGCCCCGATGAGAAGGGGATTGAGACAGTCCGCGGATGAACTCGCGGGCCACGAGGTCACCGGACCTTAGAAAGCCCGCCCCGATGAGAAAGGGATTGAGACGAGGCTCTTGCCGAACGCCGCAAGGGCGTCAGCGAAAGCTTAGAAAGCCCGCCCCGATGAGAAGGGGATTGAGACGCCGCGGCGGAAGTGCTCCCCTTAGCGGTCCCAAAGACTTAGAAAGCCCGCCCCGATGAGAAGGGGATTGAGACCTGGACGCGCTCAACGGCCTCGATCTGGCGACGTTCGTCTTAGAAAGCCCGCCCCGATGAGAAGGGGATTGAGACCCACCCTCTACTTCTCTCAAGGCCGTATACTTCTCTCTTCAAAAGCCGTCCCCGATGAGAAGGGGATTGAGACGAATATGGTCAACAAACCGTCCGCACCGATGAACAGGGATTGAGCGTGATTCGGCGATCTGTGCCAAGCACTACAAGCGGCCGCCTGTATGAAAAGGGGGGCCGCGCCACTTCAACGATCTGCCGTTATGAGATGAGAAGTGATCACTTCGAACGGTCTTGGACGGTCCAACAACGGCTCTACCGGCGGCCGCCTCGCCCTGCAGGGCTGCTTGCTGGTGCTTCCAGAGGTTTCAGGACCACATCCTTCGCCGCACGGGCATCCAGAGGCTCCAGGGCGTTCCTCCCGCTGTCTTCGTTCCACACAAACCATTGGAACGTTTCGTGCTCGTTGGCCCTCTGGCCCTGATCCCCACACAAAGGGTAATGAACGCGTGGATCATTTGCTTGCCGCGGCGCTCCAATTACTTCAATCGCCCGCCGTATTACCGGGTTCATGGCACGGACGAAAACATCGCGGATGCTCCCCTCCGTGAATCCTTCTGTGAGCGGCGCGCTCATCTCGCACTTATAGCCCGCGAGGGATTCCCCCGCCTTTCGCCATGCCCTGTGATAACGGCTTTGCCCAAAGCCTTCCGCGCTGTAGCGCCGCTGGCGATCCACTTCACATACCGCCGCCACTTCCACTTTCACCGACCCCAGCCCGTACGGTTTTCCCAACCCCAGCTTGTGCTGAAAATCCGTCGAAGGCTCCAGAGCATAAAGGATCATCCCGAGTTCATAGTTCGTCAGATTAGTGTAGTCGATATGAAAAAGGAATGTTGTCGTCTGCCGGATGGGGCGCACACGGAGCTTCTGTTTCAGGTTTGCTTTGTAAACACCATCATCGCGCTCAATATTTGTTCGCCAGAACTGTTCACTTATCTGCGACTCGGTCGCGTGCAGATAGAACTTGCGGCCTTGCGGAAGATGGTCGGATAGGCTCAGCTCCCCCTTTGCGATGTACTGATGATTGGGAATGATTCGCTTCCGAAAGTACAGCGCCGGGCTTGGCGGCTTCGGGCTTCCAAGGATCTTCAGCGTGCATTCATTCGCTTCCAGAACAGTGTCAGGATTGGTGGGGGCATTCTCCAGCCGGCCGGCGCTGAACCGGACGCGTCCCGCAATCGCAGGCAACTCCATTTCAGGCTTCTTCTCGGGGCGATCCTCCACGAACCCAAATACCAACTCCGCCGGCGTTACACGCCTCCTTCCCGGTTGAAACGGAACTAATTCCTCATCGGCCCTTCGGAAAAAATCATGCACCCTAGCCGCCGCCTTCGTTCCGTCCGTAGTCTTTTCCACACGGCTTCTCCAGTTCGACGACAAGGCGATTTCCGCGGCCACCCTTCCCGCGTTTCTCTCCACCCGGAAATACACCAGGTCGCCACTACGCAATTGCAGCTTGTCCCTTCCCCTATTCGGCCGCGTGTCACGCGGCTCATACGGCAGAATCGGGTCGTCTGTCCGATCCTTTACCGCCTCCCATCGTTCGCCCGCCAGATCGTGGAACCGGTTCCATGCCTCGTCGCTGATTTCCACCTTTCTCTCAACATCTTCCATCCTTGGCAACCGCAGCGTGCTGTTTTCTGGATCAACCAATCGTTGCAGCACATTCGGGATCGGCAGGAAAAGCTCATGTTTCTTTGTATCCGGCACATCCCTTCCCCACACGCCGAGCACGCGGAACACCCCCGCAACATAATTCGCCCTCTCCGCGGTTGGAATCTCACTCCACTTTCGCGCCCAACCCGCCAGTTCGATATTCAGAATCTCTTGCCCGACCAGAAAATCCCTCGCATCGGGATTATTCTCATCGCCCCATTTGACATGCATATTCTCGTCATCTTTGATGCTGCCGTCCGCTTCAATCGTTCGTTTAATGCCCAGCCTCATCCCCCAAACCAGCCCCTGATTGGCATCGTTGAGAACGAAACTTCGCCATGCAAAATCCGAAGAAGTGATTTTGTTCCGGGAGTCTTCCGCGTCTAGGCACCCCACATAAACGCGCAGCGCGGCATGGTCGTACAAGCTACGATATTCGGCCCGCACTTCCCACCGATCTCTCTGGCGCGCAGCGATCGTGGGCAGCGTCAGCGGGATCAGCCATCGCTTATCCGCCCTTGCGTCCATCACCACCATCCCGATTGCGGAGAGGCTATCCCTCATCCTCTGGCGATAGGAAAGCGATCGGTTCTTCAAGATTCGTGGCGCGGAGTTCGACGCCGCCTCCGCCACCGCCGAACACATGCCGCGCAGCGTGCTTGCCGGTATCGCGATTTCACCGCCCAACCGGTATGGCTCCACCCGCCCTGGCTGCTCCCCGTCGCCGGGAGTCTGCTCGGCCCCCACAACCAGCGGACTCTTCGCGGTTAGCCGGCACACAATCCTTCCCGAATGCGTCTGTTCGACATACCGGTCGTGGCGCGCTGCGCCCAGTTCACCTCGTTGGAACTGCTCCAGCGTCAGGTCTCTGCTTCTGTCCCGCGCCTTCAGAGGCACAAAATGATAACTGTTTAAGAACTGCGGCACTGTTCTCCTCCTATCCCTTCCATCGCTTGAACAATCCGAGACCGCCTTCCGGACCGGATACTTGAATTGTGGCTTTCACCGCTCCGTAGCCTTTGGCCGCGCCGAATCCGAATACAATGTCTCCCTCCTCCAGATCCCGCAGCGCGTAAGCCAGAATCTCAAGAACGCGATCCACGTTCTCCGTCTTCTTGAGCCGGGCAAGGTTCACTCGTATCGTTCCCTCCAGCCTCGGAAAATGGGCGGCCTGCCCGTGAAATTTCAGCTCCTCGGCGCTTCCACCTGTAAACCGGTCGATTGCCACGAACTCCTGCTTCTGCTCGATATAAGCCTCGCCGTCGGCCAGCCGGAAGTCGCTCGCCTCAAGCGGCGCTTTCCAGCCCGGCGCGCCAAATAGTCGGCTGGCTACGCACTGCTTCAGCCTGCTCAGATCGGCAAGCTGTTGGATCGTCACGGCATTCAGATACTCCTCTTGATCCGGATAACCGGCCGCTTCACCCATCGTCCTTGCAATCCGTTCAAATTGGCTGCGCAGAGCCCCTTTGAAACTTGTGCCCGGCAGAAAGGCGCGGCCTTGCCGGTCCCGTAGTGGGAGGAACGCGGGCTGGTCCTGCCCCCCGCTTACTGCGCGATCACCGTCCTTAACCAGGAAGGGTCCCTCAAAGGCCAGCCCCACTTGAAACACCAGTTCCTCCCGCGCATCGGCCGCGGCTGGGTGCGCGGGCGCCGGCCATTGATCCGTCTTCAAGACAGGCAGCCCCTCATAGGCGCGGCCTCCCTTCTGGAGCCACTCGCCTACACTTTCCGGCTGCAGCCGGTGGATCGCGCTGCATTGCCAATGCATCCTTCCAAACCCGCTCCCCGTTTCCGCTCCGAACGTAACCGCATCGGGAACCAGATCCCGTGCATGACGCAGCGCGTACAGCAGAACCCCCACCTGTTCTTCCGTTAGTCCGATCCCGCATATTCTCACCCGGAACCGTACCCCCGGCGGTACAAACTCGCCCTGAAACAATTTCTGGTGGCTCGCTTTCCGGTATCGCCGGTTTATCGCTACGCGGTGCGCCACTGACGTCATTCGTCCGGTCATCCATTGCCGCCACGCCGAGAATCCGTCGCCAGGCGGCTCGGCAAAAGCGTCCCAGAATTCGGCAATGCCGCCGCTTGTCTCTGTGCCGAACAGCGCCTCCAATTTGGCTTTGTCAACCCGGCCTTCGAGCCATGAGCGCAGACTCCCCTTCAGACTGCTTCCGGGCAAGTACGCTCTTCCATCTCCGTCCCGCATCACCGTCGCCACATAGGGACCGTCCTTGATCTCCTCGTCGTTCAACGAGGCGCTCGCGTCTTTCCGGCGCCTGGCATGAACCTCATCGCCATCTCCGATGTGTAGCTGCGTTCGTGTTTCGAGCGTCCCCTCTATCCGCCACCTGTCGCGAAAACGGTACCGGTCGTCAAATGGCATCGTATTCTCCTTCCTTCAACCCATTTCTCACGTGAACGCTAATGTTCACCAGAATCTCCCCAAACCCGTTCACCGGATGATACGGGCAGTCCCCCCAGCTTCGCCCGAAATCGTAACCGCTCCACTCTGGCAGCGGCATCCCGTACTGCCGCCAATTGTCGATAACCGCATCCGCCTCGTCGTTCAATGTCTTTAGGAGAAAGACACTGCCTGCATCCGTCAGAAGCCATGGCCGGTATCCTTTTCCTCGCCGAAAGTGTTGGTGCAGATAGCGTCCGCCGGCCAGCGTCTGCGATGCGAAAAACCGCTGAAGCTCCAACGCTTCTCCGGAGGCTTTCTGAAAATAAGCCTTGTAGGCGCTCGCCAGACTCCCGTCCCCGCTCGCCTCTTTGAGCGTCAGCGGATCGCACAGCAGTCCCGGTGTTTGCAGCGTGATTGCGTACAGCCCAGTCCCCGGGGATTGCTCCTTTGCCAGTTCCGGCGTGGCCCACTCGTTTCCGGCCCGAATCACGGCAGGGGCATCCGTCTTACCCATGCTCCCTATCGGCATCGACAGTACCTCAAGAAGCTGCGCCGCCACTTTTTCCCGATCCTTCAGCACTCCCCGCAAATCCACCTGGAAGGCCCACTCGAAGCCATCCGGAACCACGGTTTCCATGGCGAAAAGCTGTTCCTTCTTTGCTGCCCGTGTCTGGGCGGACAGCGCCGTCCTCACCCGCAAATGCCTCCTCGGCGATTCCTGCCCGAACGCCTCACTCACCCCGTTATCGCTTTTCCAGTCGATGGCAAAAGCCGGTGCAATCCGCTTTTCTCCCCTTTCTCCCGCATGCAGGACCACCGCTTTTTCCTGCAGCAGTACATCGCCAAACCACGCATTGTTCCCCGGACACTGGATCAGCGATAGAGGGGCCGTAGCAGCCCTCACGCCGCTTCCCTTCCTCGTCGGAAATGCGTGCAGGAACCGGATCTGACTGAACTGCTCGCACAACTCTTTCCTTTTTGGATCGCTATCGGGCTCGATTTTCACCACGCCTTTCTTGCCCAGGTGCTCCATCCACGCCGTGGCAACGCATGCTCGGATCACCCCGCCGGGAATATTCGTTTCCGATTCAAACAGGTTATCGTCGGCCCGGCGTTGCGCCAGGCAGAACGGAGCCAGTGGTTCGAGCGATAGCGCGAACCGGTCACCGCTCGCAGTAACCGCGTTTCCTTCAACGGCCGCAAGTTTTCCGAACTCCACTGCCTTCACTCTGCCGAACCCGATAGTTCGCTCACCTCCAAACGACGTCACCAGCCTGAAGGCCCGCTGCAGCGCCGTCCGTATTTCGTTGGCCTCTGTTTCGCTTTCCGCCACCAGCCGCGCTCCGCCTCGGAAAACGGCTTCCGTTCCGGCCCCGTAGGGAGATTCGAGTACTTGCATTGCTCCCTTTTTTACAGATCGCAGATCGCCATCGAGCGCGATGCGGTAGCGCCGCCCCCCTGGCCCCGCGTCGTTAGTGAACTCCTCAAACCGAAGCCTCGCCCGCTTGGCGGACCAGTCGCCTTTGTCGCTCTGCTCACCAAACAAATCGTCCGGCTCGAACTGAAACAGCCCCAAGCCCCACAGCTCTTCCACAGCCTCCAGCACCCGCCCCTTTACCAGACTCTCCGGGAGACAGAATTTCCCTTGCGCGGTTCGAGCCATTGGCGAATCGACGCCGATTCCCACTGCGGTAGTCGAGCGCGTCATCACCGGACCATGCAATCTAATCGTGATCGGTATTCGATAAACAGGCATGATTCACCCCACGAAATCCCAAAGCTCTTGCAGATGCAGCCAGCACATCGGTGCTCCCCCGAGTTTTTGCTTTAACCCTTGCCACTTTGTCCGGTGCCGCTTCACCGGATCCTTTTCCAGGGTCTTCTCCACTTCAGCAGCCATTACACCGGTTCCCCAAATGGCCAGCAGCTCGTGCAGCTTGTGACGCGGAACGGAATCCCGGACAGTGTTCAGGTCGTCGCGGATTTGATCCATGTCCGCCCCTTTTAGACAAAGCAAGGGCCGCCGCGCCGCCTTTTCTGCTTCCGTCCCCGGGCACAGCCTCATTCTCTGCTGCTCGATTTCCGAGCCCAGCGTGTCAAACGACTCCAGCACTTGATACACGAATACGTTCCGGTTTTCGTTTAGAGCCGTCTTGGACACTGCCTTCGCCTCACGTTCCATCAGATTCCGTGTTAGCGCTGTTACCGTGTGGATGGGCGCGTTGTGATGACAGAACACCATTCCCGCCGCGTGTGTCAGCTTTTCCCCCTGGAAAACCGCCCACGAGGCACTGTGGCGGAAGTAAGACGACAGCAAGGCCCACCCCTGCCAGGCCGGCACCACGGCCACCACTTCATCCCCGCCCCATACCAGAATCTCCATCCGGTACTCTTTCCCGTTCAGCCAGTCCTTCTCTTCTATCGTCGTCCGAAGGTGCTCTCTAAGCCATCCGAGCCGCCCTCCCTGCACGAGCTTGTCGAACTGGCTTTGCTTCGCTTCGTCGCGGCACTTGGCCGCCTGAATCGAGCCGAAACCGTTGCCGTCAATATGGATCACCGCAACCTTTTTGTGCAAATTACCTTTGCTGCTGTCACTCGACAGACTTTCCAGGTCGTCTGTAAATCGAGGTAATTGGATAGGAGTTTGCTGATCCTCGTTTACTCGCTTGAAAATCGCCTGGCGTTGCTGGATCCCGTAGCGGCGTCGAACCACGGTTGCCTTGCTGAGAGACTTCGGGGGTTTCAGATCCACTTCCTCCTCTGCCGGTCGCACGCCGTCCAACCCGCAGGATTCCGCACTCTCCGTTTGCCGATATGCAACGCTGGGAGACCGCATCTGACGGAACCGATTCAAAGCAATCAGCTTTTCCCGATCCAAGCCGAAATCCCCCGTCTTCGGGACTACGTCCACAACGAAGGTAGCGTGCCGAAGCTCTCCACTCTTGTTCAATTGGTCGAACACGCGGTCTCTTACACCATTCGCGGCTTCATCGTCACGCGCTTCGAAATCGTAAATCGCCATCGACGCGCCCTTAGTCACTTCAGTCATCCCGCTTAGCACCCCCGCCTTGGACAACAGATCCGGCGCGTCCAGAATGATCAGCCCTCCGCCCCGAATCACGCTGAGATTCTTGCAATCCGCAACGAAGCGAAGAATATTCACTCCTTCCATGCGAAGCCGGTATTTCATTTCTTCCTCCACTTTGCAAGGGCGACGCCACCCAAAAGCGCCAACAATATCGAACCCAGTACTATCCACAGCAGACGAGGATTAGTCCCAAACAACTTAGCCACCTCGTTTGGGCTCATCCCCCAGAATCCGATGAATACTCCAAGAGCCACACCTATCGTTGCCACTTGGGTCAACCAAAGCGTCGCTTTGTTGCGAGTTTCGTTCAGGTTCGTACCCAGGATCTCGCCCACGGTCTGCACCTCTTGCATCACATCCTCAAATAACCGGCGGTTTCCCAAGTGGTCCGACCAAGCTTGAAACAGATCCTGTCCCTGCATGTGACTGGATACCGAAAAAAACCACACGCCGCTCATAAACTCCGCTAGGTCCTTCTGAATCTCCTGTACGCGCCTGTTGAAATCCGTGATATCGTTCTTTTGCTGCATCGCCTCCGAGAGCCGGTCCGAAAACACCAGTAACACTGCCCGGTGCAGATGCGCCACAATCCCCAGATGCAAATAATGATGCCGGAAATGGGCCAGCATTCCGGACTTATCATCGAGAAAAAACTCCGGATCGCTCTTTCCCATTACCGTAAAGTTGTATCCGCAGCAGAAGATCCGGCTGGTCATGTACTCCTGTTCCAGTTGCCAGAACCGGTCATAGCAAAACCGTTCCTGGAAGGTCTTCAGAAAATCGCTTGCATACGGTAAAACCCAATCTCCGGGTCCGTCGCAAAAGCACAGTCGCACTTGGTCCCCTTTCCCCACTTTTTGCGGATCATCCATCGCCAGGTAACACATCAAGGGCATCCGCTCGTCCTGCAATTGCTCCAGATATAGCTTCCCGTCCTTCGTGCCGTTCCTTACCGTTTCTTCGTCTTCCTCCGCCACCAAGGGTTCCACCATCCACGCCCAATGCGCCGCCATCGGCGATTTCTTTGTTTGTCTTGTAAAATCAAGGTGCGTCGCCATTGACGTGTAGTCGGATTCCGGACCTGCGGCGGTTGCCTGCTGATACCACTGCACGCGATTCGGACAATGCCCGGCCAACGTTTCCTTCCAGTACGGTGGATACACCCGCCGGAACTGATCCTGTATGGCCAGCACGTCGTCGAGCGGCAGTTTCTCATCCTTTAACTCAACCACGAGAATTCCTACTTCGAAATGCGTCACGTACAGATTGACGCGCAACACGGAAAGCCGTGCTCTTCGGATGGACTTCAGCTTGGCCTGTAAATAGTCGACTTCAACGGCGCTAACGTCCGTCCGCTCAAGCACGGCAAGAGTCTTCCCGTAGAGAATCTCCCGGATGAACGGATAAAAATACATGAACTCGGCGTATTTGGTTGCTTTGCCAACACCCGTGTCCAACTCATAGACTCCGCCCGTTTCCTTCCACTTGCCGGTCGCGGTTAACTGCGCCACGTACCGCTTTACCTTATCTTCCGGCTTCTCGTGGTCCTTATCCGGTTGTGGCCCGAGAATCCGGAATGGCCAGATCAGAATCTCATGGAAAAGGTCGACATTGATCTCGTTTTCGGGCGTCTTTGGCTCTCCAAGGTACATAATCCCCCTTATGATCCACCAAGTATATTACCCTCGGCGCACCTGGGAAAGCCCTTTGTAACGCTTCAGAGCGATTTTTTTCTTATTATTCACCATCCAATTGCCGCCGCAGCCTTACCAATCCGTGGTTGTGCCCTGCGACAATCGGAACGTATGAATACGGATGCCGTAAACCGCCAATTCCAAGACGAGTCGCTTGACGCCGTACCCTGTATTAGAAAAATTACCAAACGAACCCAAGCCCCGATCCTCAGCCGCCGATCAGCCTTTGTACAGAATTGCCAAAACGAACCCAGCGCCCCCACCCCAACGCGCCGATCAGCCCATATTCAAGAAATTGCGAAACGAACCCAGTCTTTCACCTATCTCATTCATTCTTTTCACTCAGCACCCCCTTGCACCACACCCACAAACTCTGTATCATTCTTCCAACACCATTCCGGATGGGGCTGCCAGCAACGGCGGACGGGAAAAACATCGCGAACGAATTCGCTGAAAGGGTGAGGAGGTTCAACATGTCCTGGGTGACTCGACTTATCACGGTTCTCATGAGCTGCTGCGTCATCGCTTCTGCGCAGGTAACCACGGCCACTTTCTATGGCATCGT
>Ga0187893_10009069_pt1 | contig 15440 bp, 19 predicted proteins | sample MA1701074metaG_FD_139574 | JGI IMG/M metagenome (GOLD analysis project Ga0187893, IMG submission 139574) | White microbial mat communities from a basaltic lava cave in the Kipuka Kanohina Cave System on the Island of Hawaii, USA - MA170107-4 metaG ... | reverse complement strand
GGATGTTGGCCTTGTCAAGAAATTTATCAAGCGCTGCCGGGTCGGCCAGCGATGACACCACAACCAGAATCCTGCCTCCACTTGCAAGCAGCGGCATCGCAGATTCAACGAAGTGGATGGTTTTTTCCACTCCCGTCGGTCCGCCGTGCACCGTGGAGTCGATCTCGCCATCATCAGGAAGATACGGAGGATTGCTCACTATCAGATCATAGTGAATCGCAGCAAGGCCTGAAGCTGCGTCACAGCAGATCAGATCAGCGCGTGTGCGATTCCTGCAAAATACCAGTGCGCCAAGGTCGATGTCACTTCCGGCAACGTATTCAAAGTTCTTTTCGAGCACATTCAGTATCAGGCCCGAGCCAACTCCCAGCTCCAGTGCGCGCCTTCCGCGATAGCGACCCGCACATTCTGCCAGAAGGAACGTGTCATCTGAAGGCGTGTATATCACTCATCAGCACCGCCAGCTCTAATATCCTGTGGGGTGGCAACTTGCCGATACTCGTTCCGCCTGACTCAAAGTCGGCTATGCCGGCTTTTGACGCAACTGACGAGGCTTTCCTGTTGCGCTTTGAAAAGAGCAGGTTAAGATTTCTTATCGTTTCTCGCGATGTTACCTGGAGAGGCTGAATGCCCAGGACAACGGATTCGATTCGGGGCTGTGGTTCAAACGACTCGCTGCTGACATGAAATAGTTCCTTTAACCTAAAGCAGCAGGCCGCAAGCGCAGAAATGGCCCTGTAGTTCTTGACATCTGGGCCCGCCTGCAGCTTGTCCGCGAACTCTTTCTGGACCATGACCACACCCCGCTTGAACTTTTGCGTCGCAAGCCATTCGAAAGCATCCCTGCTTCTAGAGTACGGGAGGTTGGAAACAAAGACGTCAAATTGCAAGTTCGCGCTATGGAAAAGATCCGCATTAGTCAGCTCTAGATTCGGATTCGTCATCTTTGAACGCGCATCAGAGTATAGTGCCCTGTCGACCTCGAATGACCGAACCGTTCTTGCGCGCTTGCAGAGCTCTGCCGTCAGGATCCCGCGCCCGGTCCCCGCCTCGCATACGATTTCGCTCTTGTCAATGTCGGCAGCATCTACAATATCGGCAAGGACTTTTCTGTCAACCAGCATGTGCTGACCAAGGACTCTTCGTTTGTTGGGCATTACTTTCTTACAAAGAGGTTCATTCTGGCCTGACCCATTATCTCTTCTATTATTCGCTTGGCAACCAGCTTTGCCGGTTCCCTCAGCCCAACCCTGCTCTGGACATCGGCAAAATTTTCGAATTTCTTCTTGTCCCTTTCCTTGATAATCGTCATCATGTAAGTCTTGCCGATTCCCGGTATCAGCTCAAGCGCATGGATCCGCGGAGTGATCGGCTGCGACATGTTGATGTAATCCACAAAACGCTTTTCGCTTGCGATCACTATTTTTTCAACAATAGTCGGGAGCTCGTTCTTCGCCGCCTGCGAAACGTCGTTGTATTCAAGTCGCCCGAGGACGCTCGCGACTTTGTCGCGACCTTCGCGGCCGATGTAAAGACGCTCTCCGATCTCGACTGAAGCGTTCTGCACGCCGAGGAGCTCGAGGAGGGTAAGCCTTTCTTCACCTATCGCCTGGATGATAACTCCCTCACGACCCCTGACCGTTATGGACTTGCCCCGCGGAGTGAAATCTAGGACATAGGCGTACTCTTCGTACTTGCGCGGCTGTTGACTGTGATCTGCATGGCTGACACCTGATGCGGCATGGTCATGCATCGGCGGTGGCTGTCCTGACAATGTTCAACTCCTACTAGGCAAAAACTATGTATTTAACTTTGGGTCTGGCCTTCTTTTAGGATTTTCAGCATCTTTTCGAGATTTTCTGTGAGGATGAGTTTCTTCCAGCCAAACGTAAAGGCCCTTAATTCTTCAAGTGAAACCGGATTGATGTTTATCACTTCCGCCGCTTCCTCTTCAGTCAGGTCGCAGTCATCTACGAGCTGGCGGAACATTTTTTGGGCCTTCTTGACTTCCACCTTTGAAAATTTCCCGACATAGTCTGACGTCCACCTCTGGATCTGATCCATGTCATCGCTCTTTACTGATTCGAGTATTTCTTTGACGCTGGCAAGGGTGACGATTTCCTTCTTGATTATCTCTGTCACTGGCTGACACCTGCCGAAACCCCTAGCGGCTTGATATGGTTGAATCTGGTCTGCAGAATTTTTTTCTTGTCGCCAAACATCACCGAGACCCTTAGCGTGCGTCTTCCAACGTTCTCAACCACTCCTATCCTGCCGTGAAACCTCCTGTGCGGAGTCGTGTTGTGCTCCCTTGGATCAACATCAACGATAACCTTTTCGCCAATCTTGTAATCATGAAGCAGATATGAAATCCCCCTGACAACGTTTCCCTTTGTCAGGATTGAACGGGCCTTTCTTCTGGTTCCGTGCGATCGTGGCATGCAGGCTCAATGTATGCAGCCTTAATTTATTATTATCGAGTTTCTCCCACGTCAGAGATCCCGCGATCGGTCAGCGTGAAAAGTATCTCCCTTTCCGCGTGGTACGGGCTGTCTACCATTCTGGCAATCCGGTTCTTGCCCGAGCGCTTCAGGTATATCCGGTAGGTACTAGTATGCGCAACCACGTTGCCGCCGGTAGGCCTTGCCAGGTCTCCAAAGATGGTATCCGGAGAAGACTGGATCTGGTTCGTCACCAAAACTGCCACTTCGTACGTTTCAGACATCCTGACCAGGATGTGCATGAACCTGTTAAGCCGCTGCTGCCTTTCAGACAGAGTCGCCCTGCCCAGGAACTCGGCGCGATAGTGCGCGACGGCCGAGTCGACAATGACCAGCCTGACTTTGTTCTCCTCAATGACGGGGCCTGTTTCCTCGATAATCAGCTCCTGATGGGCGCTATTGTACGCCTTTGCGACGATAATGTTTTCAAGGACCCGCTGCGGATCGAATCCCCTCGCCTGTGCTATCGAAGCGATCCTTTCGGGTCGGAAAGTATTCTCGGTGTCTATATAGATAGCTCTTGCGCAAAGGCCGCCTGCCGCCCTGTCCTGCTGAACCATAAGGCAGAGGGTATGGCACAGCTGGGTCTTGCCCGTCCCGAACTCCCCATAGACTTCTGTTACAGCTCTTGTCTCTATGCCTCCGCCAAGCAGGTCGTCAAAGCTGCGAGAACCTGTAGTTATCCTCTCCCTGGTTTTCTTGTAAAGGGCAGTCGCCGAAACAAAGCTTTGCTCGATAATCCCAAGCCGCTCGAGAATTATTCTTGCCCTTTCGCATATCTCGACTGACTCGTCCATTCCCATGCCAGTGGCTTCAGCAACGTCGACTGGACCTCTCACCAGGAGATCCTTGACAGAACGAAAGCCAGCCTGGTTGAGGCGCTTTTCCGTAGCAGGTCCAATACCTTCGACATTCGCAAGCGACAGATTGTCAGTCTCCATGTCTTCGGAAGCCACGTCATTGTAATCTGTCTGCCACTAATTAGGGTTGATCACTGCAAAATACGCGCAGGATTCTCGAGCGGGATAACAGTATGCTTGCGGATAATAGCACCCAGAGCAAAATGTATATATCTTTGTTCATTCTGGTAAGCCTAAGTAGAGGGATATGATGGAAAGCAAGACGTTAATCGTGACGGCTCTTGCGACTGTCATGGTGCTGTCTTCGGTACTCGCATTCTTTCCGGTTGCGGAAGGACATGGTGTACAGGCACAGCTGCAGAGCAGATTCGTAAGCATTAATGACGAGACATTCTCCGACAACAACCTGAATACTGGTGAAGAATTGACCGTAACTGGCGAGCTGGAAAGTCTGGTGAATAGACCGCTCAGGGCATGGCTATCGCTCTTTAGCGAATCAGCTAACGCAGGCAACAGATGGGAATTCCTGACCAGAGACCCACCGGGCAACATATTCGACATTCCTCCAGGAGGAACCGTTCAATATTCAATCACTGTAAGGGCGCTCGAACCAGCAACCTACCACGTACACACGCAGCTTAACGTAGAGCACGTTGGTCCAGGTCTTGGCAGGGGTCAAACAGTGACCGTCAGCGGAGAACCAATCTTGAAGCCGATTCCGTATGGCAACATTGTATACCAGTGTGTCATCATCGGAGCAGGTCTTGGGGTAACGTTCGCGACAAAGCCGTGGCAAGTAATCTAAACCACACCCCCCTTTTTCCCTTTTTGTTCATTCGATAACCTAGGTTATGTCGTACGAAAGCTAGCTATTGTGTGGCCTGACTCGGGACTTGCCTGACCAGCTCGTACTTTGACGTATATCCTCTGGGGTTGATCATCAGGCCTTTGTAGTTGGAAGTAGACGAGTTGCCTACAATGACCGTTGTGATCATGCCAAGCATTTCCTGGTGCTCAAGCATGTCCTGAAGCGTCGTCACGACTACCTGCTGGCTTTCCCTGTACGCTCCCTTTACTATCGCAACGGGCGTTTCAGGTTTGCGATACTTTAGGAATATATCGCGTGTATCGCGCAGCTGGTGTATCCGCTTTTTGCTGGCCGGATTATAGATGACGGTCACATAATCGCCCAGTGCGGCCGCTTCGACTCTTTTTATTATCATGTCCCACGGTACGAGCAGGTCACTCATGCTTACTACCGCAAAGTCTGTCATCAGTGGTGAACCTACCAGGGCTGCGCAAGAATTGAGCGAAGAAACGCCGGGCACCGATTCCACGTAGATCCCGGATTTCCTGTCCCAGCCCTTCTCTGCCAGAATTTCATAGATAAGACCGACCATCCCATAAATGCCGGGGTCGCCGGAAGACACCAGGGAGACGATCCTGCCCTTCTCCGCAAATTCGATCGCCTGGTTCGCTCTGTCTACCTCCTGGGTCATGGCATAGCGGTAAACCTCCTTGCCCGCTATTAGATCTTCGACCAAGCCTACATAGGTTTCGTAACCGACGATAATTTCACTCTCGGCGATGACTTGTCTTGCCCGGTACGTCATGTGGTCGTGGCTCCCCGGTCCAACTCCTACAACGTACAGCTTACCCTTATTCTCGCTCATTTCCGAAAATCGAGATCGGCAGAATGCAATTTATCTTTTTTCTTGGCAAACCACGAGCAGCAGGTTTGAGTCGTGATTGAGAGAGCGATATTCCACCAAACATACGGCAAGCCAGGACGGCTTCATTATTGCTTGAGAGGAAAACCTGCTTTGGAAATGTATCGCCGACCTACGCAAATTTCCTTTTATGTCAGCGTCCGTAATAGCCCACAGTGAATCACACCGGCGCGGCAAGTGGCACGCTGCCGTCTCTCATTCCCTCACAGATCTTTGGACCGGGGGCAGAGCTGGGCGACATTGTGGTCATGGACCTGGCCGTCATCATGGTAGTTGCCGCAATAATGATTGCGATTGCCTACAAGCTGAAGCAGCCGATGGTTATAGGCTATATCCTGGCCGGGATGATCATCGGTCCATTTACCCCGCCTTTTAGCCTGGTCAGCAGCCTTGAAACAGTCAACTTGCTGGCAGAACTTGGAATCATTATGTTACTTTTTGTCGTGGGAACCGAATTTCCTGTCGCCAAGCTCAAGTCTGTTGGAAGACTCGCTCTGGTTGTTGCGCTCGCAGAAGCCTTAGGAACGCTCCTGATAGTACTCTTTATCGCGCAGAACCTTGGATTCTCATTCTATGACTCCATGTTTCTCTCACTTGCTATGTCCATCACGAGCACCGTCGTAACAGTGCGGGTGCTGGAGGAACTAAACCTGATAAAAGACAGATCGTCTATGCTCCTTCTGGGCATCTCCGTCATCGAGGACATTCTAGCAATCAGCGTCCTAGCCGTTTTCCAATCGGTGGCTTCTCAGGAAGCAGGCGAATTCGCGGCAATCGGAGTCGCCGTTTCCATAGCCATAGCCGCTGCTTTCATTGGCAGCATTATCGTTGTTGGCTCCAAATTCATGCCAAGGATTATTGACCGGGCTGGCAAGACCAACGACTATGCACTACTTTTGATAGTAATTCTTGCACTGGCCTTTGGGCTGTCATTCGTTGCGAGCGGTCTCGGACTGTCAGTGGCTACCGGAGCATTTCTTGCCGGTGTGCTGGTGGCCGAATCGCGCAGCGCCGCTATCGCCCGGATCGTCACGATTCCGCTAAGAGACATGTTTGCTGCGGTTTTCTTTATCTCAATAGGAGCCCTTATGGACATATCACTGATACCCATTTTCATAATTCCTGCCCTCATACTGATTCTCGCCTCGTTTTCGTCAAAGTTCCTTATAGTCACTGGGCTGTTGATGAAGGGTAAGGTTGACAGCACGACCTCTGTCAGGACGGGGCTTGGAATGGCATCCGCCAAGGGCGAACTGTCGCTTGTGGTTGTAAAGGGGGGGCAGGACGTGGGCGCAATTTCCAGCTCGCTGTTGCCGATACTTGGCGTGGTAACCATAGTGACGACTTTCATGACCCCCTTTGTGATAAAATTCGGTTCCAGGCTTGCGTTGTCAAGGCCTGCAGGGTCCAAAGAGCCGCAATAGACTCTGCCTCCGTGTCAAAATGAAGTGAACCCTGGCTAACTGATAAAGTAGTCATGACCTGGACTTGCCGAGGCCGAACTCTTCATGCAGCGCCTGCACTGCCTGATCGCAGTCCCTATCGTTAACGACAAACGCCAGATTAAGTTCGGATGAACCCTGTGTTATCATTATGACGTTTACGCCATGCTTGGCGACTGCGCCAAATACCTTTGCAGCGACTCCCTTGATACCGCGCATTCCAGAGCCGACAACTGCAATGACCGCAACATCGTCATTTACGTTGACCTGTTTTATGACCTTGCCAAGAAGGTTTAGCTCGAGCGTGGTGGTTGCCTTGTCCAAGTCGTTTTTTCTGACAACCATGGAAATGCTTGATTCCGACGGGCTCTGGGATATCATCATGATGTTGACCCTGTTCTTTGCAAGTGTGTCAAAGATCTTTGCCGCAGTGCCCGGAGCGCCGACCATTCCCCCCCCGCTTACGTCGATAAGAGCGGTGTGGCGTATCGCGCTTACCGACTTTACGATTTTTTGAGACTCCTTGCTCGGGCTCTGAGTTATCACGGTTCCTTGGTGATTCAGGTTGAACGTGTTTCGAATCCTGATCGGGATCTTAGTCTCTATCACGGGCTCAAGGGCCCGAGGGTGCATGTATTTGGCGCCAAAGAGCGCCATCTCCATTGCTTCGGCAAAGGAGACTTCTTTCAGCACCTGCGCCTGCGCTACTATCTTTGGATCAGCAGTCATCAGCCCGTCGACGTCGCTCCACAACCATACTTCGCCGGCTCCAATGCTCGCTGCAATTATCGTCGCGGTATAGTCTGATCCACCCCTGCCTATCGTCGTAGTGTTACCGTATTGATCTGCGCCGACAAATCCGGTGATCACCGGCACCATGCCATCACCGAGCATCGGCTCCAACTTGTGGCTCACCCGAAGTTTAGTAGTGTCCATCAAGGGCCGGGCTTCACCGAAATTTGAATCGGTGAGAATCCCTGCCTCCTTGCCGGTCAGGTGGTCTGATTTGATTCCGATGTCGCGCAGAGCAAACGAAACTATTGGCGTCGAAAGCCGCTCCCCAAAAGACTGCAGATAGTCCAGCGATTTGGGTGTGACCTCTCCAAGAAGGACTATGCCCCCGAGCACTTCTTCGAGTTCCTTCATTATTTTTTTCACGGTGGCTTCTGCCTCTCTCCTGAGCTTTGTGTCGGATATCGCTCCGCCAACTATGTCAAGATGAATCTTTGATGACTTTTTCACGAACTCTTCGATGGATTGCTTGTCACCCCTCCTTACACTGTCAGCAATAGCAAGCAATCCGTCGGTCATGCCCCTCACTGCGGAGACGACGCACACGATCTTGTTGCCCTTTGAATGAGACCTGACGAGCTGCGCCACATGCCTTACCTTATCCGGCGAATCTACGGCTGTCCCGCCAAACTTCATTACAAGACGCATATGCTCAATCCTGAACGCGTGGCGCGAGATAAAAGTGGATCCGGCCTACGTTGGCTATCTTGAATTCCAGCCTCAAAGGCATTTTACTCGAGTATTCCGCGCTTACAGAGCCCCCCATAGAGACTACCGCCTTTGTTATCTTGGATAGGTAGTCCAGGCTGTACGTGGCCTTGCTGTCCTCCTTTACCACGAGCTCCTCAAGCCCCTCATTTCCAGCTTCGAGGCTGATGTCAGCCTCTCCAGAATCCCCCCTTCCCGCAAAGTCAACCCTGCCAGTTTTGGATTCGATCGAAACATATTCCGATACCACTTGCACGTCAGAAAGGATCTTGTCAAATGCCATCGCTGTTAGCACAACCCTGGAATTGAAATTGAGCTTTGGCAAAGGAGTAGAACTTGCCGAGCTTTCTATCAGTCGGGTCTTGTATTCCCGCTTGTAGCCGTTTGACATCTTTACATGAAGCATGCTGTCATCGCCCAGGCCTATTTCCACAGCATCTTTCTTGTCTGCCCTCTTCACCAGTTTTGCAAATTCGTCAACCCTGATTCCGAACTTTATGACGCTATCGCATTCGTACTTTTCAAAGGCCGAGTTGGGCCAGTAAATGTCGATAAGAGCAATATGAGAAGGATCCATTCCCCTGAACGAAATGCCCTCAGCAGCGGCTTCAAAAGTCGCTTCGTCAACGAGAGTAGAAATAGCGGAAGTGACGGCCTTCCATTCCTCCGGAGACTTTGTTCGAGCTACGAACACCAATTCGAAATATCTGGCAGCTCTAACCGATTTTAAACATTGCTATGGGACAAAGTCAGATGCGATTCAGAAAAAAGAAAATGCTGGACTAGGCGTAGTTGCGCCATGTGTGGCTGCATTTCGTGCAGCGGTAGAACTGGGTGGTTGCTTCGTCTGCCGATCTAGTCTGCAGCATCCACCAAAAGGCGGTGTCGTTCTTGCACTCGGGGCACTCGATGCTGGTCGTGGGCAGCGCGTCCACGGTTTCACCGTCCATGACTTTGAGCGACGCATCTGAGCCGCCTGCTTTCTTGGCGCTTGCCTCCTTCCGGTCATCCTCGATCTTCTTTGCCTTGAGGCCGCACTGAGGACAGATCAGAACCCCGTCCGACTTTGGTTTCATTCGGGGATGGGTTTCGCATTGAGGACAGAAACGCAACAGGTGCACCTTTCTGCTATTTCTTTAGCGCGGATTTGATCATACTGACCAGATCCTTTGAATATTCTACCGCAGATGCAGAAGCGTCATGCACTACTTCCATCGGATCCTTCCTCTTGGTCGCGACCCTCATCTGAAATTCTTTGGCTAGTGGATGCTTTTGGACAACGCCGGCAAAGTCCACGCTTCTTTCTTTGAGTAGTTCATGCTGGACAACATACAAGACGGAAATATCTTCGTCGGATACCTTTAGCTCGATTTCGTTATCCTTGACATCGGCAACTTGTACAAGCATCAAGACGTCGTACAGACAACTACTTATTGAGGATATAAATGATACCATGCAGGCAGATGGCCGACACCAGTTTCATCGCGGACGCCACCCTTTCAAAATCTCAGGACAGTGTCAAGCCTGATCAGCCGCTTACATTGAGTCTGAGCTTCCGGATCGACGGCGCGATAAGGGAAGCGTTTTCGCAGAAAAACTGGGAACGGGCTTACAACAAACACGACAACGGGTTTCGGATGACCATCGAAGTTGAAATCAAGTCCGGAAGAAAGACAATCCTTCCACTTCGGTTCGTCAGAAAAGCCGCGCTTTTCTGGACCCGCAACCCAAAGATCCAGTACAGGATATGGGTTTCAATAGTAAAGGACGATACGCCTTTTTACCCTCTTACTATAGAAGAAGCACACTCGACCTTGTTCGATGTGAACAAGGTTATCGAGCTCAGCGGAAATGACCTGGATTCCGGCTCGCACAGGTTACATGCCGAGGTAAAGGTTTCCTGGGGCAAGCACGATTACACAGAGCCCACTGAAATCAAGGGCAGGTCAGACGAAATAGAACTGATGCGTGTAGCCGCATGATAGCTGTCATCGTTTATAAGATTAGGCAACGAATGTAAGGCAAGTGCAAACGAGCGAACCGCCAGGCAAAGAAGCAGAACTGGCCGTTGCATTGCCGAACGGGAGAATAAAGTGCACAGCGTGCGCCAGGTACTGCGAGATACCTGAAGGCAAGGTTGGACTCTGCGGCGTAAGGGGGGTTTCAGCCGGGAAGCTGCGCCTGTTCGTTTACGGTAGAGTAATAGCCGGACATGTTGACCCGATAGAGAAAAAGCCCGTCACGCACTACATGCCGGGTTCGGAAATCTTTTCGATAGCGACAAGTGGCTGTAACTGGCTGTGCCATCCGAGAGGGACGAAAATCCTTATGGGAAATGCCGTCCAGAAAAACATTGAAGAGATCCTACCTGGCGACTCTCTCTGGTCATATGAAACCGAAAATAAATTCAAGATAACTCCGTCTGTCGTGACTCATACCGGGATAAGGACCGCGGAAATCTATGAGGTACGGTATGGAAACAGAGGTCATTTCTACGCCACTAGAGAACATCCCGTACTGACGCATTGTGGCTGGAAGGAACTAAGCCAGCTTAAGGAGGGTGATAAGATACTCAAGGTATGGTACCAGAACACTCCTGAGTGGAAGGCAAAAAGAACAGATTCCATCAAGAATTCTACATTTAACTGTAAGGTCTGTGAAGTGCAGATCACCGGATTCTCTGCTTGGAACGCTCATAGGGGCAAATGCTACACTAAAGGGCTAGAGTGGACTGAGGAGCACCTGGAAGCGGTCAAGAAGCGAATGCTTACCAATAACCCAATGAAGGATGCTAAAATAACCAAGAAGGTCTCTGAAACAAACAAGGCTCGTTTTATCGCAGATCCAAATCATCCATGGCATAGAAACGTTGAGAGGCTGCAAAAGTGGTTACACAGACACCCTTCTGAGAGCCAAAAATCTCTGTACAAAATTCTCGATGAATTACGAGTTCCCTACCTAGCAGAATACCGAATTAAAGTCCGGCAAAGGCTAGAGGGCTCAAAGACGTACTACATAGCAGACGCGGCGTTGTTGGGGTCAAAGCTGGACATTGAGATCGATGGCTGGTGGCACTTTAACTCCCATGAAGTTGCGCAAACCGACAGAATTAGGGACATGACTCTGGAGCTCAATGGATGGAATGTTTTGAGAATAGCCGGAAGTTACATTTTCAGCCATCCGGAGGAGGTCAAGGCACTCTTAATTGAGCGCGTGACTCCTCTTGCCAGAAAAAATAAGCGCGCTTGGCTTGAAGTGAAGTCCATCACGCCGACAAACAAGATACAAGAAGTCTATAGTCTAGAATGTATCCCGAACCACAACTATGTTGCTGATGGTATCTTGGTTCACAACTGTCAGTATTGTCAGAACTATGATATTTCGCAGCGGCGAAAAGTAGAAGGTGCAGAAATGACTCCGGAACAGGTTGCCATCATGGCGGCCCAGTATGGCTCGCAGGGAATCGCATACACCTATAACGAACCCTCAATTTTTGTCGAGTTCGCGCGCGATTGCGGGATAGAGGCTCACAAGCGCGGGATCTTTAACATCTTTGTATCCAACGGATACGATACGCCTGATTCCGTCAGGTTGATGGGCGAGTTCCTTGACTGCATCACGGTTGATTTCAAGGGAAGCGGCAAGCAGGAATTTGTCAGGCGCTATATTGGAATTCCCAACGCGGACCCGATTTTCGAGACCCTGAAGGAAATCAGGGACAAGACGAAAATCCACGTAGAGATCACCGATCTCATTGTCCCTCAGGTCGGAGATGACTTGGAATCTGCGAGAAAGCTGTGCAAGTTTGTCTACGATGAGCTCGGACCAGACACTCCAATTCACTTTCTGCGCTTCCATCCAGACTACAAAATGATGGAATTTGAAAACACGCCCATTGCGACACTGGAGAAGCATCACGCGATCGCAAAGGAGGAGGGATTGAAATACGCGTATCTTGGCAACGTGCCGGGTCACCCTCTGGAGCATACATACTGCCCCGAATGCAAGAAAATAGTTGTTGGCCGCTACGGCTTTAGCATCGAATCCTGGAACCTTGACGCAAACAACTGCTGCACGAATTGCGGATACCCTATACCCATAATCGGCAGGCCGCGCAAAACCCGCAAGAACTATTTTCAGTTTTTGTCCTGAACTTCATTAGGTTAAAATTGCACGCAGGTAGACGAGCTTTTCACGGGGTCGTTGTCTAGCATGGTATGATGCCAGCCTTGGGCGCTGGAGGCCGCTGGTTCGAATCCGGCCGACCCCATCTTACTAATTCCATCATGATAACGCTGCGATAGAATCTTGAAGTTAACGCAAACGCTAATAGTGACTTCTAAAAGTTAGAAAAATAAAGAAAAGAGAGAAGGGGTTCTTAATCCCACTTGCTCCACGCGGCCATCCAGCGGTATGTCCACGTGTTTAGCTTCGCACCTAACGCAGCGATCGGCACTGTCAGCACCGCACTCGCTCCCGAGCCCAAGGCTACGGGACTGTTATAGAACTTTCCGACCTGAGGTTCTATAGGAGTCATGTATGCCGGCAGCGTAGGTCTAGGATACTTGAACGCCGTCTCCAACGGATCCTTTATGAGCAGCAGATTGACCATGTTGAACAGCGGGAACGAAAGGCCAACCAGCGTGCCGCCTATGATTATTGCCGCGTGCTTGTTTCGTCTTGTTGCCCAGTATGTCAGGTCTAACAGCATTGCCGACGGTATCCAGATAGGCACGACGATGAAGTCATATGGATAGCCCAGTGCAAACCATGCTCCCTTTGCGACCCATGTGTAGATCGTCATGATTGTGGCGTAGTATGTGGCTGTTCCTGGCACTCCTGTGAAGAGCATGTAGTATATTGCTCCCACTGCGAGCATCGTGGACTGAGAGACCGAGAATACCACGAAAGAGGTCCACATCCAGTCTGTATAGAAGATATAGTCTCCTGCGTTGATCGTTAGCAGTGTGCTGTTGACAGCAACCACCACTATGAACAAGTAGTGCGTTGTACGTCTAAGCCAGACCATTATCTACCCAGACATATACGTAGTATATAAAATTTTATGTAGACCTTTTTCATGTGCGAAATTCAGACGCCAAGACCAACCCGTACTACCCATAGAACATTCGAAAAAAGATAAAAAGAAGAAAAGAGAAGGCCTATGCCCTAGCTGGCTTCTCGTGGGCTATCTTCATTATGAAGAAGAAGCCGAGTGCCTCTATGACAGTCAGGACAGAAAGTGCGTAAATGCCGCTGGGTAGTGGATATGCCCACGGGTATACCGAAACGCCTACGTAGACTCCGCCTGCGGTTGCAGCCCAGCATAGTGCAAAGCCAATGATGTAGATACCGTTCATGTTTTCGACCCTTCGGCCGATCATGCGTTCGACGTCGTCTCGGCCTTCGCCTCCTCCGCCACCGGTCCTACGTCCACCACTTCCGTATCCCTTTGGTAAAGTCATTTGATATACCATCAGAACATGCCTTTTTAAATTTTGCTGTCTTTGTTGATGCGTGCGGGATTAGAACAGCGAAAATCGGCGTTCCAAAAAAAGGAAAGGGAGTGTCAGAGCGGCCTGCTCTTGCCGAAAAGGCTGCCAGAGCCTGCGCTCTTTGCTCTCGTCATAAGGGCTACAATACCAACGATCACGCCAGCTATTATTGCGGCACTCACCGGGAATTCAGGCACGACAACTATGCTAAAGTTAACGGCTTCAGTAAACGTCCCTCCACCTGCAGGCGTACCGCTTATCGAGTTGAGCGTCACAGTGACTGTCATTGGACCGGAGGTGTTGAATGTCACTTCGTGCGTCGCCACGCCTAGTTCGGCATTCTGGTTCTCGAATTCCTGCACCATGTTGCCGCTCGAATCTCTTATCATGACGTCATAGTTCACTCGTTCGAGTGGGAAGCCGGTGCTGTCTGTCATGGTAACTCCGAATACGATAGCCTCTTCGGGCTGTATAGACTCCGGAGACCAATCAAGCTCTATCTTGTAGGTCCCCCTGGATGTGAGAAATGGTCCCTGTGGTGGTTTTGGTATTTCTATAGCAGAACCTGGCACTTCAGGCTGGCCAGTTCCTGTCTCCAATAGCTCCAGAGCGAATTGAATCGGCGGACTGCCTGTTGTAACATCCGCATAAGTCAGAGCTTTCACCGGGTAAGGAAACTCGTTGACAATCCATACCTTGCTGTCGACACCTTTGTGCCACTGGATCAAAGTCGCGTCGCAAGAATCAGCCTGGCACAAATCCGCGGCGCCGGCAAACGAGACCTTTTCCGTGCCCAACGGCTTTACTTCAGAAGCACCAATAGAGGCTGACTTGCCCCATGAGCCGGCCATCAGCGATAGAGGTTTGCTTCTCGTAGTGAACGCGTCAAGATAATGTATTGAACCGTGATAGCCGCTGACGTAAGTGTTCATCTCAGCCGGAACTCCACCACCGCCTGAAAGTGCCTGCATGTTTGCAGCCAGCTTTAGGGTGCCGTTAATGACGCGACCTTGGTCCACCACAAAAGCCGGAGCCATCCAGTCGCCATCTACCTGCTCCTTGAAATAAATGGTCATTTCAAAAGGACGATTATTATTCGTACGCTCCTCCTGTATTCTGTATTTGACGTACATGTCCTGTTTCACTCCTTCTCCCGGATACCAGAGATCGTCCACAGCATATGCGCTCCTCGCGCTCAGGGACATTGCAAGGACTGACGTAGCAAGCAATGTCAACAGCGCACAAGCGAAGAATTTAGCAGAGGCCATCGTGAAAAGAAGGGGCATGGGAACTGATAAATGTTTATTCTGCTCGCAAGATAAACAAATAAGTAGAGCAATCCAGGAATTCTCTCTGGAAATGTGCAACTGCCCCAAGGTGACTTTTTTTGAGGTCGATTTCAAGCTGGTTGGCATGAAGGTGATCGCCAACCACAAGAACTGCGGTGACTTTCTGAACGCTGACCAGTTCTCGCAGTTCGAAAAGGAGCTCACAAAGTACTGGGGCTTTGAGGAAAAGAAGTAGAGCTTTATATTTCAAAGTTCCGGCATGTTTAAATTCACTATCACAGGGGGATCCGCTCCAGCACGTCAACTTTATTAATGTCGGCATGAATTGCCTGTCAGGTGGTTTTGGATGACCAAAATGTTGAGCGTAAACATAGAGACGGCGGGCGTAGACTCTAACGAAGCAAAAGAATGGGTTAACGAACTTGCCAACGTCTACGCGGACATGCAGATTTCTGACGTGAACGTTTCAGGAAACAAGATCTCGTTCAAGGCAGGCTTTTCAGGTATGGACGACACAGAGCCAGACGACATCAAGATGAGGATGGACGAATACCTGACAATGAACGAGGCTTTCAAAGCGAAAAGCATCAACGTACGATAAAGGCCTCTAGCCTTTTTTTCTT
>Ga0187893_10009068_pt1 | contig 15443 bp, 14 predicted proteins | sample MA1701074metaG_FD_139574 | JGI IMG/M metagenome (GOLD analysis project Ga0187893, IMG submission 139574) | White microbial mat communities from a basaltic lava cave in the Kipuka Kanohina Cave System on the Island of Hawaii, USA - MA170107-4 metaG ... | reverse complement strand
GAGCGCGACGAGCTCCTTCACCGCTCCCGCCTGCTGCTGGACGATGAACGTGACAACGCTCGACGCGATGGCGAGCGCGAACAACGGAAGCTTTTCACGGACGCGTAGCGACGGGCGGCGCAACGGCCAGAAATCGAGCAGCAGCAGCGTGAAGGGCAGCGTCACGAGCATCGGCTTTGACATCAGCCCCAGCGCGAAGACCAGTACGACCAGCACATACCAGAGGTCAGAGGTCTCGGGCCTGGGGCTTGGAGCCTGGGGCTTGAGGCTTGGGGCCTGGGGCACGGCACCGGTGGCGCGCACGTAGCGCACGTAGGCGGCGATGGTGAGCATCCAGAGCAAAGTGCTCAGGACGTCCTTGCGCTCGGCCAGCCAGACGACGGACTCCACGTGGAGCGGGTGGACGGCAAAGAGCGCCGCCACGAACCAGCTGCGGCCGGGCGCGCCTGTCATGCGGTAGAGAAGTGCGAAGAGCAGCACCGCGCTCGCCGTATGAAGGAGTCCGTTGGTCACATGATGCGCACCGGGCTCGAGCCCATACGCCTGCACGTCGAGCATGTGCGAGACCCACGTCAGCGGATGCCAGTTGCCCGCGTACCCGGTCGTAACCGCCCACGAGACTCCCCGGAGCGTGAGTCCGTCGGCGACGAACGGGTTTTCGCTGACGTATTGAGGGTCGTCGAAGTTCACGAAGCCGTGCCGCGCGACGGGCGCGAACACGACCGCGATGGCTGCGACGAGCGCCAGAGCGAGTGGAATGGGACGGCGCGTCACGGGAAGTTCCGCGCCGGTATGGTAAGGCCGAAAACGAAAACGCCGCAGGAGAGGCGGGGCCTCCACTGCGGCGGTGGAAGAGACGAGCGCCGGACTACCAGTTCACGCGGAAGACGAGCTGCGTCGTGCGCGCGGTCTGAGTGCCGGTCAGCTGCAGCACCTCGTACGCGCCCGACTGGGCGCCGATTCCGCCGACCGGGACGAAGTTGACGTTGTTGAACGCGTTGAGCACCTCGAACCGGATGTCGGCGTTGACGCGCCCGGCGATCGCGATCCGCTTCAGCACGCTGATGTCGAAGCTCTTGAAAAGAGGTCCCGGCACGACGAGCTCGCCGGTGCCGCAATCTCCGAAGACCCCGGTCTCACGAGGCTCCGCGGTTCGCTGGTTCGCGAGCGGCAGCGGATCCACCTCGACGCAATCAGGGCCGGCGGCGGGCGCGAAGTACCGCCCCGTGGGCGCCCCGAGCGCGCTGTAGCCGGTCGGTGACGTCGCGCTGACGCTGAACGCCCTGATCGTGTTGTCAATAACGTCCTGCGGCAGCATCCATACCCTGCGGTTGTCGTCGATCCGCAGCTTGAAGAGATCGCCGACCTCGTCGAGGCTCATGCCGACGACGTTCACGTTGCCGAGGTTCATGAGCTGGCCGCTCTGGACGCGTGCGGTGCCCGTGACGGCCCAGCCGCCGACGAGGCGGTCGACGAACCCGTTGGCGTTGCTCGCGAACCGGCGACCCTGCCCGAACGGCAGATCCCACACCCAGATCGCCTTCCAGGCCTTCGTGACCTCGCCCTCCGAGCCGGTGTCGCGCCGGTACTGACGCGGTCGGCGGAACGAGAAGAATTCCGCCACTCCGGTCTGGCCGTGCGCGTAGCTGGTCTGGAACTGCAGTCCGTCCGACATGCGGCGCCGGAACTCCAGGATCAGACCGTGGTACCTCGTCTTCTCGTCGCTCTCGGTCAGGTCGGCCCCGCCGAGCAGGTCCGGGTTGGCGACCAGGAAGTTCGCCGGGAGCCCGGCCCGGAGCGCGTTCGCGCGACGGGTGGCGTCCGCGTCGAGCGCGTTGGCCGCCGCATACGGCTGCGGGAGGAAGCGAGCGAGCTGAGTCACGAACGTGTTGTCAGCGAACAGCACGGACGAATAGGCTCCGGGGTTCGTCGTAGCCGTGGAGCCGCCGAAATACGCCAGATAGATCGGCAACGGGAACGTCCCGGTGTTGGGACCCGCGTAGCGGAAGTTCGCCCCCCGTCCGGCCGCGATGTTCGCCTGCAAATTCTGTTGCGCGAGCCGGAACTCGTTCAGGAACCCGTTGTCGAGGAAGTTGACCTCGTTATAGTTTTGCGTCGACCAGATACTCCCGCCGCGCGTCCCGACATAACGAGCCTCGACCGCCATTGTCCGGCCGAGCTGGCGCTGGATGCCGACCGTCCAGGACTGCGACCAGGGCACCTGCAGGCTCTGGTCGAAGATGTTCACGTCCTCGGTGACGACGTCGGTCATCGGATACACCGGCTCCGACGCAAACGGCGGTGGATTCAGGCTGGCGCTGTTTCGCATGAGCAGCGGCAGCGTGCCGAGGTTGCCGAGACCCAGGCTGCGGTTCACGGTGATCGCGACGCCGGGGTTGTCGCCGAAGACGCCCGTGAAGTCCGACAGCCCGTTTCGGTTGAAGCTCATCGTAAAGCCGCCGCTGATCGCCGTGTCTCCTTCCTGGCCGAGCATCGAGCCGAGGAACCCGCCCCTTGCGGTCGGCGTCCAGTTGAAGCCGACGTTCGGCGCCCAATTGTTCCAGTCGGTGTCGTAGACGCTCTTGCCTGCCTCGAGGTTGATGAACACCGGTCTCTGACCGGGCTGCGCCCCGGCCTGGAAGAGATTGCAGCCTCCGCCGGCGGCTACACCAGAGACGCCGCACAGGCTGTCCAGAGTGGCCGTGGAGTAGCTGTCGTTGCTCGCGGTGAACGGCATCTGCAGCTCGTAGCGCAGGCCGAAGTTCGCCGTCAGGTTCGGCCGCATGCGCCACGAATCCTGGACGAAGAACCCGAAGTCGCGCATCTGCGCGCGCTGAACCGCCGCGCCCAGGTACGTGTACTGACCCGAGCTCTCGTCGATTCGCGCGTTGCCGCTGACCTGGCTGACACGGCCCGTGAGGACGGCGTAGAGGTTCTGCGCCAGCGTGAGCTGCGTGCCGGAAGCGCCCGGGAAGTTCGCGGGCGTGAACATACCCAGAGCCGGATCGCCGGACACCATTCCGAAGTCGAGCTCAGCCACCAGGTTCTGATTCTTCAGCCAGATGTCGGCCTGCGTGAAGGAGCCGCCGAAGCTGATGCTGTGCCGCCCTTTCAGCCAGTTCATCGTGTTCTCGACGAGCAGCGTGCTCGCGTTGCGCGAGCTGGGGGTCGGCGCGTTCGACGCGTTCATCGTGTTCGACGCGGTCGGGGCATTCGGCGCCAGCATCAGCGCCTGGGCGATGTCGAGATAGTACCCGCCCTGGTCGGCCACGGACGAGCCCGTCCACATGCTGGCTTCCAGCTCCTTGAAGAAGTACACCGGAGCCCCGCTGTACCCGACGCGGAACTCGTTGACCATGCTCTGACCGAGCGTGGACCGGAGCGCGCTGCTGAACATCATGCGCTTGGATGTCTGGGTCGCGGTTGCGGGGAACCCCGGAAAGCGCGCATCCCGGTTGTTGAGCGTATCGGGTGTCGTCGAGAACACGTGGTAATTGCCGACCCCTGACAACCGGTGGTTGGTCGACAGGTTGAAGTCCACGCGGACGGTTGGAAATCGGACGGTCGAATTCACCGGCACGTTGTACGAATATCGTTGCAGGTTGGGCTCGGTCAGGTCGGTGATCGTACCTGTCGTGCCGGTTGCGTTCCGGATGTCGGTCAGAAGCTTGGAGATGATGGGATCGGTCGTCGATATCTGTCCGTTCGCGGCGGCAAGCGCGAGCAGGTTGACCGAGCGGACGCCGCCCGCGGTGTTGTACAGGAAATTGCCGGCCTGCGCGTTCGGGTGCAGGATGGTCCGGTCGCGGGCGACGGTGCTCGGCGACAGCGACCACTCGTAGTTGACGAAGTAGAAGGCTTTGTCGCGGCCGTTGAAGAGCCCCGGGATCGTCATCGGACCGCCCACTCTGAACCCCGGCTGATTCAGGAGCAACTCTGGCTTCGCGATGTTGTTCCGCTTGTTGAACCAGGTGGTCGCGTTGAGCGCGTCGCTTCGGAAGTATTCGTAAACGCTCCCGTGGAAGTCGTTGGTCCCCGATCGCGTGACGAACCGGATCTGCACGGCGCCCTGACCGGCGGCGTCGGCCCCCTGCGCGGCCGTCGTGATCGTGACCTCCTCGACCGCGTCGAGCCGAGGCTGGACGATCGTGAAGAACCCGTCGGTCGTCTTCAGCGTGTTGTCCTGGATGTTGACGCCATCCAGCGTGATGTTGATCGCGCTCTGCTGCAGTCCGAGAACGGTCGAGTCGCGGTTGCCGCCCGGCGTGTTGATCCCGGGCAGCAGCGGGACGACGTCGAGCACGTTGCGGCTCGTGATCGGGACGTTCTTGATCGTCTCGATGTTGATCGTGGTGGCGACGGCCGACGCCTGTGTCTGCACGACCGGCGAGGCCCCTTCGACGACGATCGTTTCCTCGAGGGTGCCGAGCTCGAGCTGGGCGCGGACTGATGAAGGCGCGCCGACGTTGAGCACGACGTCGTTGAGCGCGACGGTCTTGAACCCGGACAGAGTGATCATCACGGTGTAGGTGCCCGGATTGAGCGCCGGGATGTGGAACGTACCATTGTCCGCGGTGACGGCGGTCGAGACGGTGCCGGTGCCGTTGTGTTTCGCGGTCACGGTGACGCCAGGCAACACGGCGCCCGACGTGTCGGTGACCGTGCCTGCAAGCGAGGAGGTCGCGCCGCCCTGCGCAAACGCGGCGGCGCTGGCCGTGGCCGTCAGAACGACCGACAGCACGAGTGTCACGAGCCTCTGCTTCATCTGCCTCTCCGTGGTGGTGGAGTTGTTCTCGGCCGGCGTGGTCGTACCGAGGAGGGCGGGGAAAGGTCTACGGGGCGCAACCCGCGAACTACGGCCTTTCCGAGAGCCCGGGGGTACCGACGACACCGTCCGTGCCTGTATACCCGGGCGAATACTACGCCGGGCAGTGCGCTTCGTCAACGACTTAACGCGGTTGGCGGCCCCGTCCCCAGCCGCCGTCACTGATCACGAAACGGTCAGAGCGCCTTGGAGTTCGGGCGGGTTTGATGAGGTTCGAGGTGTTCGAACAGGTTCGAGCGGTTCGAGGTGGTTCAGTCCCCGCGAACGCGGAGCACGTTCAAAAGATTGGAGTAGTCGTCGGTCCAGGCGCGGACGGTCGTTTTCGTCTCGGGCGCCCGCCAGCCGGGGCGGCCCCGCACCACGCTCAGCGGCGCCTCCGTACGGGCGAACAGCACCCAGTGCGACTGCGATCGCCCGCGCGCGATCTCGTCGGGCGGCACGTTCACGTCGAGATTGGTGAGCGCCACGAGCCCCTCGTCGCGCGCGTGCGCCGCCAGCATCGGCTCGAGATCGAGGTAGCGGTTCGAGATGTTGAAGGCGACGACGCCGTCCGGCTTCAACTTCGAGAGATACATCGCCAGCGCCTCGCGCGTCAGCAGGTGAACCGGCACCGAATCGGAACTGAACGCGTCGAGCACGATCAAATCGTACTCGCCTGGCGCCGCGTGCTGCAGCTTGAGGCGTCCGTCGCCGATCGAGACGGTCACCGCGCCGCGGCTGTTTGCGAGGAATGTGAACAGCCGCGGATCCCGGGCGACCTGCTCGACCAGCGGATCGATCTCGTAAAACGTCCAGGCGCTTCCTTCATGCGCGTAGCACGCCAGCGTTCCGGCGCCGAGACCCACGATGGCGACGCGGTTGAGGCGTGAATTCGCGGCGGTCAGAAACTGTCCGAGCGGTCCCGATGGATGGAAGTAGGTCTTCGGCTCGCAGCGCGACCAGGCGTTCGTGTCCTGGCGGCCGTGGTTGGTCGTGCCGTGCTGCAGCACGTGATACGACCGATCCTCTGACGCGATGACCTTCATCACGCCGAAGAAGCTCCGGCCGGCGAAGAGCACGTTACCCGCGGCACCGGTCAGCCCGAGCATGATGGAAAAAGCCACCGCGCCGGCGAGCGTGTTGAACGGCGCCGTCCGCGTCGCGAGACTCGACGCGACGATGAGCACGACGCCCACGACGAACAGCAGCGTGAACAACTTCAAGCCTTCGCCAACGAGACCGAAGGCCCAGAGCACGACGCAGAGCGCCACAGGGACCACCCCGCCGACGATGATCTTGGGCCAGGACTCCGGCCGTCCGCTGCCGTAGGCGGGAGACGGCCGCAGCACACAGGCCAGCGCGAGCACCAGCGGGTACTCGTAAATCCCGTTGAACACGTGCGTGGCGACGAGCGTGTTGAACGCGCCGCCGAGCATCCCGCCGAGCGACATCCAGAGATAGAACTCCGTCAGATGATCGGTGGACGGACGGGTGCGGGCGAGCCGCGTGTGACAGATCATCGCGCAGCAGAAGAACGCCGCGAGATGGATCGGGATCAGCTTCGGCGCGTTGATCCGCATCGCCACCGACGCCATCGCGATCAGCACGAGAACGGGCAGCACCCGGACGATGAGCCTGTCCGGGACGATCTGCCGCGTCGCGAAGGCCAGGATGAAGGTGCCGAGGTAGATCGCGAGCGGAAGCACCCAGAGCAGCGGCATCGGCGCGAGATCGGTCGAGATGTGCGTCGTGACGCCGAGCATCAGGCTCGAGGGAACGAACGCGAGCAGGACCCACAGGGACCGCTGTCGCCAGTTCAATGCTGATTGTGGATTGCTGATTGCTGATTGACTGACGATCGTTGATTGGCGACCGTGTTTCCGAACGACGAAGACACACCCGGCCGTCAGAGCAACCAGCAGGACATAGCCTACGGACCAGACCAATGTCTGAACGCGCACGCCCCACGCCGGCTCGAGCACGAATGGATAGGCGAGCAGCGACAGCATGCTCCCAACGTTGCTGGCAGCGTAGAGAAAGTACGGATCGGACGCGGACGGCACCGGCAGCGTGGCGTACCAGCGCTGGAGCAGCGGGGCCATCGTCGAGACGACGAGGAAGGACAGGCCCACCCGGACGGCCAACATCTTCAAGAGCCACCAGACAGGATTGGCGCCCGACGGCGGCTCGCTCGTGCCGATCGTGAGCGGCAGCAGCGCGAGCGGCGCGAGCATGAGCAGCACGTGCCAGACGCCCTGCCTGCGCGTTCCCAGCCATTTCGTCGTCAGGTGCGTGTACAGATAGCCGGCGAGCAGCGTGGTCTGAAAGAAAAGGACGCAGGTGTTCCAGACCGCCGGACTTCCGCCGAGCCGGGGCAGAGCCATCTTCGCGAACATCGGCTGGACGAGGAAGAGGAGCGCGGACGCCGTGAAGGTGGTCGCGACGAACAGCCAGAGCATCCAGGTGCCGACTTCAAGAGAAGTGCCCGGCGGGGCAGCCCTGAAGGGCCGCGCGACGTGTGGCCGTTCGGTTACAAATCTGTGCGAAGGTTACGATATTGATCTGAATGCTTCGCGTCGAGCTGCACGCGCATACGTCGGACGATCCCTGCGATCGGATCCCGCATTCGGCGATTCAGCTGATCGATCACGCAGTGACCCTCGGGTACGGCGCGCTGGCGATCACGCTGCACGATCGGCAGCTCGACTTGAAGCCTTACGTGCCTTACGCCGCGGAGCGGGGACTCACACTGATCCCCGGCATCGAGCGGACGATCCAGGGGAAACACGTGCTGCTCATCAACTTCCGGTCCGGCGCCGAAGAGGTGCGGACCTTCGACGACCTCGCACGACTGAGGCGGCGCACGCCTGGCCTGGTCGTCGCGCCGCATCCTTTCTTTCCGGCCGGGAGTTGCCTGCGCGGCCAGATGGACGCGCATCCGGAACTGTTCGACGCCGTCGAGTACAACGCCATGTTCACGGCGAGGCTCAATTTCAATCGCCGCGCGGTCCAGTGGGCCGAGCGCCACGGCCGGCCGCTCGTCGGTAACTGCGACGTCCACCGCCTGCATCAGCTCGGAACGACCTGCTCGCTCGTGGACGCCGAGCCGGACGCGGGCGCGATCTGTGAGGCGATCAAGCGCGGCCGCATTCGGATCGAGCATCGGCCGCTCGATTGGATCACGGCGATACGCACGATGGGTGAGTTGCTGTGGGACGAGTTCACATAAGGCGGTTCGCGCCTGCCTCGCCGTAGCGCAAGACGCGAAGGCGGGAACCGCCCCTACCTGTCATCCCTCTCCGCGTTTATCTCGATGACGTTCCGATCGGGATCGAGAATGTAGATCTGCGGAAAGCCCGCGGCGCCCGCCGCGTTGATGCGCATCGTATGGAACGGGTCCTGATTGATGGCCTGCGGGTCGAGCGGCTGGTAGCCGAGCGCGGCGAGATGCTGGATCGCGCCCGCGTAACTTTTCACGCGGATCGCAAAGTGGACGTCGTGGGAGTCGATCCCTTTCCCGTCGCGGAAGGTACACCGCGCGCCGACGATGAGGTGCAGCGTCCGGTCCCCGACCTGGTACCACGCGCCTGGAAAGCTGAAGGCGGGGCGCGGCAGCCCCTTCAAGCCCAGGACCTCCGAATAGAACCGCTTCGATCGATCGATGTCGCTGCTTGGGAGGCTCGTGTGGTGAAGCGTCTCGATCTCGAGCATGGGACTACGCGCCCGTCGTGGACCGCTTGCGTCGATCGCGCAACGCGAGCGCAAGCGTCGCACCGATGAAGGCTGCGGCCGTCTGGACCACCAACGTCGACACAAAGGCCAATAAGGCGATGAGCGCTTCGGGAAAAGGAACGGCGTCCATCTGTGACCTCCAGATCTTTCGGTGACCACTCCCGGCGGCGTCGCCGCGATCGGTACTGAGGCTCGGATCAGCATTGTACCGGTAGAGAGTCTTTGACGCCGGTCGGAGCTTTAGTCCATAATCCCGCCTTCCAGTCCCCCCCTGGAAGAACATCTATCGTCCCCAGACGAGGAAAGCTCTCTTATGTCGTGGCGTGGCCCGGTGGCGGCCAGGACGGCCGTCCTGCTCTGCGGAAACGTGTTGCTCGCGTTTGTGGTGCGCCTCTATCGTTTGGGGCACGAGAACTTCTGGATCGACGAAGTCTTTCAGGTCCAGGTCGCATCACAAAGCCTTTCGGACATTGCCGCGAACTACTCGCCGCAGCAGGCGAGGTACGGCACACACGAACAGACGACCCTGTCTGATCAAGCGCCGCTGTCCTTCTTCATTACCCACTTCTTTCTGTCTCCATTCGAGACGGAAACGATGGCCCGGCTGCCCTCGGCTATCTTCGGGACGCTGGGCGTCCTGGCGCTTTTCTCCGTGGCGTATCGACTGGTCTCGCCCAAGGTCGCGCTCCTCGCGACCTTTCTGCTCGCGATTTCGCCGATCCACATCTGGTACAGCCAGGAGGCGCGCTGGTATGCCCTGTGGGGTCTGCTGTCGACACTGAGTTACTTGCCGCTCATCAATGCATTGCAACGGCGGAGGGTGCGGGACTGGTTCACCTATGGGTTCCTGACGTTGCTCAACCTGTACACCTTCGTCTTCGCTTTTCTCGTCATCGCGTCACAGGCGGTCACGACATGGTGGCAGTCGCGGCGGGCCGCTCAGGCGAACCGCGTGCTGGAGTCTTTCGCTCTGGTGCATCTCCTCGTCGCGTGCGCGGCGGCGCCGGTGCTCTCGTTCATCATGAATGCCGCGGGCGCGATTTCGGGCACGCCGCGCGACGCCGGGTGGGCCGTCCTGCCGTACACGTTCTTCGCGTATGCCGCGGGATTCTCGATCGGCCCGACGGTGGGCGAGCTCCACGCGCTCCCGCGGGTCATCACCCTGCTGACGACCTATCCGAGCATTCTGCTGTTCTTCGTCGTCTTTCTGCCCCTGACGCTGATCGGCGTGCGCAGGGTGATGGAGAATCAATCGGCCGCAGCGGTGCTGCTCCCGTGGCTCGTCGTCCCCCCGGTTCTGGTCTTCGCGATAGGGCTCGCCAGCGACGTGACGTACCAAGTGCGGTACTCGCTCGCCTCGCTCCCGGCGTTCGTGTTGATAATCGCGCAGGGCGCGTCGTCGCTGAAGCACCAGACGGTGCGACGGGCCGCAATCGCCGCCGTGTCGCTGTGTTCGACGGTCTCGGTCGGCAATTACTACTGGCACCCGCGTTATGGCAAGGAGGACGTGCGTGCGGCGGTCGGGTATATTCGGGACGCCATGCGGGAGAACGTGCCGGTGATCGTCGCCGGTCAAATTCACCTGGCGGTTCAGTACTACGGACCTGACCTCGACGTGATCAAGGCGGAGTCGTGCGGCGGCGAGCTCCACGCCGGTTTGTTGGGCGAGTCATCGGTGCCCGCGCAAGCGCTTTGGATAATTGCCGGGCGCGACTGGGCCGACAAGGCCGCGATCTGTCGCGACAAGCTGTCGCTCATCTACAACGCCGTCGAGCATCGTCGCTTCACTGGCGTCGCGCTCTGGCTGCTGCTGCCGCACGACAACCAGTGAGCGTAGATGGGGCCATGAAGGATCGAGCAGCCTGGGCTGGTCAGGCGCTTGTCGTGCGCCTGAACGCTTTGAGCCCCGCCGCCGCGATCGCGCAGCCGGTCAACGTTGGCGCGTCGCTGCTGGCGGGTATTTCACGTTTCACGACGATCGAGATCGACCCGTCGGCGTTCGCGAGCGAGCTGACGGGAGGAGGAGAAACGCTCGGCTTCAGTCTCGTCGTGGGTACCGCGCTCGGTGACCGATGGGGCGTGGAGCTGGAGTTCGGGCGCCCTGCGGTCCTCGAGCATTCCGTCGAGCGCCAGGTCGAGTTGCTGCCGCCGGGCCTCCCCGTGCCGCCGCGCCCGATTCCGATCTTTGATTCGAGATTCGCAGCTCGGAGCGCCACACCACGCTGACACCGGCGGTCTGGTTCCGTCAGCCGATCGGCGGTGGCGCCGACGTGTGCTACCTGGTCGGGGTGACGTTCGTATCGCGCGTGCGCGCCCATCTCTACGTGCTGGAGCGATCGCTCCGCACGTTTCTGCCCAGAGAGGTCGTCGCCGACGCGGTCCGTGAGGTCGAGTCGCACATCCGGGATCGCGTGGCGCAGGTCGAGGCGATGCCGAACGAACGCGAGGCGCTCGAGTGCGTTCTGACCGAGCTTGGACCGCCGCTCCGGATCGCCCAGGCGTACGCCGCCGAGCAGACGATGGAAGAGGCGGCGGTGACAGGGTGAATCGTTCCGATCGCGCGCGCGCTGTTTCATCTGGCGGCGACGGGTCTCGTCGGCTTCGCGGCGGCGTTCGGCCTGCTTGCCGGCTACCTGATCGGCGCCGGTTTCGTCATCGTCGCCGCGATGAAGCCCATCTTTCCCAACAACACCGGACTGTGGGTTCGCGACGGGATTCCAAGATCGCTCGGCACCATGTTCCCGGCGCCGACCGACGCGGAGCTCGTCGGCGGATACTGGGTCATCCCCATCTCGCTCGTGATCGGGCTGCTCATTCTCGTGGCGACCCACCGCGGCGCGCGCGCGCTCATGCGGCGCTGGCGCGAGCGCCGCGCGGTGACCCGGGCGATGACCCCCGGACCCAGCCGAATCGCGTAGTCTGGTGGCGTTGCAGTCCCGGGCGTTCCTTTCTTACAGTCACGCCGCCGACGACCGGCTGGGCGCGATCCTCCAGTCGTCGCTCCACCGGTTCGCGAAGCCGTGGTATCGCATGCGGGCGATCAACGTGTTCCGCGACAAGACGGGCCTCGCGGTCAGCCCGGCGCTCTGGCCCTCGATCGAAAGAGCGCTTCAGGCGTCCGAGTTCTTCATCCTCATGGCGGCGCCGGAAGCGGCCGCCTCGCCGTGGGTCAATCGTGAAGTCGAGTGGTGGCGCACGAACCGATCGGTTGACACGCTGTTCATCGTCCTGACCGGCGGGGAGCTTGCGTGGGACGGCGCCGATTTCGACTGGCAGCGGACGACGGCATTGCCTCCCAGCCTCGAGGGCGCGTTCCGGACCGAACCGTTGCACCTGGACCTGCGGTGGGCGCGATCGAAGGAGGATCTGTCGCTCCGCAATCCGCGCTTTCGCGAAGCTGTCGCCGAGCTGACCGCGCCGCTTCGAGGCCAGACCAAAGAATCGCTGATCGGCGAAGACGCAGTTCGACCTCGCGGGCCGCTACGAGGCAGGCATTCGGGCGTACCAGGCGAGCCTGAAGATCATGATGGATCTGGGAAAAGCCTATCCGGATCATCCGGGCGTGCAGCGGGCGAAGGCGATCGCGTACTCGAAGGCCGCTCAGATCTATGCAGACGGTCTCCAGGATCGATCCGCGGCGCTCACCCTTCTCCAGAACGTCGTTGCGACCTTCGAGCGGATGACGAAGGCCTATCCGCGGAACGTCATGGCGCAGAACGATCTGGCGGTCGCACAAGAACAGATTGCGAGGCTGTATGCGGACGGCGGGCAGCTTGATGAGGCCGTGGCGGCCTACCGCTCGGCGCTGGCAATCAGAACGCAGCTGGCCGCGAACGCCCCCCCCCGAATCTCCCGTGGCAAGGAGCCCTCATTACGCTGCAGCACAGCGCGGGTACGGTCTTGCTGAAGCACGGGGACGTTGACGCAGCCCGCGATATCTTCAGTCGAGCGTTGTCGCATTCACAGCAACTGTCCCGGGACCAGCCGAATGAGGTGAGCTGGCACTCGCTCGCCGCTGTCAGCTACGAACGGATCGGCTCGGTGCAGCGCCTACGGAACGATCCCGCCGGCGCCGCGACCGCCTACCGCAGCGCGCTCGCGAGTATGCAGGAAGTCATGCGGCTCGCTCCGTCGTCCGGCGAGGCGCAGAAGAACCTCGCCACGATCCAGCAGCTGATTGCTGAAGCCGAGGCCGAGACGCGTCGCCGGCCGTAGGTTGTGGTAACGTTCATCGCGCCGCCTCCCCCCAGCCATGTATCGAGCGGAGCTTCGCCTGAGCCGGCTATGACGACAGGCGTCTTTCGGGCCGACAGGCACCAGCGTCTCGCCGAAATCGAGCAGGAGCACTTCTGGTTCATCGGTCGGCGACGGCTTGTCGGGCGCCTCGCGCGTCGCTTTGGTGCCATCGACCGGGGTGTGCTCGTCGACGTCGGGTGCGGCACCGGGATGACCCTGGGCGCGGTCGCGGGTCCGGACACGCTGGCGATCGGCCTGGATCTGCAGCCAGGGGGGCTTGCGCGGCCGGTGGAGGGTCCGCGGCGGATGCTCCTGGTCCGCGGCGACGCGCTGAGCCTGCCGGTGGCGGATGCGGTCGCGGACGTCGTTCTCGCCCTCGACGTTCTGGAACACGTCGACGACCGCGTCACGCTCAGCGAGATCCACCGGATACTGCGCCCGGGCGGTGTACTGGTCGCGACCGTGCCGAGTTTTCCGAGCCTCTGGAGCTACCGCGACGAGGATGCCGGTCACCTGCGCCGCTACACATCGGCCAGCTTTCGCCGCGCGCTCGGCGATTCCGGTCTCGAGGTGACGCGGGTGACCTACTATCAGTTCGTGCTGTTTCCGGTCGTCGCGCTCACACGTTGGCTTGGACGGCGCTGGCACCGCGTCCGCGACGCCGAGGACCAGCCACCGCCGCGGCTCAACAACGTTCTGCGACGTCTTGCGCTCGTCGAGTCGGCCGCGCTGGCGCGGGGCATCGCTTTTCCCTGGGGCTCGTCGCTTGTCGCGGTCGCCCGACGCCCGGGGGCAGAGAATCCAGCATGTTCGAGCTGTTGATGTTCTCGTCGCAGCGGGAGCGCGTCGCGCAGGCGGAGGACGCAGGTATCCACCGCATCGTTGTCGATCTGGAAGCCTGCGACAAGCATGGACGTCAGGTCGGGTTCGACACAGAGATCACGAGGCAGACGCTGGACGACCTCGCGATCGTGCGCGGCCTCACAGGGCTTCCGATCGTCTGCCGTATCAATCCGGTGGGACCGGCCACGGTCAGCGAGGTGGAGGCCGTCGCCGCGCGCGGCGCCGACGAAATCCTCGTGCCGATGGTGCGTACGGTGTTGGAGGTTGGTCAGGTCTTGGAGGTCGCGGCTGGCAGGGTCGGCGTTGGTGTGATCGTGGAGACGCGCGATGCCGTGGCCAACGTGGCCGACCTCGCCGCGCTGCCGCTCACGCGGATTTATGTTGGACTCAACGATCTCCATATCGACAGCGGCACGCGGCACATCTTCGCCGCCGTGTCGGACGAAACCGTCGACAGGGTCCGGGCGAGCGTCGGTCCGATCCCGTTCGGCTTCGCGGGCCTGACCCTGCCCGGTGGAGGGGCGCCGCTCCCGGTTCGCCACTTGATCGACGAAATGGCGCGGCTCGGGTGCGGCTTCACGTTTCTCCGACGATCGTTTTTTCGTGATGTGTGCGGACACAACCTCCGAGAAGCAATCCAGCAGATTCTCTCGGCGGTCGAGCGCGCGGCACGTCGGCCGGCGCTGCAGGTGGAATCGGACCGCCGGTCCGCGCTGGCGGCCATCGAGCAGATTCCCGACCCCCCATGGACGTCTCTCTATCCGGCTGTGCAACCCTCGTAACCGGTGCCGCCGGCTTCATCGGGATGAACCTCGTGGCGCGTCTGCTGGAATGCGGCGCCGAGGTCGTGGCAGTCGTCCGGCCGGGAGGCAACGGGCACCGTCTTCAGGCATTGGACGGACCACGCCTGAGAATCGTCCCGGTCGATCTCAACGATTCGGACACCCTGCAAGGCCTCGTCGCGGCAACGAGGCCGGCGCACATATTTCATCTGGCCACGTTCCGTGACGTTCGCGAGCCGAGGACCCTCCTGTTCACGAACGTCGTGGCCTTCGCGGCGCTCGTTGTGGCGGCCCGACTGGCAGAGGCGCGGTCCATCGTCAACGCGGGTAGCTCATTAGAGTATGGCGAGGGCTCCACACTTTATAAGGAGACGATGCGGCCTGAGCCGGCGACTCTGTTTGGCGCCTCCAAGGCTGCCGCAACGTTGATCGCCGAAGGGCAGCTCTGCACCGGTGGCGTCTGCGTGACGACGTTGCGGCTGTTTCATGTCTACGGCCCTCATGAGCCCCCGACGCGCCTCGTCGCCCGCGCCATTCGCGCGGCGTTGAGCGGGACCGAGCTGCCCCTGACCCGGCCGGGGTTGACCCACGATTTCGTCTTCGTCGAGGACGTCGTTGATGCGCTGCTGCGTGCCGCGACGGCGCCGCCGTCGGACGGACTGCCGATCAACATCTGCTCGGGGGTGCCGACGCCCAACGAACAGATCGTCGACCTTGTGGAGCAGATCACGGGACGACCGGTGCGCCGCGCACCCGGCCACTATCCGGCAAGAACCTGGGACCGAGAATTCTGGGCAGGCGATCCCTCGCGTGCCAGGCAGGTGCTCGGTTGGCTGCCGGTGACGTCTCTCCGGGACGGGCTTACGCGCACGATGCAATGGACGCTCGCACAACACCGTGACTAGCTCGCCCACGCTGTCGGTCGTCGTCCCCGTGTACGGCAACGAGTCGACGGTCGTCGAACTGCGCGAGCGGCTGCGGACCGTGCTCGAAGCGCGAGGGGAGTTGTACGAGATCGTCTTCGTCGACGATGCGTCTCCCGACCG
>Ga0187893_10009067_pt1 | contig 15444 bp, 8 predicted proteins | sample MA1701074metaG_FD_139574 | JGI IMG/M metagenome (GOLD analysis project Ga0187893, IMG submission 139574) | White microbial mat communities from a basaltic lava cave in the Kipuka Kanohina Cave System on the Island of Hawaii, USA - MA170107-4 metaG ... | reverse complement strand
GAGCTGACGGCTAGACTGCTACCAGAAACTTGCTACCAAACGAAGAAAAAGCGAGGTCAAGCAAGATGGAAGACCGTGGAACAAGGAAGAGTAAGTTGCTGATCAGGCTGGAACATCATCAGTCAATCTTTGGGTTCCGACCAACTCATAACCCAAAGGTCGCGGGTTCAAATCCCGCCCCCGCAACCAACCCATTTTCCTTCCACAAACCCTTGTTGCTACTAAGCTTACACGGCAAGTAGTTCATCGGGTCGGACCCCTCTCCTGTCATCCCCATTTCGATCTGATACCAAACGTACCCAACGAGCTAGAGCTGATAGTCCAAAATGTAAGGCTAGGAGAAACGTTATTCCGGGAGCAGCAGCAATGTGTCTTGTACTCAGACCTTGGAGTGAACCTGACGGAGACTTCTGAAACCAGCGTTACAGTCAAGGGCAGGAGGCACGACTGCGACATACGCGTTGCCCCTGACATGCGTTCCCAGCTATCTGCCCGTGCTTTCTGTTAGAATCGAGCGCTTCGCCTGACGGGCGAGTTGCACCTAATCTGACTTGCTGAGGAGTTGAGAAATGTTCAATCTCAAGCAGACGTTGGAATCCATGAGGAAGGAGCGGGCTTCGATGCAGCACAGCTGGACAGATTGGATCAGGCAATCTCTGCGCTAAGGCCTCTGGTGGACGGTGCTGCGCCGACCAAGTGAAACCATTTTTCAAGAAGGCCAATCGATTTCTCAAGCTCAGGGTAAGGACGCAAGCAAATCTAACCGCAGAAAGCCAAAGATTTCTGCCCAAGGACTTCGCAACATTGTTGAAGCACAGAAAAAACGCTGGGCTAGAGTGAAAGCGGCAGTAAAATCCAAGGGGAAGGTTTCCTAGGCAGGTGTCGGCCAACTCCTTGCTTATTGCTTTTCAAACTCGGACGCAGAGTTCAGGCGGATGAATTTGAAACTAGGATCGGAGGAGGTGAATCCCCATCCTGAGCCCCCTTGCACAATCCCCCAAAGAATCGCAGCTTAGAATCGCACCTTGATACCCGGTCTGTTGGCTAGATGGACGGTATCCACAAATCGCACCTTGCGCTCCGACAAGTTCATCACCAGCGAGTGCGTGCGAACCCCATCGCCAAAGAATCGCACTCCCTTCAGTAACGCGCCGTCGGTGACTCCAGTTGCCGCGAACACGATGTTTTTGGCTGGAGCTAAATCTTGGGTCGAATAGACGCGTTTCAGGTCCTTGATTCCCATCTGCCTCATCCGTTCGGCCTGCTTCTCGTCTTTCACCACCAATCTTGCCTGGATCTCTCCGTTCAAGCATCTCAGTGCCGCAGCGGTCAGTACGCCTTCTGGTGCTCCTCCTGTTCCCATCACCGCGTGCACACCGGTTCCTCTCAAAGCCACACTGATCCCGGCCGATAGGTCTCCATCTCCGATCAGCCTAATGCGCGCACCCGCTTCGCGGATCTCTTGGATCAACCTAGCGTGTCGAGGTCGGTCCAACACGATAATCACCAAATTTTCCACCTCACGGTCGAGGCGCTTAGCAATTGCACGCAGGTTGTCTTTGACTGGTGCGTCCAGGTTCACTGCACCTTTCGAAGAAGGTCCCACGATGATCTTTTCCATGTAACAGTCCGGGGCATGCAGCAATCCACCTTTTTCTGAACTCGCCAGCACGGCGATGGCTCCCGGCGCTCCCGTCGCACAGAGGTTAGTTCCTTCTAGGGGGTCGACGGCGATGTCGACCTCATGAAAGTTATTCCCAGGCTTCTTTGTCCCGACCTTCTCACCGATAAAAAGCATGGGCGCCTCGTCCCGCTCTCCCTCTCCGATGACAATCGTGCCATTCATGGGAATGGTCTCCATGCTGGCGCGCATGGCCTCCACCGCTGCCTGGTCGGAAAACTTCCGGTCTCCAATGCCCATGGTCTTGGCTGCGGCGATGGCGGCTTCTTCAACCACCTTGAGGAATTCACGGGAGAGGTCTTGTTCCACAAGGTCCCTCGCTATTCAGACTGATCTGGGACAGTACTTCTTCTGTCAGTTCGATTCCGATAGGGATGGTTCGATCCCTTCCGCAGCAGTGGAAGATTCCGACTCGATCCAACTTGATGATCTCCATGATCATCTCTGCCACGTCGGTGCAACCGACCATAACGTGGTTCACTTCTCCAAACGGCTTGCCCTCAGCCGATAGCTGGGCGATGAGGGTTTCAACCAGTCAGCAACCCTGTTCTTCAATGCCGTCGCGAAAAAGAAATTGCCAGCCGGAGCATAGTGTCCGATATAGTACCGATCCAAATATGTGTCCTCGTCAAGTTTGAAGCCCTTGAATTCAGCCAGATGGGCTTCTCTCAGATCAAGAAATGGGTAGTTGTGCTCTTTTAGGTAATCTAGCAATCGTTGGTCGAATGGTTTTTCTCCTTTGAGGTAACTCCTTACGCTCTTACGACTGTAAGAAAGAACGACTAGGAGTTCCTTTCCAGACTCCCGAGCATACCCCTCCGCCATTTCGATGATCTTGATCGTGGAGAAGACAGCTGCCTGTGTATGAAGCTCATGTAACCGCTTTGCTGGGTCAGTCTCTTGTCCTTCATATGAGGTGGGAAGTCCAAAGCCTTCTGCTGCTGCCAAAACTGATTGGTTGTTAACCTTTCCGCTTCTTGTTTCGACGAAATAACGCAGGATGAGGTCACTCCCAAATCTCTTCAAAACCCATTCCAGGTCCGTGAGCTGATAGAGCTCCTGTGGTGTCGGGCAAGGATTTGGAAGTTCAATAATTTCATCCTTCTCAACGTTGACACGAACATGCGGGAGCGTTTCTTCTCTGGTGCCCCCTCGAATCCTTCGCCAACTATCAAGATTGCGAAAGTGGTCGTCATCATAGATATTCAGAATGATGTACTTGGCTGGATGTAGTTTTTCGACCTTCCGCATCCGCAAATACGCTTGATATACGCTGTATCCTCCGACACCGAAATTCTCAATTGGCTCCCCCAGATGTGCGGCCAGAAACTCTTGCCACGTCTCTCCGTCGTTCACCTGATCGCAATGTGTGAAGCTATTGCCGTAGGTGTGAACTCGAGAGATTGTTTCTGAAAAGTGCACTCTCTTTCGGGCGCCACTCTCTTCATAGTGATAAGAGGTCTTCGATTTGTGGATTCCATCTGGTCTTATCGAGTTTCGCACCACCCAGCCCAGCTCAGCATCGAAAGTCCAACCTGCATTTGGAAAGTAACCGTCAGAGTTTCGAGTTTTTCCGACAAAGTCATCAATCTGTTCCTTGGAAGGCATCATGGATCTTAAGAACTTTGTCTTGTCGAGTTCTAGAACTTCCGAGTCACCAGCCGATTGTGCTCCTGCCAGCTTTGAAGTGAAAACGGCAAGTGGGAGGAATGCGGCGAAAAGCAAGACCAGAACGATCAGCTTCTTGTCGATCTTGATTTCCCAGTTAGTCTTGATTGCCATCGTAGTTGCGGTGGTTTGGGAGGACTATTTTTGGATGGATCTTACTTATCGAGGAATGCAGAAATAGCATGACCCTGTAGGGAGGCGATGCTCCGCGGCCCGTTGGGTTTCCCGTTGCAACGCAGCTTAACCCTTCCTGCAATGCGAAAGCACGCAGTGTGAGAATCGACGTGGACACCCGTTTGAGCAAGAAACGATCGTGCGACACGGGCACGAGAGCGCCGAAAATCGAAGTTGAGTGCCAAAACTGACTTCCCGCTTCGGCCGGAAAATCGAGCGCTTCGGTCCCTGCGCAGGGGAGACGCGCTGCAGCGCGGTCCTGTCCTTAGCTCATATGTCCACTCCCGAGGATCTCACTACAGTGCATTTCTCGGTAAAGTCTCGCCTTCGGATCGACTCAGAAAGCAGCACCTGCCAATGTCAGCCAACGTCATACATCTTTACTTCTTGACAGGCGGCATGCCGTATCCTACGCCAGCAGCTTCTGTACAACTTCTCCGGCCACGTCGGTGAGTCGAAAATCCCTACCCATGTGACGATACGTCAAGCGTTTATGGTCGAGCCCGAGACAATGCAAAATGGTGGCGTGCAGGTCGTGGATATGAATCTTGTCTTCGACAATCTTCAGGCCAAGATCGTCTGTCGTTCCAATCACGCGACCACCCTTGATTCCACCGCCGGCCATCCACAAGCTGAACGCGAACGGATGGTGGTCACGTCCTTCTCCACCTTGTTCCGGATTGTTGCTCTGAACCATAGGAGTTCGCCCGAACTCGCCTCCCCAGACTACGAGTGTGGAATCTAGCAAGCCACGCTGCTTAAGATCCTTAACTAGAGCGGATGTGGGCTGGTCGGTTATCGCGCAGTTTCGTTTCAGGTTCTTCTCCAGCTCGTTGTGGTCATCCCAGCTACCGTGCATCAATTGCACAAACCTGACACCCCGCTCGACCATGCGGCGAGCCAAGAGACAATTCGTGGCATATGCCTTGGTGAGCGGTTGGTTCACTCCGTACATTTCCAGCGTGCTGGGAGACTCACTTGAGATGTCCACCAGTTCCGGGGCAGCGCTCTGCATGCGAAATGCGAGCTCATAAGAAGACATTCGGGAAGCAATTTCGATGTCGCCAGTTTCAATCCGATTCATTTCGTTGAGGTCTCGAAGGCCATCGAGCGTAGATCTCTGCAATTCGGTGTCAATCCCTGCGGGATTGGAAAGATACAATACCGGTTCTCCACTGCTGCGGAATGGCACACCCTGATAGGTGGAAGGGAGAAATCCGCTTCCCCAATTGCCGCTGCCGGCGCCGGGAGATGTGCCGCCCGACCTCAACACCACAAACCCGGGAAGATTCTGTGACTCGCTTCCCAATCCATAAGTGATCCAAGTGCCCATAGAGGGGCGTCCGACTAATGGAGTTCCACAGTTGAACATCAACTGGCCGGGATGATGGTTGAACTGATCCGTAAACATCGAGCGAATCATGCAGATGTCATCTGCACAGCCCGCAATATGCGGCATCCAATCAGAGAACTCGATTTGGCTTTCCCCATAAGGTTTGAATGCACGTCGGCTGGGCCAAACTTTGGCAGTTGGTTTAATAAAAGCAAGGCGCAAGTCTTTGGTCATGGATTCGGGAAGTGACTGCCCCTCCCATTTTTTCATTTCGGGCTTCGGATCGAAGAGGTCGACCTGACTCGGGCCTCCGTCCATGAAAAGGAAGATGACATTTTTCGCCTTTGCGGCAAAGTGACCAGTCTTGGGAAACAGAGGGTTGTTCTCGCGCAGGTGGGCTGTAGTATCGCCACTCCGTCCTTCTTGTCGCATCAAATGCCACAAAGCTAGAGTGCCCAGTCCTGAGGCGGAGCGCTGCAGGAAACTACGACGCGTTTGAATCTGCCTGAACTCACTGATGTTCATCATCAGCTCCGTGTAATAAATTCATCCAGATTCAGCAGCAAGCGACTGACACCCACCCAGACTGCCGCTTCGGCAGGGCTCATGCCATCGAGATCCTTGGCCGGAAACAGAGAGTCAACGAGCTCGGGTTTTCTTTCCAAAATCCTCTTTTGCTGCTCAAAATACTCAAGCAAGCGCTCTCTCTCCTGCGGCCTCGGTTCGCGGGACAGACAGAGCTGGAAACCGTAGTTCAGTCGCTCTGACAGACTACCTCTCTGCTCGCGAAGGATCCGTATCGCGAGCACTTGTGCTGCTTCCACAAACACTGAATCATTGAGAAGATTCAGCGCCTGTAACGGTGTTGTTGAACGCTCTCGCCGACTGCAAGGCACCAGAGAATTTGGAGCGTCAAAATTGATCAGTTGTGGATAGGGAGTAGTGCGCAAAAACAGGACATAGAGACCTCGACGATAGCGCTCCGATCCTCGGCTTTCCTTCCATTTCGCCTGACTGCCACCAAAGCCAAGCTCGACCACGCCACGAGGTTGGGGAGGGCGCATGCTCTTGCCGCCGACCGTGGGGTCCAGGAGACCGCTTGCGGTTAAGGCAACATCTCGAATTAGCTCAGCTGGAAGACGAAGTCTCGCTTGGCGGGCGAGGAGCTTGTTATTCGGGTCGCGAGACTGTAGCTCCGGCCTTACCTTTGAAGATTGGCGATAGGTGCTCGAGCTAACAATGAGCTTGTGCATTTGCTTCACATTCCAGCGAGTCCTCATGAATCTCGTGGCTAGCCAGTCGAGGAGTTCGGGATGAGTCGGTGTATCTCCCCGAATGCCGAAGTCCTCCGAAGTCTCAACTAGACCACGACCAAAAAACTCTTGCCACATCCTGTTGACGGCGACTCGGGCTGTCAAAGGATTGTCGCTGGAAACAAGCCACTTTGCCAAAGTCAGTCTTGTTGGTTTTCCCTCTTCAGACAATGCGTTTAGGAACGCTGGCGTAGCGGGTTCAACCTCGACACCAGGTTGCCGGTGGCTGCCGCGGACCAGGATATGGGTCTTGGGAGGCACTGGATTGTCTGCTATCGTCAGTGCTTCACTCAAAGGAGGATATTCTTCCATTAGCTTGTCCAGTTTCTCCCTGAGTTCTTTGAACCTCAGGTCAGCATATCGGGTGGGGCCTACTGCGTCGTCATAGCGAGCGACAAAATGGTCCGTCAGCTTATCCCTCTCCTTCGGCGTACGGCGATTGGGATCCCGTTTTGCAATTTCTTGACCTCCCTCGGTAATGACGCCCAAAAGATCCCAAGCCGAGTCGTATGAAGGATTGAGGCCGGGGTTTGCACCGGCTTCGAGAACCCGTTTTTCCCAATCAGGTTGCAGTTCTGACACCTTGTATTCGGCCAGAAGCACCGACCTTTTCCTATCGTACTCGATCTTGTGTTGCAGGTAGGGACCCAGTTCCTCTGGAGACGGCGCCTCTATGTCGAGTTCAACAGCGCGATTAAGAAAGGCGTATAGCTGATAAAACTCCTTCTGACTGATGGGATCATACTTATGGTCATGGCAGCGAGCACATCCGACCGTGAGACCTAGCCAGACGGTTCCTATCGTACTGACGCGGTCAATCCCCTGCTCGACGCGAAACTCTTCTCGATCGATTCCACCCTCGCGGTTCGTTAAAGTATTGCGGAAGAACCCAGTGGCTATTTTTTGCTCCACAGTAGGAGACGGAAGGAGGTCTCCTGCGAGTTGTTCAATCGTGAACTGATCGAAAGGAATATTTTTATTAAGCGCCTCGATTACCCACTGGCGCCACTTCCAAGCAGTGGGCCGAATCTCATCCTTTTCATAGCCGTCACTGTCCGCGTAATGAGCCAGATCCAACCACTGGCGTGCCCATTTCTCGCCATAATGTGGAGAAGCAAGAAGGCGATCGACGAGATGTTCGTAAGCGTTTGGACGTTGGTCTGTTAGGAATGCTTTGACTTCCGCAGGAGTGGGGGGCAATCCAATAAGATCTAGACTGAGACGTCGGATCAAGGTTGAGCGGTCTGCGTCAGGAGATGCTCGAAGACCATTTTTCCTAAGCTGGGCTTTGATGAACGCATCGATTGGATTCCTGACCAAATCATCCGCTCCAACCTTGGGTATTGCCGAGCGCCGCGGAGGTGAGAACGCCCAGTGCTTGCTACGAACGCGCTCTGGCCGTCCTGAAACGGTCAGCTGCGGACTGGGGATCGCTCCCTCCGGCCACAAGGCTCCTTGATCAATCCAGGCTCGCAGGAGTCCTACTTGCTCAGAACTGAGAGGCTCGCCGTCCATTGGCATTCTTAGGCCTTTCTGAAGATTACCTACCAAATGGATCAGCTTGCTGTTGGCACTATCCCCAGGTTTTATCACTACGCCGGAGTACCCTCCCTTTAATGCATCAACTCTGCTGTCTAGTCGGAAGCCTCCTAATTGCTGGCTCAGACCGTGACAGAATTGGCACTTATTCATGAGTAGTGGAGCGATGTCTCGCGAGAAATCAACGGTGATCTGTGAAGCCGGAGGCAAAAGCGATGCAGCGTCCGGTCCTTTGGGTGACTGCGCCAGAAAAACGGATTGACTTACGGAGCCGCCCGCCAGGACACACAGTACGAGTCCAAGAGAAAATCGGGGGCAACATCCGTTCCTAAGCAGGGACTGGAGAAGGAAACAAAGCGGGACCGAAGTCATTTGCTATTCCTCAATAACCTTAACCTTTGGCATCAGCAAGCCGGAGGTTAAGCGCCAAAACGACTGTGAGCACAGTGCCATATCCAGGTGCCTTAGCGGTTCGTGGTGCGAGTATTATTATTGTAATATAAGATGTCAACAAAAATGAGGACCCACTCCGATTCTTTTTGTCACTTTCACGAGCATGGGGCCTAGTGGTCGTTCCTGACCTCGGAGCCCGCGTGACCCCTGCTCAACCGTGAGAACGAAGTCATCACGCACCTAGGCGACGACAGTCAGACCGATTGGCAAGAAACCCGTTTATTGGGACGCCAAAAGTTCACACCTGGAAAGTTTATCTGCCCGCACAGCGCATGCTTCTATCACGAACATTTTTGTGGAGAATCGGTCGGTTAACGAAGCTACGCCAGGAGCGAACAAACTTTCCTTTGAATCGAAAACGACAATGCTATCGTCGCTCTCGCTAGCGCAATGGACCGTATCTGCGATATTTCACCAGTCGTTCTGCCAGACATGAAGCAAGATGGGCAGATCGCGTAACTCTCCTCTCGCGGAAAAAGAAGCGGCGGCGCATCGATGCTTAATATTATAATACGAAAAGTCAGGACTGTGTCGTGAATGCTGTTTTGTTCCGCAGTTTCGCGAGGACTTCAACCTCTTGTAGATTGATATTTGATGACACCTTCTTCAACAAGTAACTCGCTGCCAGCTGTGTCTCGGATCGCTGGGGCTTTGTTTTTCCTGTTGGTCAGTGTTCCTGCGATTCTGCCAGCCCATTCCGCCCAGAGTGAATCACTCGACGAGTTGTATCAACAGGCGATTGCAGCGCAGGCGGCTGGCAATCTTAAAGCGGCCACTCAAAAATATCTACGAATCGTCGCCCTGCGACCTGATGTAGCGGAAGTGCACGCCAACCTAGGTCGACTGTATTTTCAGCAACAACAGTCGGAAGATGCGGAACGCTGTCTCAAAAAAGCCATCAAACTGAAGCCAAATCTGGCAGGTCCTTATTTCTTCCTGGGAGTCCTGGCTTTCAATGATCGGCGCTATAAGGAAGCCTCGAGCTACCTCAGGAAAGCCGATAGCCTGGATAAATCAGAGGATGCGACCACACTCTACCTCGCCTACACAGCGTACGCTCTTGCAGACTATCTGGGCGCCGTAGGGCACTTCCGCAAACTAGCCAACGTCAGTCCGGACGATCCTGATGTTCTGTACTATCTGAGCAAATCGTATGGACAGGCCGCGAAGCGCAATCTTAGTTTGCTACAGCAAAAGTTTCCAAATTCGTTCCATATGCATCTCGCCCGGGGGCACGCCTACGAGGCCCAGAGCCGATGGGAAGATGCAAAAAGCGAATATGACTTAGCTCAAAGTCAACAGCCGGAAAATGCCCGCTTGAAGCTTAGGCTTGCATGGGTAAAGCAGAATGCCTCAGGACAGCCACCCTCCCGCGCCGCAGGCCCGCAGGACGAGCTGATCGACGGTTCGCTGCGATTCCTCTATGCGTCTCCAGAACGAAGTGAAGTCCAAGGAGAGCTCAAGCGGTACGAGAGCTTCGTGGATCGTGATGCTGGTGGAGTTTCAGCTGAGAGCATTTATTCTTTGGCCGAGAACTATCAGATACTCTCCTTCCTCACGTCGCTTCGTGTATTCGAGGTTGCCCCGGAATCGTACCGTGCCCATCAGCTTAAGGCTCAATACTACGCAGAACTAGACAAGGATGATGAAGCACTTAAGGAATATCGTGCGGCGGCCAGCCTAAAGCCCGATCTCCCGGATCTGCATTTCGAAATCGGGAATCTCTACTGGAAAAGAAGTCGTTTACAAGAGGCTTTACCGGAGCTGACTCAAGAACTCAGCATACAACCCAACCACCCTCAAGCGCTTTATGAAGTGGCCGACATTCTCTTCTTCGACGGAAAGTTGGCTGAGGCCGAGCAGTATCTTTTGAAAGCACTAAAAGTCGAACCTGCGATGGCTGAGGCTCGCCTTGCCCTGGAAAAAATTTATACTACAACCGGCAGGTATACAGAGGCGCTAGTTGAACTAAAGCGGGTCTGTGAGCTTACGCCAGAAGACCCCACACCGCACTACAGAATGGCCACCGTTTTGCGGAAACTAGGAAAGCAAGAGGAGGCGCAAAGAGAAATGGGTATCTTTACCCGTCTGCAGCGCGGCCAACCAGCCACCAGTTCGACGCGATAATAATCACAAGAGACGAGCGGGGAAAGAAGCTGGCATGAGGTTTTGGTTCTGGTGAGATATCCCTCGAAAAGCCTGTTTTCCCCTTGAGGTCCTCCGATTTCTAGCAAGAAGGTTATGGCAGTCCCGTCATCGTTGACTGTCACTGATTCATCGCGGTGATTCGCTTCTTGTTGGACTTATTCCGACCTGAGCTCGGTAACGTGAATTTTATTGGGCCGAATGACGGAGTTGGCATGGCTCGTCTGTAGTGTTGACGTATGGCATCAAGCCAGCGCAGAAACTCAGTGAGTGGCCTATTGAGATGCAAAAGGCAACCTGAATGTTCTAAGTCAACCCTAGCCAGCGGACGCAGTTTGAATCCTGTGGGGTTTCAGGTGAGTGTGATCGATCCACCGTGACATGATTGCCGCAGTGCTTCATCGCGAGGTCGTGCGCATCCGGGGATCGGTCAGCAGTCGGCGCGCAGCTTTCAGTGTGGGATTGAGTTCCAGCGCCTTTCTCAAAACCCTTTCGGCGTTTACACTATCCCCTTGCTGCAAGAATGCCACTGCCATGTTGATTCGTGCGACCTCCAGACCTGGATTTTTGAACAGAGCCTCTTCCCAGAGAGCGATCGCTTCGCGGGTTTGACCTTTCATCGCCAGATGATTGGCAAGGTTAACCGACCCTACGGTCTGGGAAGGGTCTCGCTGCCTCGCTTTCTGGTAGTAGGCTATGGCTTCTTCGCTTCTCCCCAACTGATCGCTGGCGTAGCCGAGCTGCAGCAGGACCGAACTGTCTCCCTGACCCTCGGCTTCGGCGACTTTTAGCAGTCCTAAGGCACGGGCAATTTGTTTTTTGTCCTGTAGCCGTTCCCCCAACTGCGCATAGGCGAGACCCAGTTCCCGGGCTTCCACTTTGTCTCCCCAGAACGACACGAGTTCGCTTCCGGCGTCAGGCACTGTAACAACGGGCTGACGTCTCGGCCCACGCTGAATGGAGTGATCGGTGAAAACGGAGTGCTCGGCTTCTAACGACTGCGCTTTCGGCATATGGCAGTTAATGCAGTCATCGCTGTGAGTTTTTCGCAACGCCATTTGTTTCCGGCAGTCACTACTTTGGTGGCAAGTGAGGCACTTGCGCTGAAAGAACTCAGCTTTTTCTTGCTCGTTGGGAGGAAGATGCACCGAATGGCAAGTGCCGCACCACAGCCGGTCTCCGCTGGCCTGTTTGCAACGGCTCTGCCAGAGTTTCACATAATGGCTGGTGGCCTTGAGAGAGACGGGTGCATTGGAATTCCAAACCAGCGAGACTGCATAGTCGGAGAGCTGCTCGCCGGCAGTGAAGCGGGAAAGCGATCGACCGGCTTTGACAATTCGAGCTTCGCCTAATAAGTGACACTGAGCGCAAACGCTGTCGCGGTGCCGAGGGTCGAGCTTTATTGGATTCACGATGTCTTTGGCGTCCGCAAATAGACCCGAAGCGCGCTTAGAAACATGGCCTTTCCCGGGTCCGTGACAGCGTTCGCAGCTGATACTGCCCTCAAGAAAAGGGACTGCCTGATAGCCGTTTTGAGTTGCGGGGATCTGCTGCACGCCGCTAGCGTGGCATTCTAGACACTCGGACTCCACGGGACGCATGAGGAACAGCTCGTCACGTTGCTGATACCCGGGGGCGAGATCCCATTTTCCTGAGTAAGAATAATAAGCAACCGGGGCTTGGAAGAGAAATCCCATCACCGAGAAGAGATAGCCTCGACCAACGCCGCCGGATCCAATAAAATACCTCAGTTGCAGCGAACCGTTGATTTCAGGCCCTTCCCCTGAAGGTCTTTGGTTGAAAGCCAGTTTGAATCCTTCTCGCTGCTTCAGCACCTGATAGCGTACACGGGAGAGCGAGTGATAGAATTCACCGGCACCCATCTGTTCCTGGAATTCGCCTGAACCCGCTCTTCCGCTGCTGCGGCTCATCGGGGTCGTAAAATAGTTCTGATAGATCTGACCATGACAACCGGCGCAAGCGGAACTTCCAACATAGCTGGGCTTTAGGCTATCTGCTTGGGCGGGTGGGCCGAAGGATTCAAAGAGAAGCGTGACCAACAAACTGGCAAACGGGGCAACTCGGATCGAGTCAATGGTGAATTGCTGACGGAGGAGGGTCATCACAGACAAAGTACTGATCTCCCAAACGGCGAAGAATCTTTCCGATCACGCTTCAATCTTCAGAGGCTCGCTTCGACTTCAAGTGCCTGGATCACCTTTAAGCAGCGAGAAGAGCCACAGAGGTGGTCGCACTGGTCAGGGCCAATCATCTCGCTTGTGGCGTCTGGCTAAGTCTTGACAGTTACTTTCTTCGCTGGAGTTCCACGTTAGCCAGCGATGTAATCTCTGCTGGACCAGCTTGGGCAGCACGGCGAAACATTTCGATTGCATCTCGTTCGCGTTTCGCAGTCCGGTAAAGCTTGCCGGCAAATAACAACTGCGAGCCAACAGGCTCAGGGCTCACGGCTATCGCCGTTTCAAGTTCCTTGATCGATTCAGCAATCTCTCCGCGTTTTCCTACAGCGAATCCCAAGGCCGCATGCCCACGAGAAAGCAGTGACTTCTGGATCTTGTCACAGTCATTTCGAGTCATTTCCCTAGGCAACTGCATTTCCTTCAATTCCACCAGCGCCTTTCTAGCATATTGCTCGGCCCGCGACAGAATCGGAAGGTCACTCGTCCCGTAAGACAGGATCTCAGCCAAACCCAACAGGGCTTTAATGTCATTCGGCACCAAGCGCAACTTCTTCTCACCGGCAGCGATGGCGGACTGGCGCTGTTCATGGGAGCGGGCGTATTCGAATTCGCTCTCGTAAACGTGGGCCAGCAACGCTGATTCGGGAAAAGTTCGTTCGAAACGAAGCGCGATTTGGTGTCTTGCCGCGGGATCGGTGGTTTGCTGGAATTCCAGATACAAATCAAATTCTTCCGGGGTTCTGGCTTGAGGGCTACCATATGAAGATAATGGCACTGAGATAGCACTAACCCAAATGAAGCATAATGCTGCCACGGCCTTGCTCATTTTTCTTTTCCGTAGCATGAGACAACACGCTTGAAGTCAGCCAAAGCTTGGTCCGCTGCTTTGGCGTCGCCCAGACGGCGGTAGAGAGAAAAGAGCTGATAGTAGGCGGAGCTTTGTGTGGCGTCGAGCGCCAGAGATAATTTGAAAGCGTCGATCGCTTCGGGTAACCGACCGAGTGCGGCATATACTTTAGCCAGTTCGAACTGGTTATCCGGCAACTTCGGTTCCAGAAAGACAGCTTGCCTCGCGAACTTCAAAGCGCTTTCGGGGAGATTATTCAGTCGATCAACGCGCGACAATCCCTGGTATGCCAAGCTGAAGCTACTCCTGGCGCCCTCGGAGGCAGTAAGAGCACGTCGGTAGAGAGTTTTAGCTTGGGCCATATCGCCAGCAGCCTCATAAGCCAATCCGAGGTAATGAAGCGCCTCATAGTGGTCCGGTTTCCGCTCGATAACGAGGAGGTAGTGCTTGGCAGCTTCTGCGTGGTTTCTATTTTGAGATTGCAAGAACCGCCCCAGACAGTAGTGTGGCGCAAAATCCGCCCGGTCCAGCTCGATTGCTTCTTTCATCTTCAGCTGAAACAAAAGGTTTTGCTCGAGCTGGAGGTAGGCAAGCCCTAACACTTTTTGCACGGCGTTCCCAACGGGTCTCAGCTTCTCGGCTTGCCGCGAGTGCCTGACGGCCGAGTACAAATCTCCGCGTTGCAACTCCACAAAGGCCGTCCAAAAGTAACCCTCGTAGTTTTGCGCTTCCTGTTTTGTGAGCGAGACCGCGAGTTCCTGAGCCTGACTGAGCTGAAGGAGGGAGAGGCGAGCGCGAACTTGGGAGACGATCGGACTCCTATCCAATGCGTTGGGAGGTAGAACGCCCAAAAGACCACTTACTTCCCACTTCGCAAATTGCGCTTTTGCCTGGCTAGCCGTCAAAAGGGCGTATACGACGCAAACCGCTCTTACCTTCCGACCGGCCCACCGTATGGACGCCGGGCCGGGGTACTGCGCGTGCGAGCTCGTTCTTGAACGGCATCTTTGGACCAACCGCGTGCGCCTTTCTCTGGGTCGCTTAGTACTCTGGTGAGGGATCCGCCCCTACCATGCTCTGCAGCCGTGCACCAGCCTAGCATAGGACGGCACGGCCCGTTCGCCTGCCGCCTCTGCGATCATCGATGATACTGCTTTTCAAGTTGCGAGGAAATCTGTGGCGAGCGTATAGTGGCGCCCAACGAGAAATTGGACAGGCTAGACCAGCGATCAGTCACCGGAATGACAGGGCCGCGTGGAGGAGGATTGCTTCGGATCCAGCACCGCCAGACCTTCCACGCGGCTTGGGGAATCGACTCAAAACCCTAGGGCTTTGGAACGGATGGGAATTCGCCCTTCCGCTCCAGAATCGGAGCAGCTCAGAAGACGATCTTTGCCATGATCTGACCTTGCCTACCTCCACTGACCGAAGTGATGGTGCCAAAATTGGAAGCGCTTAGGTTAGAGGCAATTCCAGTCCACCTATGGCGGTTAAACGCGTTAAAGACCTCAAAGCGGATCTCAAAAGCGGCACGCTCTCCTGCGAAAGGTGTTCGCTTCATAATGCTGAGGCTTTCGTTTAAATTAGCAAACCCTCGGATGTCCAACGTCTGCGGCGCATTACCGTAGGTGTAGGGTGCCGGTTCCCTAAAGGCCGCTGGGTTCAGATAAAGCTGCGCTCCGGGCCCCCTCGGAGTAGTGATCTTATCATTCAAGATCTGAGCCACTCCCGAATTGATATTGGGGAAATTAATATCGTTGAATATGGGAAGGGTATTGTTCACGGTCACCGTCAGTGGGGTGCCCGCATAGTAAGTGAGTGTCCCATTGGTCTGCCAGCCCTGCAACAGCACCTTGGCGACTCCCTGGGCGCCACTTGCAAACCTCTTTCCCGGTCCAAAGGGCAGCTCATAATTGTATGCGACAGTGAGCATCTGCGGTGGGACAGGCCCCAAGCCACGCTCCAGGCTTCGGTTGTAATGATCCCGAGCACTCATGCCCGCGAACCCGCCTTGGGTGCTGATCGTCCCAGCTCCCCCGCCTGCTGTCGTAGGGGCATTCGTCAACCATTTCTGCCAGGTATAAGAGGTCAGG
>Ga0187893_10009065_pt1 | contig 15449 bp, 32 predicted proteins | sample MA1701074metaG_FD_139574 | JGI IMG/M metagenome (GOLD analysis project Ga0187893, IMG submission 139574) | White microbial mat communities from a basaltic lava cave in the Kipuka Kanohina Cave System on the Island of Hawaii, USA - MA170107-4 metaG ... | reverse complement strand
CCCATCCCACCCCACCGAAGGATCGCGGCCGCCACCGGCGACCCTTCCTGGCCTCCGGCGCAGATCACGGCCGCCGTGCTCGCCACGTCAAGAAGCTGAACGACCAGCAGGGCGAGGATTGGGGCTCTCTTCACGTCTCCCGAACCTGCGCCTTCGGGTCTAGTTCGCCAAGGTACGGCACGACCAACGAGTAGGCGGCACTGGCGGCGGCGGCTACGGCGTCCGCCTTGTTGGCGTAGGCGTGGGTGCTGTGGACGGCGCCGCCGATGATCTTGACCAGTAGGTGTTGGTCGCCATAGCGCGCGTAACCGTAACCCTCCGCCGCGTTCTGCAGGTCGCCTTCCCACCAGTAGAAGGCTCGGGCGCCGGGTCGGTTCTCTGTCATGACCTCATCCTACACCCTCCGGAGCTGCTGTCAACCGGCGCGCTTGGCGGTGAGGCGGCGCACCACAACGCCAGGGAACTCGATCACCAGGTCGCGTAGGGCATCCTGAGGAGTCTGAGCAACGACCTCAGATGTGCGGCCGTCGGCCAGCTCAGCGAGGAACGTGTAGACGGCCGGCCCCCGCGGAACGGCGGGCCGGTCATCTCCGATGTGCAGCTGTGGCTCGTCTTCTTCATCGTCGATGCCGCGTGTAGCCTCTACAGCGGCCATAGCAAGCGCTATGAGCCCGTCGGTAGGCTTGCGGCGGCCAGTCGGCCGGGTGATCCGCCAACCTCTAGACATTTGCTTGACCGCGCCGCCTCGGACGTGAGCGCGCATCACCGGATCACCATCGTGCTCCACTAGGTGCATGTGCAGCAGCTCGAACAGGCGTTGGCTAGCCTCCACCATCCGCATATCGGTTTGCGGGAAGTCGATCATCGCGAGTCCCTCGCCGCGTAGAACCTGTGCAGAGCGCTCAAAGAACATCGGGTCGTAGTAGAACGCCGGGCCGGGCAGCGGGAAGCCGTCTTCATCCTCCTGGGCGGGCTCTGGGAACGCTTCTGCTAGGCCCTTGAGGTGGTCTTCCACCTCTTGCAGATCCATGCGCCAGCGACGGTGCTTCGGGTGGTTGTCGCTGTAGGGATTGTGCCAGATGCGCTGAGCGACCTGCAGCTTGTGGCCGTTCCACTGAGCCCAGACCACGGCCGCGGCGTCGTGCCGGAGCCCAATGTCAATAGCTACGTGCAGAGGGAGCTCCGCGCTGAACGTAGGCTCGCCGGCGTTCGCTTCCCATTCCCGAGCGCCTTCCCAAATCTCGTCACCCTCGGTCCATTGATTCAGGAAATAGCGTCGATAGACAGCCTCCGTCTTCTTCGTAAGCTGATCCTGGAAGAAAGGCCATTTGACGGTTTCACCGAAACTTGGATTGGCCATTCTGACTGCGTCTTCGGAGTCGTAGGCTATTTCTTGGCCATTCTCATCGTGCGTCGGGGTCTCCCACCACACCCCATAGAACGTCAAATCCTCCTTAACCCCGTCTCGCACGTCGATATAGAGGCGGTATTGGCGGTAACAGACAGTATCTTCATCGGAGCCTGCTGTCGTAATCTGGATGATGAGAGGCTGCTCACGTGCACCTAGGCCGTTCGTGAGGATGTTCCACACCCTTTCGTGCTTCCCCGGCGCCCATTCATGTAGCTCATCGCATATGACGCAGTGAATGTGCTTGCCATCGTTCGTGCCTGCGGCAGCCGCAATGCGCTGCATGCGGGCTCGGGCGCTAGACGGTACCGTGATCTTGGAGACCTCAGCCTTGGCGATCTCTTGCAGGCCCCCCTGCTCAACCATCGTAACCGCGGCGCCGAAGACTAGGTCCGCTTGGTCTTCTGACGCAGCCGCAGCTACGACCAATGGCGCAGGCTCCCCGTCTCCCATTGTCATATATAGACCTAGGGCGGCGGCCAGCTCGGTCTTGCCATTCTTCTTCGGCAGGCCGATGAGCGCCCAACGGTTCTTCCGCAGCAGCGTGGCAGGGTCAATCTCGAATAGCTCAACTAGCAGCCGCTCCTCCCAAGGCAGCAGCTTGAAAGGCTTCCCGATCCATTTACCGTCGCTGAAGACGCAGTAGCTCTCCAACCAGTCCGCGACGTAGTAGCCTTCGGTCAGCACCCACCGAGGTCTGGTGCGCTCAAGGTCTGCGTTCAATGTGGATGGAAACCCCGCCGGGAAGCCCTTGTCACCTATCCTGATAGGTTTCAGCCAAACCCAATCGAAGCGGTCTGGGTTAGGATTCTCGGGAGCTATGGATTTACTCGCCACGGATTGCGGCCAGCGTCTCGTCAAGACTGGCTTCGGCTAGCTCGGCGGCCTCAGAATCCCACACCAGCTGTGCTAGCACGTCATCCCATATCATGGCTACTCACCCCTTCGCTTTCGGGTCACTGTAGCGTTAGCTCTCTCGTGGGCTTCTGCAACCTTGGCAACCTTCAATCCCAACCGCATCCTGCTGTGCGGGGTGATGCCGAAGCGATCCTCTAGCTTCACGATCATATCGTGGAGCGCCTTTATCGTGGAGAACAGTGGGTGAGTCCCCATCAAGGTGCCGTCGCTGTTCACTGGCGCTAGCAACTGGCCGCCGGCTAGATACTGGTCCAGGGCGGCCTCATAGAGGTGGTAGAGGTTGAACAGTCGGCGGATGGGCGCTAGATCGACCTCGGCCAGCAGCCTTGCGGCTATGTCGCTGGCCCAAAACGTCTCCCACTGTTCCACCACAATGGGGCTCCAGGCCTGGTCCGGCGTCGGAGCAATGACGACGCCTGGCCGGACGTGCACAATCTCACCGCGAGACTCACGCTTCTGGTCTCTGACTGATCCTTCGGTCGGTATCGGTCCGCGTGTTCCCATGTAGCTATCGTACACGGTGTCGGCGGCCGGGATAGGCACAGACCGGGCGGGCTAGAAGCATGAAATACACTGAAACCGCATATAGAGCGTGTTTCGGGCCCTTACTGTGCGTTTCAATGCATTCTGCACACGGAGTGAGGTGGTGTGGAACGCCTTTTAGGCGGTATTTCGTGCCTAAAATGCCATTTCAGAGCGTTTCACGCATGAATCTAGTAGTGTTTCAACGCATTTCACACACGAAACGCACTCTAGAGCGCTCGTCCGAGCTGCTCGTGTGTGGGGGGCCGTGCTAGAGAGTGTATTTCGTGCTATTTCATGTGATGCGAGCACTTTTCGGTGCTTATTTAGCATTATGGGGCCCTTGACACAACTTGTGCGTCCGGCCGGACGACGGCACGCCGCCGAAACGTTGTATCGCCCTGAACTTTCGAGCCATTTCATGCCGAAACGTTCAGCAAACAGTGAACAGTGCATTTGGCTGAATAGACCAGCCGCCCATTTCGCCAAACACCTGGAAACTAGCGGCTGAGCCTACGGCCAGACAGCTTCCGCCACACTCGCCGCAGGGTGGCCGCCTCTGCCGCTGTCAGACCAGACTCTGCTAGCACGATCCTATCGACCTGATCTAGCGCTTGCTCTACCTCTTTCCGGCGCACTAGTGAGTCTAGTTCGTCAAGCGGAAGTTCAGACCTAGGGTGTGGGAAAGGTAGCTTACGGGCCACCTTTACGGTCACATCCAGCACTCCGTCGCCATAAGGCTGGCCTAGAACCTCAGAGAACGCTCTAGTGGCTGAGTTCATAGAGGCCGCGGCCAACCACCCAGCGTCAATACCTTCTCTAGACCACACCGAATGCAGAATGGATGTGTTAGAGGACTGCGCTTCGTTCCTCACCACTCTAGGCGCATCATAGATGTGTGCTTGGAGGAAGCAATCTGGCGCTGCCTTTATGGGCAAAGACCACCAATAAGGCTTGTGTCTTCGGCACCCTGAGCGCTTATGGTGCCCTAATGACTCTCCTCTCTCCACATAGGCTAGTGCTGTAGGGGTGAGGTTGTCTCGCTCCACATCGCCTAGCTCGCCCATTCTGCCAGGAAGTCTGCAATCTGCTTGGGAGTGTAGAAGCCGCCGCGTAGCGCTCGCTCAGTTTCTGTGGTCATTGCGAATCATCCTTCCGCCGTGTGATGCTCCGCAGCCCGTCAGAAGCAACCACCATCTCCCAGCCGATGTCGTCTAGGCAGGCCCCGCAAACCAACTGCTCATCGTAGGACCAGAAGTGCTTGCTGCACTGAGCGCAAGCGCTTAGAACCGGATCCACGTCTAGCCCCGGTACGGGCAGCAAACCCGACCACAAGCGCACTCATCTTCCTCAACCCCAGCCAGCAGAGCCCAGAGCGCAACCACACCTTGCAGTGTCTGCCCGTCAGTTTCCATTTCCACCTTTCCTCACTTCCAGAAGATGCGCGGCCTGCGCTTGGGTGCCCCCCGATCAAACAACTTCCACGCCACCATCGACACTGCCCAGAACACGTACTTGCCTGCCACAGCAAAGACCGTAGTCGGAGCTACGATCGGGCCGGCCACAAGCGCTACCGGCAGGATCCTAGGTAGGTCACGGACCACGTCCAGTCGGTGGCCCCGGTGGCTCAACGCTCCCAGCCTGACGCCTGCCCAGATGAACCAGCGCCGTAGGAACGCAACGTCACAGCGCTTCAGCTCTTCTCGGAGCCACTGATCCGCCTCTCGGTAGGTCCACAGACCGCTAGGGCAGAACAGCCGCCAGAGCTGGTCATGAGTGACCGCAGCAGGGGTCCAGGAAGTCTCGCGCCCAGTGAGCCACAGCAGCGGAGCCGGGATCGACGCAAGGTCGGTGGTGTCACCAGGAACCACAGCCGGCGCACCAGGCAGTTCAAAGTGCTCCTTAACCACCCAGCCGTCGTGGTCCAGTTCAAGCACTAAGCGGATCATTCATCTAACCCCTTGCCAAAGTAGGAGCCGGCCTTCAGGGCTGAAGACCAGCCAAGTTCCGTGATGCGTGTTCAACGTGTGCCACGACATGCGCTTTGTAGCATCAGCGTACGATGAGAACTCCCAGAGCGCATGGTCTGGGCCGCCGTGGTCTAGGCATCCTCGACACCACACGTTGAACACGACGCACCTTCTTTCCTAGTAGGGGTGAGCGTACTCCTGCACCAGCGACGCAGTGTCGTGACCATCCAGCCACGGCCCGATGTTCCCGCAATCCTTCATGATCGACGTGTACGCGTTGCACGGGCGGTGGGTGAAAGCGTAGTTGTGGAACAGCTCGTGATTGAGCACCCTGATGTTGTACGGGTCGTTCGTGATCGGGTCTTTGATCTTAGCCCAAGCATGGCCGTTGAAGTCGTCAGGAATGGTGCTAGCAAGACCACTAGAAATCCGGCCCTTGTAGTAGGTGTTCCCGACACAAACCGACATCACTTGGTTGATCGAGTAGTCATCGCAGCTGTCATAAGTCGTCGGGAGACCGAGAGACTCCGCCGTGTTGTAGATGATGTACGGAAGGTCGTAGTTGGTGGTCCGATATCCGTTGACATCCGCCACCCATTTCCGGACGTACTCACGGGTCAGGCCTGTGGTGTGGTCGATCAACCACACAACCCGGGCCCCAGTCCCATAGTAGGGCTCCGGCGCCCAATGGCCCAAACCACCGTCCGTGTAGTCGGTAGCGCTAGCAGGCTGCACAGTCAGCAGCAGCATAGACGCCACAAGCGCAATAGCAGTAAAGAACTTCTTCATGTGGTCTCCTCATGCTCAGACTCACACCAACCTGGGAAGTCGTCCAAGTCGATAACCTCTAGCTCAAGCGATTTAGCAACAGCAAGTTCCAGGCGCGACCCGTTGCCGTGAATCCACCCCGGGATCAGGGCGACGCCTTCTACATCTTCCGACACCAACTGCCGCAAGTTCCACCGGATAGCGGCCTCGCGGTCGATGCACTGTTCGGCCTGCCAGGCCCGTGAGCAGTCCACGCAGTCCAGGCTAGGTTTGTTCGACGGATTATCTAGGGGCGAGATAACCTCGTGCCCCATTTCATCCAGGAACGCTGACGCCTGCCAGAACGCTTCACGATTGCAGTTCCTGAGGCCTCGCATACGGCCGATCAGATAGACTTTCACTATACAAGGCTCCTAGCGATCTCGATGATGCCGACGCGAGTCGGCAAAGAAGTAGATGGAGAAACGCAAACCGTGACGTAGCCGCCTCCATCGTCATCCAAAGCTGCCCAAGACGACAGAAGGATGACGTGGTCTAGGTGGGAGTTTGGCATAGGCTCTCCATCTTCCTGAGGCCCGGCCACGTCCTGGTAGTTACGCACTAGAGCGTACAACCTAGAGAGGAATTCGTCTCTGCGGTCCATTCCTAACCTACCCGGCCTTTCTCAGGCGTCGACTACAGCAACCGTCACAGACGTGACCGCATCATACGTCCAAGCGGGGCTCGGGCCCAGCAGCGCGCCGATAAGCGGACCGATGAACCGGTTAGCCCCAGCCGGAACCGAGGTCGCCGTGATGGTCACGGGGTGGCCAAACACGAGGTTCGGCACAGTGAGCGTGACGGTGTGGGAACTAGCGTCCCCGTTGATGACGTGCAAAAACCGGTGGTCACCCGGCGTGGTCTTGTCGCCACCAGCGGAGGCGGCGGAGTAGGTGATAGCGGCACCAGCACGAGACAGCTTCTGAGCAGCGAGAGTAGCCATCAGACCAGACCCCCAACCACACCAACCAGGCCTAGAACGACAGCGCCAACCGTGACGGAGGTCGAAGTGCAGACAACTCGCACATAGGGCCGGCCAGGCTGGGGAAGCACGTAACCGTGCGCCACAGTGTTGGCGGCCGAAATGGCGCCGATAGAGCCACCGACGTTGGCGGCGGGAACGTCAACGAACGTGGAGTTGTCGACCGAATCCTGGGCCTTGAACGTGTAGGTGCCATCCGTGCGAGTGCCAACAGCCGTCACAATACCGACCCGTTTACGGCCCACGTTGGTGGAAGACCCGTTGACGGTGGTGTTGCTGTTGACAGACTGGGGGCCAACCGACAGCGCGGCGAGCACCGTAGTGCCGACTGCGTCCGAACGAAGCGTCATGTAAAACCCTTTCTAGGCAGAACCGAGGCTAGGATCCGCTATTCTACCAAGCACAACGCTCTGAGAAAGAACACCGCGTCAGCCCCTGACCGCTGCAGCGCCGTGAACACCACTTCCACCCCACTCGGTACGGCGAACCGGTTCAGTTCCGGCACCCGCAGCTCTAACGGCAGATGGCCTTCGCACGTCGCCACCAAACCCACGTGTACGTCACACTCACCCCGGACCGCCAGGCGCACACCGCGCGCACCCACAGGAGGAACACGCACCCGCGCCACAACCACAGCCACTCCGCTAGGCAAGACCAGACTCGCACGCGTCACATCTACCGACATCATGACCACCTCCGATCCAGCGCAGCGTCCCGCATGTGGAGCACTGCGCGGTGCTCGCTGAGCGCTCGCTCAGCTTCCTCTAAGGTTGCTCGCTCCGCCCACCACCCGCAGCCGCAATGCACGGTAGCGCTCAACGGCCGAACTGCAGCGCACGTCGCGCGTCGCGCTCGGGGTTGTGGTCGTGCACCAGTGCCCAGTGGGCGCGCAGCTCAATCTGCGCTTCCAGCCAGCTCAACCGCTCCACAGACCATCCGCACTCGCACACCAGCACGTTGAGCTTCATCAGTTCCTCCTGTCAGTTGCTCTCACCCTCACCCTAGCAGGTCTAGCTGCTCCTGTAAAGCCTCCCAAGCAAAGGTCGCGCCCACCGCGCCCTTAGAGACCCACCTAGGCTCGGGAGTGACGAACGTCAGTTCGCAATGGGAGCAGTACAGGCCCGCACGCGCGCCGTCCGGCGCCGTAGGCCCTCGGCAGATGATGCAAGCGCTCACGAATCCTTCTTCCTTGAGTTGCAGCTCCGGCACAGAATGCCTAGCTGGGACCAGTGAGTCACAGGCACCCCGGGTGGGTCGTGGTCAGCAGTCAAGTCTCCGGCGGAGACTTGATGCCTGAGGCAGCGCCAGCCAGGGCACCAAGGCCCCTCAGCTGCCAGCCACTGCCTCACGGCCTCTAGCCGGTGCTCACGGTCGAACCTGCGGGCCCGGTCGGTGGGAGTGCCCGCAGCACAAGCACGGCACCGGCTGCCGCTACGCGTCACTCGTCGGCAGTCGAGACAGAGCCTCACAGCGGCAATGCTACCATAGGCCGGACCCGAACGCCGCGCCAGCCGGCGACCAACTTCTGACCATCCTGAATCCACATGCGGTCAGGCTGCGCCCGACCATCCTTAGCCATCCATCGGCCGACTAGCGTAGGAGTCACTTTATAGGTCCGGCCGTAGTACGCAGACAGTGACCCCGCCAGTTCGCGTGAGGAAGCGAATGCATGAGGATCGCTGAAGTCCAACCATTCGTCCGCCCACACCAACAACGGGTCGGTGGTCGCCTTCCGCCAGCGATCGACAGTCCCGCGCATGATGACGCTAGGCTCTAGTTCGCGGCCCGCAGCATGCCACATCCGCAGCCCCTCGACTGCCCAGTGCAGTATGTGCGCCTGACAATCGGGCTCCATCAGGCGGTGGGGAAGTTCGGGGTCTCGGTCGATCTTCGGCACAGTCGGGCCCGTCTCGATCACCCACGCTCGGCGCCAAATACCCTCCGAGACGTCATCCCCTAGGTCCGGCAGCTCCTGACAGACGATCCACAGCGTGTGCGTAGGGTCTACCGTCTCGTACTGACCGTACAAGCGCCGCGACTTGAGCGGATCACCTCCGGTGAGCATCTTCAGCGCCGCCGTGTTGATCCGTCCGGAATCCAGCTCCTCGCAGACGACGAACCGAGCACCCCATAGTTCAGCAGCGTCATTTACGCGCATGCGGGTGAGCAGCGTTCGCGGCGCCACCACAGCGTAGTCGTCCAGGGCCCCCCGAACAGCGTTCACGAACGTCGACTTGCCGTTCCCACCATCTCCCCGCAGCAAGATGAAACCATGATCATGCACATTCCCCACCAGCGACATCCCAACCGCCATTTGCAGGAACTTGCGAGTGTCGTGGTCCGGCGCCAGGTTGTCTAGGAGCATCTCCCAGTCGGAGTTGGCGTGGTAGACGCCCTGCTCCTCCAGAGCCACCATTTCAGCGTGTTTGATGGGTTTGGTTGACTTTGAAATCATATCATGCGGTTCCACCGCACGTGACTCCCCACCGCGTACCAGGTCCAGCAACTCCCCGTCACCAGTAGCCATCACCCCGGGGTCAGCATCGAAATCACTTGAAAGTGCAGGAACCATACTTTTGAGGAATGACATTATGTTTTTCACTGTGCGGTAGTTGGCTCTAACTAGGCCGGAAGCACTCAAAGCATCCGAAATCAAACCAACTGCCTTCTCAGTCTCGTCAATGTGCCAGAATGTACCGTCACACACCCACCAGGACTTAGAGGGTGCGACATATAACAGCTTACCCTCAAGTGCGGGGTGAATCATCTTGGCGACTTCGTGTTCTGAAATATCCATGCGGGAACTCTAGCACGCTCCGGTAGGCGGCAACCAACACCACCAGGGTTGAGTGATTGAGAGTGCTTATTCCTTTTTCCTGTTCAGAGCGGCTAGCGGGAGAGAGGCGGACCTAGCACGCTCTGACAGCTGGAGCAACACCACAGTTGATTGATGGGTGGTTTCCTGCGCCGCTGCCCTTTCTCCCCCCTTGGGAGAAAGATAAAAATATAGTTCTATCTATCTGCCTCTAGCTATTTACTTCAGACATTTTGTCAGCTTGTGTAGTTCTCGTATCTCTGTCCGCCCCTACCGGGCCCTTTTAGGGGTAGATTCTAGTACACATCACCCCCAGCACAGGGGTACACGTCAGCAAACCCCCAGGTCAGAGCTGTGCGCACCCCGCCGAACCACCAGACCTACGCCTGAGAAGAACCTGAGAACGCCAAGTAGGGCCCTGAAACCGCCCGAACAAGCCCTTGCCACTTAAGCAGGGCCCCCGCTGCCCCTGCTAGCCCCCTGAGGCCGAAGGCCCCGCACCAGCACGCGGTCCGTGCCGTCAGAATCCGCTCTAAGGCCTCTCTAAGCCACGAGAAGCGATTTCTGCGCCCGACACATAGCTTCTATGCTCTGCAACCTTCTCGGGCCGCTCAGCCGGAGCTAGTAGACGTCGCCGTTCTGGAGAATCTTGACATCCTCGTAAGGCCCCACGACCCGGCGCTGAAACTCATCGCACACTGAATGCAGTACCCCTACAATGTCATTGATTGTGTCATAACACAATCCGTGCTGTTTCATGTAACCGAGCACCACGCGGGTGATGACGTAGTTCAGCTCGCCCGGCTCTGCCGCCCCCGCCCCCAAGTCTGACAGGTTCACGCTCTCTTCCAGCACTTCACGGATTTCTGGTGTAACGTAAGGCATTACGTATCCTTTCGACCCCAAGCGGAGCGTAGAGTGCTTCTCGTCTCATCCGCTGTCAATCCAACGTCAAGCGCAGTCTGCGCTAGCCTTTGCCACACTTGCTCGGGTGCTGAGGCCTCAGCAAGCCGACACCCCATGCGGAACAGCGTTGCGTTGCGAGTCCCGGGCGCGGCCTTCCGCAGCACCGAGCACGCCACGTCTCCCAGGAAGCCAACGTCTCCACGCCACGGCGCACGCCGCACAGGTGCGGGAGCAGGCGCGGGCACTAGATCCTCCGGCAGTGGATGAAGTTCACCAACGGCGGGAGGTTCCTGCCACGCCACCACAAACCCACCTTCACCGCGGAAGTCAACCCCCCGCCGGATCCTGACAGCCGACGGCGCGAGCGCTCCCGACTCGGGCCGGCCGTAGAACACGTGCCGACCTCCGGCGCGGCGGGTGGCTCGGGAGATTCCACCACCACCACACACAGCGTCCGGCGAGTCGATATCCACGACATAGACGCCAGACCTTGTGCCACACAACAGGCCAGTAGCGGCCTCCGGCCATTTCCGCCACCAAGACCGTATCTGATCCGGCCAGTTGCATGCGTACTCAGTCCAGTGCATGATATGCGGCTTCTTCGTGCCGCCGCCGAGGTCGACCGGAAGCACAAGATGGCCGAGCGCGGCCGCACTGAGCGCAGCAGCAACAGCCCCAGCAGCTTCAGAAGCTTCAGAAGCCTCAGCGCCTACCATTCCGACAGCAACAACGCGGCGTCTTCGCGCGTCTCAAACCCTGTAAGGCCTTCCCAGCGTGAAGCTACCCACGGCGGCGCCACCGATGCGAACCACCGGCCGCCGACGAGCCCTACATAGCCCAGCCGGAAGCCGTTCAAGTGCACTTGGTAGCCGGCCATCCCGCCGGGAGAGAAAACACGCTTGAACACGTACACGCTCACAGCGCGCCTGCCGCCTGCTCCCGGGTCGGCCAAAGGCCGAGCACCAAGGCAGGCCGCCAGCAGGGCGGGCCTGAGCTAGCCCCCTGCGCCGCCCAGAGACCCCGACTCAGCCTGCCGACGTAGCCAACACACTCACCGTTGCGATCCACCCGGTAGAACAGCGGCGGGGCCACTGCGCCGTAAGAAGCGAAGACTCTCGTGAAGTCGTGCACCGTAGGTTCCTCCTGTTCGCACCACCACCACCCTACCATCAACCGCCGTTGCGCACAACCTCTTCCCTAGCAGCATTGACTAGCATTCCGGCGCCGATCGTCTCGGCCGCCCGTGCAATCTGCCGTAAGGCTGCGTCTGAGAAGTCCCGGCCGTCCAGCACCAGCGTCACTGTCAGGCGCCGATCAACGCCCAGCGTCGTCGAGACTGCTAGCCCGGCCAGGATGGCAGGCAGCTCGGGGCGGATGTCGTCTATTTGAACTTGAGGGAACTTGCCCGGGACTGGGAACACGCTCATGCGTCATCATCACCTTCCGCCACAAAGAAGCCCAACAGGTCTAGCAGCGTGTCACGAGCCTCGGTGCCGCAGACCAAGCTGCGATCCGACCAAGACCGCAACTTGTCCAGGATCAAGCCGCGAGCGGCGCCGGAGGTCACGTGAGCCTGCGGGCAATACGAAGCTTCTTGCGCTCGTGAGGATCGGTGCCGCCCCACACCCCGAAACGCTCGGTCATGCCTCGCTCAAGGCACTCGGGCCGATCCGAGCACGTTCCACAGATAGCTAGAGCCACCGCTAGGCCAGGTCTAGGCTGGTCCCGGTCGTGATCCCATGCGTTCTCAAAGAACGTCTCAGCCGGCAGACCGGCGCAAGCGCTCACAGACCGATCCCAGAGCTATCCATCCTGCGCTTGAAATCCTCCTGTGAGTGCTTCGTAGGCCGGATACAGCTAGCCCACCTAGCAACCACCGGAGCCTCAACCTCAAGGCTCCGTAGCGCCTGCTCCACCAGGCTGTGTACGGCTGCAGGGTCAGTCTCAGCGAGATACACCAGAACCTTCAGCGTCACGTGATGTCCGACGGTTTCCGGCTGCACCACCGCTGCCGGCTCCTCGGCTGCCTCAGGCACTGCATAGAGGCCGCGCTCAACCTTGACAATCTTCCCCTGCCGGGCGTGGGAGTGGATGCACGCCACCGAGCACCCCATGATGGCGGCTAGGTCGGCGGCGGACCCTGTCAGGCCACGGTGCTCGTGAAGCTTCTTCTCTAGCCTCATACGGCGGCAACTTGCACGAGGAACGTCCCGCCAGAAAACTCCACCACGATCCGGCCAATATCCGCACCAGAAACTTCCGATGATGTAGAGATAGGCTCAAGGCCGGAGTCAATGAGCAGCTCAAGCTGCTCTGTCAGGTCGAACACGTCCATATCACTTCTTCTTTCCGGCCGCAGCTGCAGCCAGGTTAGCTTCGACTTCTTTCCGAAGTTCCAGGTCTTGCACCATCCGAACCTTCCCGGACGGCGACATGATCGCCACCGTCGCGTGCTGTTGAGGCTTCTCGGTCTTGTCTTTCATGCACCCTCCTCTCTGACCTCACTAGGCGGCTGGTACCCATTCCGTCTCGTGCGTCGTCTCCATGGTCTTCACCCTACGCCTTCTAGGCTGCGCTGTCAACTACCCTGGACGCGCCGGAACCCTTCTAGCTCAGCGATCCGCAGACAGGCGCTGAGGTGGATCGCGTTCAGGATCACCAGCTCGTGGGACTCGCGCTCGTCGTCGTCGACTGACCAGCGCCCGAGAGCCATCAGGATCACGGCACCCAGGTTAGCACGCAGGTCTGTCACCAGGCGCGTGCCGACGTGGTGCAGCGCCGCCTCCTCAGCCTCCGCCTCGCAGTAGTGTTCAGCATCCATGAGAGATTCCTTCCAGTGGTTGATTGAGACGCGGGTAGCGCTTCTGGTAGAGAACTATGTATTCGCGTAGGTGCCTGTAGGTGCACTCCCACCTACCGAACCCGTACGGTGTGCCGAATGTAGCAACTGTGACCATGCACGCAGCAGGCGAGACGATGAGGCAACGCGATCCGTCCGCGCTCCATCCGGCGATGTGCAAGAGCGAGTCAGCGGTCGCGCGCAGTCTCTCGACGCTCTGAGCGATTGGTGAGTTTGCCAGCTCAAGGTCAGTGTGCATGACCTTCCCCACCTTGCAGGGCAATGATGCTTCCGCTGCCCTTGAGCTCCGCGGAACCGCCAACCAAGATCCTGCCAGCCACCAGCATTGATCCGCCGATCATGGCGTTGTCTGTGACCACAGCGTCAAGGGTCACTAGCGCAGATTCGCAGACAACAGCTGAACCGCCCACATGCGCTTTCTCAGTGACGATGGCACTACCAGACACGCGCGCCCTGCCTGACACTGACGCGCCGTTCTGAATCCGCGCGTCATCTAAGACCTTAGCCTCCTCGCTCACGGTGGCGTCGTACTCGACGGTTGCTGCTGCGTCGACACTCGCTGTGTCTGCCACCCACCCGCCGACAGTGCCGCTGAGGTTCTTGTGTCGGTGTGCCGGAACCTCACCCTTCCCAAAGTCGTGGGTTGTGTTCATCATGTTTCCTCCATGCCGGCTTTCCTTCGCCACGCTCGGATGGCGCAGTTTGGTGAGCAGTAGTGGCCGTTCTCGCACTGATGGCCGACCTTACGGTTGTTGTAGAACAGCTCTCGTGAAGTCGAGAGGCTTCTACCACAGGAGTCGCAGTGCAGTGAGTTGTGTGTTCCCGTGGGGGAACCCTACACCACACCAGGCCCCAAGCACAAGCACGACCGGAAGATTTCCTCACAGCCTTTGGTGTTCTCTGATGCTTAACTGTGCTTGCGCAGGGCGAACACCCATTCGCAGTCGACTCGCAATCCGCTGTTAGCACCGTGTCTGTTGCGCGGCGTAGGTACCGCGACGGTTTCCTCGACGCTGAGCCCTAAGCCTTGCAGTGTCTCAAGATGCCACCTAGATACCGGCATGGTCTTACCGCCGCGGATGTGGTCACTGACGTTGAGCACGAACCGCCCACCGGGACGCAGCACCCGAACACACTCCGACCAAATCTCTCTATGTAGCTCGCGGTAGGTCTCACCCCATTGGTACCCGCCCCCGTTAGACGGGTGCAGGTCTCGGCCGAGTGCGATCCGATAGGTGTGGCGACGTGAGCCCTTAGGGTCCCCTGCGTAGCGGTCGGCCATGCGGTTGCCGTACGCGGGACTTGTACAAATTACACCAAACACTCCGGCCCATGACGCCGGCAAGTTCCTGGCGTCCTGCCTGCTCCGCGGCGCAGGGCAGCGGTCTAACCATTCATACTCTAGCTCATTCGACCATACAAAGCGCTCCTCACCTAGGAACCAAGCGAGAGTGCCTACTCCAGCCATCGGGTCTAGGATCGGGTCACGTTCCGGCTTCAACAATTCCGCTAGAACCGGCAGCAGCACAGCAGAGAACTTGGCTGGGTGGGCGTTCACAGCCGCGAAGCCCACGCTAGAGCTACAAACGCGACCTGCACTAGCTCACTGAACAGGTCATCGTCATCGCCATCTTCATAGACCTCGGTGGCGGCCTCTCCCACCTCCTCAACCAGCGCCGAAAGGAACTTGTCAACCGGAAACTCCGGTGACAACATGAAGCTGTCGCCGGAGTGCTTCCTTTCAGCGCGATTAGCTTCCGCCAGCACGTACCAGTACATTTCCTCCAGATTCTTCATGGGCTCAGGAGCCGAAGAAATCCGGCTCATCAGAGGCGGCAGAGACAGCAGCAGGAGCTGAATCGCCACCAGCGCCGAGGTACTCCGCAATCACGGGCTTCGGCTTGCCCTTGTACTCATCCTCCTCAACAACCACCCTGGCTCGCTTGCCGATGATGGCGTCCGCGAGAGGCTCAAGCGTGCCGACGCACAGGTCAAGCAATGCCTGCTCATTGACTCCCCAAGCAGTCAGCTTCTGGGCGAGGAAGAACAGAGCGTCGGGATTGTCAGTGATGACGATTCGCTCATAAATCCGTCGGCCGACGTAGTCCCCGTCCACAACACGGCACGTGAGGTTGAGCATCGGGTTACCAGCCTTTGACACCACAGACTCTGCGCTAGTGACCTGCAGGGTCATGGTGCCTTTAGGGCAGTCAGTTGATGTAGGCGCACTGCGCATCAGCTCGCCAAGGTTGATGTTCATT
>Ga0187893_10009064_pt1 | contig 15450 bp, 10 predicted proteins | sample MA1701074metaG_FD_139574 | JGI IMG/M metagenome (GOLD analysis project Ga0187893, IMG submission 139574) | White microbial mat communities from a basaltic lava cave in the Kipuka Kanohina Cave System on the Island of Hawaii, USA - MA170107-4 metaG ... | reverse complement strand
CGAACCGTCCTCCTAGCGCGCCCTGCGCACAGCGCGCCCCCGAAGCGGCCCGCGAGGGCAAACCGTGCTCCATGAGGCGACCTTGGGCGGAGGGAATGTGGTGCCGAGGGAGGGATTTGAACCCCCGAAGGCGTAAGCCACCAGATTTACAGTCTGGCCCATTTGACCGCTTTGGTACCTCGGCGTGAGGCGCACGATCCTAGCCTCAGCCGCCCTCAAGTAAAGGCCCGCGGCGGCGTGCTACCCTCACGGCCCTCGCCCCGGGTGCCGGCGCCGCGCCCACCGCAGGGCAGGAAGCCGGACGCGAAGCGTGATTCGAGCGGAGTCCCTGCGCAAGAGCTACGACGGTCTCACCGCCGTCGATGGCGCTTCTTTCGAAATCCGTCCCGGCGAGACCTTCGGCCTCCTTGGACCCAACGGTGCGGGGAAGACCACGACGATCCACATGCTGGTCGGCGCCTTGCAGCCCGACGCCGGGTCCATCGAGGTGGCCGGCGCCCCGGACCCCTCCCGCGCCGAGGTGCGCCGGGCGATCGGCTTGGCGCCCCAGGCGCTCTCCCTTTACGCAGAGCTCACCGGCGAGGAGAACCTCCTCTTCTTCGCCCGCCTCCACGGCCTCCGGGGCGCCCGCCTCCGCGACCGCGTGGATTGGGCGCTGGGCTTCGCCGGCCTGCGGGAGAAAGCGCGCCAGCGGGTAGGCGCCTACTCCGGCGGCATGCAGCGCCGGCTCAATCTCGCTTGCGCGCTCGTACATGAACCCCGCGTCCTCTTCCTCGACGAGCCCACGGCAGGCGTGGATCCGCAGTCGCGGATCCACCTCTTCGCCAACATCGAGGCCCTGGCCCGCGAGGGCCGCACCATCCTCTACACCACCCACTACATGGAGGAGGCGGAACGGCTCTGCGACCGCGTGGCGATCATGGACCGGGGACGCATCCTCGATTGCGACACGGTCCCCGCCCTCCTGGCGCGCCACGGTGGCCGGGCGGTCATCGAGGCGGAACTCGCCGAACTGCCCACGGAGGGCGCCGTCCTGCCGGGCCGGATCGACGGGAAGATCCTTCGGGTCGAGACCGAGCGGCCGCTGGAGGATCTCGCCCAGGTCGCCTCCGCCGGCGCGAAGCTCTCCTCCCTGCATCTACACCGGCCCGACCTGGAGACCGTCTTTCTCGCACTCACCGGCCGCAGCCTGAGGGACGGATGAGCCGTATCGTCATCCTCGCCCTCAAAGACCTGCGGCTCCTCTGGCGCGACCGGTTCGGGCTCTTCTGGATCCTGGTCTTCCCGCTCGTCTTCGCGCTCTTCTTCGGGTCGATTTTCGGGGGGATCGGGGGCGCCCGGCGCACCCCGCTCAAGATCGCCGTCGTGCAGGAGGACGAGAGCGACGCGGCGCGCGCCTACGTCGAGAGGATCGCCGCGTCTCCGGCCCTCCAGGCGCTGGCGATGGAGCGCGAGGCGGCGTGGGAGGCGGTCCGCCGCGGGAACCGAAGCGCCTTCGTGGCGATCCGGCCCGGCTTCGGCGAGGCGCTGGGCAGGCTGCTCGAAGGCGGGGCACCCGCCCTCGAACTGGGCATCGATCCGGCGCGGACTGCCGAGGCGGGCTATCTGCAGGGGCTGCTCGTCGAGTCGCTCTTCGCCTCGATGCAGGATCGCTTCCGGACGGTGGCGCCGGGCCTGCGCGGGCCCGAGGTGACAGTGACGCCGGTGAGCAGCGCCGGCTCGCGGCCGCACAGCCCCTTCGAGATCACCTTCCCCTCCGCGATCCAATGGGCTCTGCTCGGTTGCGCCGCCGGATTCGCCATCTCCCTCGTGCGGGAGCGGACGGCGGGGACCTGGCTCCGGTTGCGCAGCGGTCCGGTCACCCGCGCCGAAATCCTGGCCGGCAAAGGGCTCGCCTGCTACTGCGCCTGCATCGTGGTGGCGCTGCTCCTCCTGATGTTCGCCGTCGCCGCCCTCGGGGTGCGCCTGGGCAACCCGGCCATGCTCGCGTTGGCCCTCGCCAGCTCCGCCGCCTGCTTCTCGGGGATCATGATGATGGTCTGCGTGCTCGGGAAGACGGAGCAATCGGTGGCGGGGGCGGGCTGGGCCATCTTCACGCTCATGGCCATGATCGGCGGCGGGATGGTCCCCCTCATCGCGATGCCCGCCTGGATGATCACCCTCAGCAACATCAGCCCGGTGAAGTGGGGCATCGTCGCCCTCGAAGGCGCGATCTGGCGCGGCTTCGCGCTCTCCGAGATGGCACTCCCCTGCGCGATCCTCTGGGCGATCGGCCTGACCGGCTTCGGCGCCGGCGTGCGGCTCCTCGCCCGCGCGGACCGGTAGGCGATGGAGCTGGCGGCGGGAATCGAACCCGCAACCTTCGGTTTACAAAACCGATGCTCTACCGTTGAGCTACGCCAGCACGGCTCCGTCAAATTCTAATCATCGGCCGATCGCGGGGGCACGCGCATGCCGGACCGCGTTACCATCGGGGCACGTGTCCCGGGACGCGGGAGAGGAAGGAACGACGAGACGGGCCATTCTTCTGCTCCTCGGCGCGCTCCTGCCCCTGGCGGGAGCGGCGGAGGAGCCGCCCACCCCCCTGGAAACCGCCCTCCGGCTGGCGGCCGCAGCGCTCGATGCCGGCAAGGTCGACGACGCCGGCTTCCAGATCGGCCGCGCGCTGGAGCGTGATCCCCGTTCCCTTCAGGCCTGGGAGCTGCGTGCCCGCTGGGCCGCGGCGCGCGGCGACCGCGCGGAGCGCACCTATTGCCTGCATCGCCACCTCCGTCTGGCCATCGCCCAGGGCGAGCGGAGAGAGCGCATCGAGGAGTGGCAGGCGCGGCTCCTCGAGGCGGACCCCCGCGCGGGCGACCTGCAGCGGATCCGGGCCCGTTTCACCGCTCGCTTCGAGGCGCTGGCGAAGGAGTACGAGAAGCGCGGGCGGCCCCACGCCGCCATTCGCGTCCACCAGGAGATCCTCGCCCTGGACCCGGAGCGCGCCGAGAGCCGGACGGCGATCGAGCGCATCAGCGCCGCCCCCGACCCGAGCCTCGCGGAGACGGCCAAGCCGCGCGATCTGCTGGCGGACGTCTCCAAGGACTGGATCGCGCGGCACGACGCGCGGCACGCCACCTGGAAGACCCGGGCCAAACTCGAACGCGAGAACTACACGACCCACACCGACGCCGGCTACGAGGTGCTCCTGCGCAGCGCGGAGGCGATGGAGCAGATGAACGCCTTTTACCGCCTCTTTTTCCACTACGGGACGCCGGAGCGCCGGCGTTCGGTGCCCCGCATCGACCTGCACATCTTCAAGGACCGCGACGAATACCTCGCGCTGGGACAGGGCCCGCCGGTGAAGTGGTCGGGCGGCCATTTCACCGGGGGCTCGGTGGAGACCTACGTGGGCGCGGGCGGGATGGACGAGATGACGCGCACGCTCTTCCACGAAGCGGCGCACCAATTCGTCTCCCTCGCCACGAACGCGACCGGCTGGCTCAACGAGGGGCTCGCCTCCTTCTTCGAGGGCTGCCGCCTGCAGGCCAACGGGACCGTCCTCATGAATTTTCCGGCCGACCACCGCCTCTTCCCGCTCGCCACGCGGATGGAGCGCGGCTGGATGGCCGACGCCAACGACGGCATCGATCCGGCGGATCCCAGCGCGAGCAATCCTGAAAAAGCGCCGACTTGGCGCATCGTCCTGGAGAACCGGTACGCCTGGGGCCCGGCCTGGTACGCCCCCACCTGGGGCGTCGTCTACTTCCTCTACAACTTCCAGGATCCCGCCGACGGGCGTTTCCTCTACCGCGCCGCCTTTCGCGAGTACATCGACAAATCGGGCGGGCGCACCGGCGAAGGGGCGGTGGAGATCTTCGAAAAGACCGTCCTCGCCCACCCCGCCAGGCCCACCCCCGGCCTGGGGGAGAACGCGAAGCCGCAGGAGCTTCCGCGCACCGTCGATGCATTGAGCGCGGTCTGGAAGGATTTCAGCCTCGCGCTGCGCGACCGGCAGAGCGGCAAGAACGAGGAGAAGCGACCCTGGCTCGACTGGGCGCGCTACGCGCTCCGGCGCGGCCAGATGGAAGACGCCGCGGAGTTCTTCGAGAAGGGGCTGCTCGCCACGCCGGAAGAACCGGAACTCCTGGAGGAGTTCGCCGAGCACCTCGCCGGAGCGGGGAAGGACAAGGACCGCGCCTGCAAGCTCGTGGAGCGCGCTCTCGCCCTGCGCGAGCGCGCCGACCTCGTCGATCCGAAGGCGATCGAGGAGCGCGAGGAGCGTCTCGCGAAGTGGGATCCGCACCGCCGCACCCTGCGCCGCGCGCGGGGAGAACTCTGGGCGGCGCTCCGCACCCTGGTGAAGGCCTATGAGGATGCAGGGCAAGACCTCATGGTCCTCGACTGGAGCGCGCGGCTCGCCCACGAGATGGAGATGCCCGGGATGCGCGCGCTCTTCGAGCGCACGACGCGCCGCACCGGGCGGTCCCTCGCGCTCTGGGAGCTCGCCTACGACGAGAAAGGGCTCGCCGGCTGGTCGGTGGCGGGCGGGGAGGTCTGGCATCCGAGGGGCGAGGAACTGGTGGCGCGCTTCCTCCCCTACGCGTCGGATCTCTTCGACTATCAGGTGGCGGCCCTCGATCGTGCCGCACCGGGGGATTTCTCCCTGGAGGCGGAAGTCTTGTCGCAGCGCGGCGCCAACGTCTTTTGCGGGTTCGTCTTCGGGAAAAAGAGCGCCGACGCCTACCACGCCATCATCTTCTTCCCCGGCGTCGGCATGACGGCGCGGGAGGGGGAGGGGCCGCCCCAGGGGTTCCTGGACCTCGCCACCTTCTTTTCGCCCGGGGTGTTCAAGGTGTGGCGCCACAACCCGGTCGATCCGAGCCGGAGGGCGTGGCACAAGCTCCGGCTCGACGTGACCGGGCGCATCGCCGATCTCTGGTTCGACGACGAGTTGGTGGTGAGCCACGAATTCGCCACCCTCGATCTGCTGCGGGGACAGTTCGGGCTGGTGACGGGACGCGGGGAGGTGCGCTTCCGCAACGTGCGCTATCGGGCGCGCAACCCGCGCGACCCTTCGGGCGCAATCGAGCGGGAGTTGCGCATCGAGGCGCTGCAGGTGCCCGGGCGCGCCCTGGCCGGCAGTTGGCTCGGGCAGCGCCCGCCCTGGCCCCGGGCCAAGGAGTGGGTGCAGGCGCCGCGCGCCTCCTTCGAGGAGAAGGGCCCGGTGCCGACCCTGCTCGTCTTCTGGAGCCTGGCGCAAAACGGCATCCTCCCGATCGACGGCTGGCTCAACGACCTCGCCGCGCGCTACGCATCCTGCGGCCTGGAGGTGATCGCGGTCTGCGAGACCGACGTAGTCTCCAAGGTGACGCAGTACCTCGTGGACCATCCCCTCCCCGGCTCGGTGATGGTCGACTTCCTCGACCGCCGCAAGGGCGGCTACGGCGAGACCTTCGAGGCGTATGAAATCGGGCAGCGGTTCCATCTCCCGCGCCTGCTCCTCTTGGACCATGAACAGAAAGTGGTCTGGGAAGGGGACCCCGGCTTCCCGCCGGGCGAGGCGTGGAAGGCGGGCACCCCCACCTACCTCGACACGCCGCTGGAAGAGCTCGTGGCGGGCAAGCGTCTTCGCGAACTGTTCGCTTGGCGCAAAGCGTGGCCCGACAAGGGCCCGCCTGCGCTCCACGCGGGGGATCTGGCCACCGTCCTGCCGCTGCTCCAGGAGGCGCGCACCCTCCCGCCGCGAGGCGAGGTGGCGCGGGCCCGCGCGATCCTGGGCGATCTCGAGGGGGCTGCGGGGGCGCCCGCGGTGGCTGCCGAGGCGTTCGGCCGGGCGGGGCGCGAGCCGGCGCTCGGGGTGCTTCTTGCGTGGGCGGAACTCCTCGGCGTCGCTCCCGATGCTGCCACGAAAAAGGAGCTGGAGGCGCAGCTCAAGGGGCCGGCGTCGAAGGCGTGGGAGCGGGCGCTGGCGCGGGTGCGCCGGGTCCGCAGCGGAACGCCCGACGCCGCGGCCCTCGAAGCGCTCGCGGAAGAGCTCGGCACCTTCCCCGGCGCCTTCCCGCGCGATCTCGCGGCGGCGATCCGGTCCGCCCTCGCTCAGGGCGGGGTCGAGGCGGCGCGACGCCACATCGAAGAGGCGGAGTCGATGCCCACCCTCTGGCTCGCCCGGAACCACTTCGGCTTCTAGCGGTATCTTGGCCGCATGCTCACCCCCGAGGAGGCGGCCCAGCGCCAGCTCGACGCCTACAACGCCCGGGACCTGGAGGCGTTCCTCGACGTCTACGCCCAAGACGCCGAGGTGCGCGACCTCGCCGGCGGGGCGCTGCTCATGGAGGGCCGCGAAGCGATGCGCGCGCGCTATGCCGAGCTCTTCGGCGCGAGTTTGCGCCTGCGCTGCCTCCTGCGCAACCGCATCGCGCACGGCGCGTTCGTGATCGACCACGAGGAGGTGACGGGGATGCGGGACGGGCCGCCGGTGGAGGCGGTGGCGATCTACGAAGTGCGCGAGGGGAGCATCCGCCGCGTCTGGTTCGCGCGGTAGCGCCGGGTCACGACGCGGCGATCTGGGCCAGGTAGCCCTCCAGGTTGCGCCGCACCTCGCGCATGGAGTCGCCCCCGAATTTTTCGCGGAACGCCTGCGCCAGGACGAACGCCACCACCGCCTCGGCGATCACCGAGGCCGCCGGCACCGCGGTCACGTCGGACCGCTCGAAGTGCGCGTCGCTGCGCGCCCGGGTCTTGAGGTCCACCGATTCCAGGGCGCGGCGCAGGGTGGAGAGCGGTTTCATGGCGGCACGGACCACCAGCGGCTGGCCGTTCGTCATCCCCCCCTCGACCCCCCCAGCTCGATTCGTCGGACGCAGCCAACTCCCGTCCCGCCCGCGCCGGATGCGGTCATGCACCCGGGACCCGGGTCGGCCCGCAGCCAGGAATCCGAGGCCGATCTCCACCCCCTTCATCGCCGGGATCGCCATGAGCGCGGCAGCGAGACGGCCGTCGAGCCTCTGGCCCGCCTGGAGGTTGGAGCCGAGGCCCGGGGGCAAGCCGGTGGCCACCACCTCCACGATGCCACCGAGAGTGTCTCCCGCCGCGGCGGCGGCGTCCACCGAGCGGCGCGCCTCGGCGTCCCCGGCGGGATCGAGGGAGTGGAAGGGGGATTGGTCGCGTCGCCCCGCGTCCAGGGGCCCGGGGCGGAACCGCACCGGGCCGAGGCGGACCACATGACCGAAGCAGGTGATCCCGAAGGAGCGCAGGAAGAGCGCCGCGAGCCCTCCGACGGCGGTGCGCACCGCGGTCTCGCGCGCCGACGATCGCTCCAGCACATCGCGCGCGTCCGCCTCGTGCCCGAACTTCAGCACGCCGGCCAGATCGGCGTGGCCGGGACGGGGACGCGTGACGGGCGGCAAGGAGTCGAGGTTGCGCGCGCGGTTGGCGATCCGGATCGTGATCGGATTTCCGGTGGTCTTGCCGCGCCGGACGCCGGAGAGGAGCTTCGCGCGGTCCCGTTCGATCCTCTGGCGCGCGGAGCGGCCGTGGCCCGCCTGGCGGCGCGCCAAGAGCGCGTCGAGGAAGGCGCCTTCGACGGGGAGGCCCGCGGGCAGGCCGGTCACCACCGCCCAGAGCCCCGGACCATGGGATTCCCCGGCCGTCACGTAATCGAGCACGCCGCAACGGTAGCATGGCGCGCCGCCGGCTCAATCCGGCGGAGGCGGAGGACCGAAGGCACCCTTCGCATCGGCGGCGCGCACGAGACGCTGGCAGCGCCACACCACCCGGGAGATGGGCCCGGCGATGACCAGCGCCATGAGGCCGCATCCCATCATGAAGCCCCCCGCGACGCCGCTCAGGGACTTGCGGGTCAAGAAGTCGACGACGACGAAGGCGAGGCCGCCGACCAGGAGGAGATAGGCCCACTTCGGATCCTTCAGCGAAGGAGGCGCGGCGTAGGCGCCCGTCCGGATGGTCTCCAGGAGCTTGCGGTCGGCAACGTCGAGCATGGGCGGTCTCCTCGCAAGGGCGAGCCCCCAGGCTACCCGACGCTCAGAGGTCGGAGGACTCGTTCTCCTTGCCGTCGAAGGAGAAGCGGCGCTTGCGTCCCTCCATCACCGTCTCGACATGCACCGGGCGACCCCAGAGCCTCTGGAGGTGGCGCAGCGTCTCCTGCGCGTACCCGGGGTTGAGATCCTCGCCGTCGTGGCGGTGGCGCAGCACCAACTCCCCGCGATTGAGGAAGTTGGCGTCGGCGACCTCGATGACCGGCTGGCCCGCGTTCGCCAGGCTGCGCAAGAGCTTCGCCTTCACCTGGTGGAAGCCGCGCCCCGAAATCTCCTTGCGGCCGGTCTTGGGGTTGAAGTCGTAGGTGAAGAGCTGGTGGTCGTCGCAGAACTCCGGCGTCAAGAAGGCGTCGATGAAGGTGACGTCGTTGTGGATCCGCCGCACTTCGAAGAGCTTGGGGCGCCCCAAGCCGAGGCCCGTGTCCCATTTCCGCTTCCGCTCGCGGTCGTCGCACTCGTCGTATTCCTTGCCGAAGCGGCCCTTGTCCCAGCGCTCCTCGATGTCGCGGAACAGTTCGATTCCGATCTTGTAGGGGTTGACCCGGCCGGGCTGCACCACCATGGCGCCGGCGTGCCGTTCCGCGTAGTCGACGATTTCGGAAGGCGCGAGGATGTCGCGCGTCATGATCCGGCTGTGCCAGAAGGAGGCCCAGCCCTCGTTCATGATCTTCGTCAGCATCTGCGGGGCGAAGTAGTAGGCCTCGTCCCGCACCATGCCCAGGATGTCGCGCTGCCACGGCTTCAGCAGGGCGTGCTCGAGGAGGAAGAGGAGCACGTCCCGCTCCGGGCGTTCCGGAAAGCGGGTCGGCCGCTGCTTCTCCTCGTCGATCTTTTTTTGCTGCTCGTCGAGGAACTCCGGCGGGTTGATGAACCGGTCCATGTAGCCCTTCGCCCCGAAGCGGACCGGGGCGCGTTGCGGCGCCTCCTCCTCCTCGGCGCTCTGGGGCTTCGGCCGCGCCTTCTTCGGGGCGTAGAGAGCGTAGATGTCGATGAGGTTCTCGAGGACGAGGCAGGAGTCGAGGAAGGACTCCACCTCGGAGAACCCCTGGCGCTCCACGTGGCGCGCGACCCGGGTGGCGTGGCTCGCCAATTCGTCCACCATCCTGCGGTTGGTGGGGGCGAACCAGAGGTTGTTCTTGAAGAAGTCGCAATGCCCGAAGACGTGGGACATGACGAGCTTCTGGTCGACCAGGGAGTTCCCCTTGAGCAGATAGGCGTAGCAGGGGTCGTTGTTGATCACCAGCTCGTAGATCCTGTGCAGGCCGTAGGCGTGCCCCTTGGAGAGCTGGTCATAGGACATGCCGAAGCGCCAGTGCGGGTAGCGGATCGGGAAGCCGCCGTAGGCGGCCACCGTGTTCATCTCCTTCCAATCCACCATCTCGAACACGGTCTGGAAGAAGTCGAGGCCGTATCCCGCGGCGACCTCGCGGATGCGGCGCTCCTCGGCGGCGAGTTCGGGCGGGAGCGTCATCGGCCCTTCCCCAGGAACGCGCGGATCGACGCCATGATGCCGTCCTTGTCCGGGATGTCGCTGGTGATGACGCTCTCATCGTCGGGGAACGCGGCGTCGAGGTCGTTCTTGAACTGCCCCGACCCGTAGGTGGAGCGCACCTGCCCGTAGCAGAAGACGTTCACCTTGGGCAGGACCGTCTCCTTCAGGAGGCGCAGGCAGCGCGCGGTGTCGCCGCCCGACCAGTTGTCGCCGTCGCTGAAGTGGAACGGGTAGATGTTCCAGTCCACCGGCGGGTAGTGCCGGTCGATGATCTGGTTGCAGAGCTCGTAGGCCGACGAGATCTTGGTGCCGCCCGATTCGCGCAGGTGGAAGAAGGTGTGCTGGTCCACCTCCTTCGCCTCCGCGTCATGCACGATGTAGCGCGTCTCGAGGTGGCGGTACTGGCTCTTGAGCCAGGTGTCGAGCCAGAACGCCTCGACCCGCACGATCTCCTTCTGCTCGTCGCCCATGCTCCCCGAGACGTCCATCATGTAGACGATCACGGCATTGGACTGCGGGAGGGTGCGCGGCTTCCAGGCGCGGTAGCGCTTGTCGTCGCGGATCGGGACGATGACGCCGCCCTTGCCCCCGAACCCCCCCATCGCGATCTCGCGCTTGAGCGCCCGCCGGAAGGTGCGCTTGAAGTGGCGCAGCGACTCCGGCCCGACCCGGCGGATCCCGGTGTAGCGGCTCACCTCCGACGCGAGCGTGCGCTGCCCTTTCGGCTGGATGCGCGGCAGCGCCAACTCCTCGCCCAGGATCTTCGCCAACTCCTCGAGGGTCACCTCCACCTCGAGGGCGTGCTCGCCCGCCTCCTCCCCCGCCTCGCCGGGCTCGCCTTGTTGCGGGTCGCCGGGGATCGGGTCCCCCGGCTTTCCTTTCCCCTGTCCGACCCCCCCGCGCCCCTCGCCGCCGAAGGTGAAGCGGGGCAGGCGGATCTCCGGCAAAGGGATCGAGACCGATTTCGCGCCCTGGCGCGCGATCATCGCCCCGTTGGCGATGTGCCGCTTCAGATCGCGGCGGATCGCCCCGCGCACGATCTGCTTGAAGCGCGAGTGGTCGATCTCGATCCGCTGGACCACGGGTCAGTCCTTCTTGTGCTGGCGCACGTCCCCGCGCGCGAAAATCGACGCGACGAAGTTGAGCGCGTCGGTGGCGGACTCCTCGTTGTAGCCGTAGTTCTTGATGAGCCGCGCCTTGATGATGTCGATCTTCTCCTGCGTGTCGCGGTCCACCACCGCACTCACGAGGCTCGTCAGCTTGATCGAGTCCTTCTGGTCCTCGAACAGCTTCAGCTCCAGGGCGCGCTCCAGGCGCGGATTCGCCTTGTAGTCGAAGTGCTTCCCCTCGACGGCCAGCGCCCCGATGTAGTTCATGATCTCCCGGCGGAAGTCGTCCTTGTGGCTCTCGCGGATGTCGATCTTCTCCTCGATGGACCGCATGAGCCGCTCGTCGGGCTCCTCCTCCTGGCCGGTGTAGTGGTTGCGCACCTTCTCCTTCTGGGTGAACGCCTTGACGTTGTCGATGTAGTTCGCGCAGACGCGCCGGATCTGCTCTTCGTCGGCGGAGATCGCGCGCTGCACCTCGTTCTTCACGATTTCGGCGTACTCGTCCTTCACGACCGCGAGCAGGTCGCGGTACTGCTTGCGCACCTCCTCCGAGCTGATGAGCGAATGGTGGTCGAGCCCCGATTCCAGCTCGTTGAGCACCATGAACGGGTTCACGCAGGTCGAGGCGTGGTCGCTCACCAGCGCGTTGCTGATCTTGTCCTGGATGTAGCGCGGGGAGATGCCCTCCATCCCCTCCCGCGGGTTTTCCTCGCGCAACTCCTTCACGTTCTCCTCGGTGTAGCCCGGGAGCGTCTTGCCGTTGTAGAGCTTCATTTTCTGGAGCAGCTCCAGATCGCCCTTCTTCGGCGGCTTGAGCCGCGTGAGCACGGCCCACATCGCCGCCACCTCGACGGTGTGGGGCGCGATGTGCTTCCCGATCTTTTTCTGGTTGAAGTCCTTGTTGTAGATGCGGATCTCGTTCTCGAGCCGCACGTTGTAGGGGACGTCGATCTTGACGGTTCGGTCCCGAAACGCCTCCATCAGCTCGTTGTTCATGAGCTTTCGGTACTCGGGCTCGTTGGTGTGGCCGAGGATCACCTCGTCGATGTGGGTCTGGGCGAACTTCTTCGGTTTGATGGAGTGCTCCTGGGACGCGCCCAAGAGGTCGTAGAGGAACGCCACGTCCAGCTTCAAGACCTCGATGAACTCGATGAGGCCGCGGTTGGCGACGTTGAACTCCCCGTCGAAGTTGAAGGCGCGCGGGTCGGATTCGGTCCCGAAGACCGCCAGCTGGCGGTAGTTGATGTCGCCGGTCAGCTCGGTGGAGTCCTGGTTCTTCTCGTCCTTGGGCTGGAACGTGCCGATGCCGACGCGGTCCCGCTCCGAGAGCACGAGACGGCGCACCACCACCTGGTCCAGCACCTTGGAGAAATCCCCCCCGTAGCGCGCGAGAAGCGCGTTGATCTGGTAGCGGCAGAGGGGGCAGACGTCGCCCTCCACCGCGAGGCGGTAGCCGCCGTTCCGCTCCTTGCTCAGCCGCTCCATCATCCGGTCGCGCTGCGCCTCGGGGATGAGCCGCAACGGCTCCTCGTTCATCGGGCAGGGGCGCAGCACCTCCTGACCGTTCTCCTCGAGCTTCCACGAGAAGGAGTAGAGCGCCCCCTCCTTGGTGCGGCTGTAGTGCTCCATCCCGCGCTTCAGCAGCCGGACGATGGTGGACTTCGAGGAGCCCACCGGCCCGTGCAGGAGCAGCACTCTGCGCTCCGTGCCGTAGCCGTGGGCGGCGGACTTGAAGTGGGAGACGAGCGCGCCGAGAGGCTTCTCCAATCCGAAGATCGCCTCCTTCCCGCCGCCGAGCGGATCGGAAAAGAAGTGATAGCGCGTCACCTTCTCCTTGAAGATGGTCGCCTCCTCCGTCCCGAACGAGAGGATGAGGTCGTAGAGGCGCTGGTGCGCATTGCGCAGGATCAGCGGCTGCTCGACGACGAGGTCGAGGTATTGGCCGAAGGTCCCGCTCCAGCTCAACTCCCGGAACTTCTCCGGGTCGGTCGAGGAGCGGATCGCGTCGATCAGTTCGGACTTCTTCACCATGGCTGCTCACTCGCGGGAAGGGAAGGGGCCGGCGCGGTCCGCCCATGCGGTCCGCTCCGGCCCCACCATCCCGCCCTTGTCTCCAAAAGACTCAAGGAGCGGTCTCCGACAACTTTGGATACGCACGTTTCGTGCCGGAGGGTGGGTCTCCAGACCTGCCCCATCCTTTCAACGATCGAGCCCGTCGGGCGCACGCCACCGGCCGCCCGTCGTCCCCGATCGGGGACAGGGAGGGCTTCCGCCACTACCTCTCGGATCGGCCCGAGCGGGAATCTTTCGGAGAGGGAAGGGGAGGCGCCGACTTCAGCGGGCGGCCGCCTCGACCATGCGGCCACCGCTCGCGGCGGCAAGGCGCGCAAGGGGGGCGGGGACGCCGTGGCCCCCCAGGGCGATCACGTGCACCCGGCAGCGACCGCGGGGAAGCCGCTCGAACTGCGCCTCCATCCCGCCGGGGGGCATCGAGGTGACCGTCTCGCGCCCATCGGTGAGGATGAAGAGCTCGGCGGTGTCGGTCTCCTCGTCCTTGAGCGCCTCCCGCAGCATGGCGAGGCCGGCGGCCACCGAGCGCGTCACGTCGGTCTTCTCCCCCGCCGGCAGGTTGTCCAGCCAACGCTCCAGCTCCACCTTCCCCCAGAGATCGCAGGCGGCGAGCGACTTGGCGCTGGTGAAGAAGAACTGGCGCTGGTCGAAGCAGAGGACATTCAGCTCCACATCGGAGGGGAGGGAGAAGAGGGCGCGCTTGAGTTCGTCCAGCTGGCCCTGGCGGGGCCCCTCCCGGGTGCTGCTCGAGATGTCCACCACCAGGAGGACCCGTTTTGCGGTGATGGGAAGCGTGAAGAGGGTCGGGACGAGCCCGCGGATGGGCCCTTCGTAGAGCTCCACCTTGCGCGCCGCGTCCGCCACCGTGCGGGTTTCGTCGGGGGGAGGCGGGGGCGCGCGCTTCGCCTCCTCCTCGAAGTGGCGGCGCCAGGCGGACGCGTCGGTGCCATAGGCCTTGCCCGTGAGCCGCTCCAGCGCCTCCGCCGCCGCGGCGGCGACGGCGGGGTGCGGGTCCGCCAGCGCCTCCAGGAGAGGCGGGATGGAGCCGCGGCGCGCCGACGCCGTCGCGAGGGCCGCCATGGCCGCGCGCATCCGCCAGGAGGCGTCTTCGCGCAACGCCCTCGCGAGCGCCTCGTGGAGCGCCGGGGCTCCGTTGTCCCGCACCAGATCGCGCAGATGCGCGCGCACTTCCGGCGCAGGATCGAGGGCGCCCGTCACCAGCCGGTCCAGGGCGCGGTCGGTGCCCAGGGCCAGGAGGAGATCGAGGGCGGCACTGCGCACGGCGGGTGCGGGTTCGTCGCGGATCGCCTTCTCCACCGCGGCGGCGGCGCGGTCGCGCTCGGCGCGGTCCGTCGCGGCGAGGGACGAAGCGCGGGCCGCGGCGGCCCGAAGCGCCTTGGCGCGGTCGGCGGGATCGGTCGCCCTGAATGCCCGCGCGACGTCACTGGCGATGGACGAGGCGAAGGCGGCGCCGGCGAGGAGCAGGAGGAGGACCTTGATCCGTTGCACGGCCCCTATCCCGTCCGGCGCGCCAGGATCCGCTCGCAGCGGTTCCGGTAATCGTCCCGCGCGGCTTCGGGCAAAAGATCCAGCAGCCCCACCACCGCCTCCGCCGCGGCCTTGGTGTTGATCCGGAGCAGCGCCTCGAACCCGGCGCTCCGCTCGCGCGGGCTCTTCGAACGCTTCAGGAAATCGCTCAACCCCTCCACGTTGTCGTCGCGCCCGGCGCGGCCGAGACTGCTCGCGGCGAAGTTGCGCACGTTCTCCTCGGGGTCCTGGAGCGCCGCGAGGGAGAGCGTCCGGAGCGCGTCGGGGGGATTGGGCAGGGAGGCGACGGCGCCCATGATGGCGAGGCGGCCGGTCGGGCCCAGGGCGTCGTACCGGCGCGCGATGGTCGACAGCGTCTCCGGGTTGCGGATCTCGTGGATGGCCTGGATCGCCGTGTCGCCCATCGGGCCGCCCTGTTCGGCCACCGCGAGGAGGGCGTTTCCTGAAGGCGCGTCCCCGAATCGTCCGAGCGCGCGGAGCGCCCGCCGAATCACCTCCTCGTCCCGCTCCTTCTCGAGGAGTTCGCGCACCCTCGGTGCGTATCGCAGATCGCGCGACATTCCCAAGATGTCGAGGAGCGAGCCGCGGGTGGAGGAGTCGGGGGTGTGGAGGGCGGCGGCCACCGCATCGAGCACGGCCGGATCGCGGCTGTTCCCCAAGACCGCTTCGATGGCCTGGCGCGTCTCCGGCCGGATCGGCTGGCCCAAGCGGGAGACGAGCGCCTCGGCCCCCGCAGCCCCCCCGATTTCTCCCAGGGCGCGGACGATGAGCGCCTCCTGGGGATGGGCTCTCCCCAGCATCCCCAAGAGATCCGGGACGACCGCTTCGACCTTCATCTGTCCGACCGCCTGGAAAAGCGCGCTCACGGTGTAAACGTCGCCGGCCTGCTTCTCGCCCAGCTGGATGAGACGGCGGGCCAGGGCTTCGTCCCCGTGGATCGCCCCCAGCGCCTGGCCGACGAGCGGTCGCCACTGCCGATCGATGGACAAGAGCAGGTCGACGAGACGGTTTTTCGTGGAGGCGTCCACCCGGTGGCCGAGTTTGCGGAGGAGCGCCTCCAGTTCGAGGCCGAGGATCTGGCGCCGGCTCGGATCGCCCTCCTTCGTGATGGTGTCGATGATCTCGAGGACCCGCGCGGACTGCTGGGCCAACTCGACGGTGAACTCGGGTCCGTCGGAAGGTTCCCGGCTGCCCT
>Ga0187893_10009063_pt1 | contig 15451 bp, 17 predicted proteins | sample MA1701074metaG_FD_139574 | JGI IMG/M metagenome (GOLD analysis project Ga0187893, IMG submission 139574) | White microbial mat communities from a basaltic lava cave in the Kipuka Kanohina Cave System on the Island of Hawaii, USA - MA170107-4 metaG ... | reverse complement strand
GCGTTCGGCTTCGACACGCGCTTCCGCATGGACATGCCCGACGGCGGCGTCGGCCACGCCGAGCTCGGCCTCGGCGACGACGTGGTGATGCTCGCCTCGGAATGGGAGGCCGGCGGCGTCGTCAGCCCGCTGCGCCTGCCCGCGCTCCACGCGCAGATCCACGTGCGCGTGGACGACGTGGACGCGCACTTCGCGCGCGCGCGCGCGGCGGGCGCCACGATCGCGGCGGAGCCGGCGGACCAAGAGTACGGCGCGCGCACCTATCGCGCGATCGACCCCGAGGGCCAGCGTTGGATCTTCTCGGCGCCCCTCGCGCCGGAGGAGACGAGATGAGCGCTGCTACCGCGCGCAAGCTCGACCGCACGCTCGCCGCGCTCGCGGACCCGACCCGCCGGCGGGTGGTGGAGCTGCTCCGCGAGCGTCCGCGCCGCGCCGGCGAGCTCGCCTCCGCGTTCCAGGTGAGCGCGCCGGCGATGAGCCGCCACCTGCGCGTGCTCCGCACGCGCGGGCTGGTCGAGGAGGAGCGCGTGGACGACGACGCCCGCGTCCGTATCTATCGCCTCCGGCGCGAGCCCTTCGATGCGCTCGCGCTCTGGCTCCGTGAGCTCGAGGCGTTCTGGAGCGATCAGCTCGAGTCGTTCGGCGCCCATGTGGCGAAGCGCCGCGCCGAGGCGGAGAAGCCGAGATGACGTTTCGCAGCTCCACCGACTGCGTGCGTGCGACGACGATCGTGCCGGCCGACCCGACGGATGCGTTCGCGCTCTTCACCACCGAGGTGGACCTCTGGTGGCGGCGCGGGCCGCGCTTCCGGCAGGGGCTCGGCCGGCCGAGCGAGATGCGCTTCGAGGGCGAGGAGGGTGGGCGCCTCGTCGAGGTCTACACCGACGCCACGGGCGGCGTCTTCGAGGTCGGGCGCGTGCTCGTGTGGAAACCCGGCGACCGGCTCGTGTTCGAATGGCGCGGCAGGAACTTCGAGGCGGGGCTCGTGACCGAGGTGGAGGTGCGCTTCGAGCGCGCCGAGCGCGGCACGCGCGTCACGCTCGAGCACCGCGGCTGGGACGGCGTGCCGCTCGAGCACGCCTCTCGCCACGGCTACGGCGCGAGTAACGCCTTCTCCAGCATGATCGGCCTCTGGTGGGGCGACCTGCTCACGTCGCTCCGCGCGCACGCGCAGGGAGGATCGCACCGATGACCGCCTTCGACCCGATCCAGACCTACGTGCACCTCTCCGACGGCCCCGACGCGAGACTCGTCGAGGTCGGTCCCGACTTCTGGCAGAAGCTCGAGACGCGCCGCGACCTCCAAGGCGGCCGGCTCGTGAGCGCGTATCGCTTCACCGAGGACTGGACGAGCTGGGAGCGCCACCCCGCCGGTGACGAGCTGGTGTTCCAGCTCTCGGGTGCGATGGACTTCGTGCTGGACGATGCTCGCGGCGAGCGCACCGTGGCGCTCCGCGGGCGCGCCGCCGTCGTGGTCCCGCGCGGCGTCTGGCACACGGCGCGCGTGCTCGCGCCGAGCGAGGCGATCTTCGTCACGCGCGGCGAGGGCACGGAGCATCGCCCGCTCGGCAAGACGTGATCGGACTGAAACGAGGTACAGCATGACGAGTTCCACGAAGGCGCCCCCGGCCCTCCCGCCCGGCATCGTCCTCTACCAGCTCGCGGTCGGGCACTACGTGTCGCGCGCGCTCCACCTCGCCGCGAAGCTCGGGCTGGCGGACCTGCTCGCGGGCGGGCCACGCGACGCCGCCGCGCTCGCCTCGGCAACGGACACGCACGCTACGTCGCTCCGGCGCGTGCTGCGCCTGCTGGCGAGCGTCGGCGTGTTCGACGAGCAGGCGGATGGGCGCTTCGCGCTGACCCCGCTCGGCGAGGCGCTGCGCAGCGACGTTCCGTTCTCGTCGCGCGCCTCGGTGATGCTCTTCGCGGGAGTGGGCATCCAGGACTCGTGGAAGGAGCTCGAGTACTGCGTGCGGACCGGCGAACCCGCCTTCCGCAAACACTCGCCCGAGGGCGACGCCTTCTCGCATATGGACACCGAGCAGACGAGGGTGTTCGACGAGGCGATGGCGACGTTCGCGCCAGCTACCGCCGCCGCGATCGCCGCGGCCTACGACTTCACGGGCGTCGGCACGCTCGTGGACGTGGGAGGCGGCAACGGCGCGCTGCTGAGCGGCATCCTCTCGGCCCACCCCCGTCTCCGCGGCGTGGTGTTCGATCGGCCCGAGCCGGCCGAGCGCGCCCGCAAGAAGCTGGCCGAGGCGGGCCTCGAGTCGCGCTCGGAGGTCGTGGCGGGCGATTTCTTCGCGTCGGTGCCGGGCGGAGGCGACGCCTACATCCTGAAGCACGTGATCCACGACTGGGACGACGCGCAGGCGACCAGGATCCTCCGCAACTGCCGCGCCGCGATGAAGCCGAGCGCGCGGCTCCTGATCGCCGAGGGCATCTACCCGCCGCGCATCGACCGCTCGCTCGAGAGCCGCGGCGCGGCCGCGAACGACGTGAACATGCTGGTCGTGGCCGGTGGCCGGCAGCGCTCGGAGGCGGAGTTCCGTTCCCTCTACCAGACGGCCGGCTTCGAGCTGACGCGCATCGTCGAAACGCCGGCGCGGCTCGCGCTGATCGAGGGTGTGCCGCGATGACGGCGCACGACCTCCAGAAGGCGCTGGCGGGCATCGCGGCGCGCGCGGTGACGACGGCTGAGGAAGACGCCGCGGCCTTCTCGCGCCTCGCCAGCTTCGACCAAGGCGCACTCTACGTGGGACGCTTCGCGGGGGAGACGCCGTGGGAGCGCCACCGCGGGGGCGACGAGCTGCTCCACGTGCTGGACGGCGCGGTCGAGGTCACCGTGCTGACCGACGAGGGCGCGCGGAAGACGCACGTCAGCGCGGGCTGCGTCTTCGTCGTGCCACGCGGGCTCTGGCATCGGCAGCTCGCGCTGCCGAGCGTGACGCTCCTTGCCGTGACGCCCGACGACTCGGAGGTCTCGAACGCCGACGACCCCCGAACGAGGAGCTAGACGGCGCCCCGGCGTCGAGGGAGGAGAGCCATGTCGCAAGGTCCCGGTCTGATCCCGGCCTTGTTCTATGCGGATCCGGGCGCGGCAGTCGAGTGGCTCGCGAAGGCCTTCGGCGGCGAGCTCCGGCTCAGCTACACGGACGACGCGGGGCGCATCGCGTACGCCGAGGTCGAGCTCGGCGCAGGCGTCGTCGCGGTGCGGCAGGAGCGCGGCCACTCGCCGCTCGACCAGAGCCCACGCGCGGCCGGCGGCGTGAACACGGGCCACATCGCGGTGGCCGTGCCCGACGTCGATGCCCACTGCGCGCGCGCAGAGCGGGCGGGCGCGCGCGTGCTCGAGCCGCTCGAGGACAAGTTCTACGGGCTCCGCACGTACACCGTCGAGGACTGCGAGGGCCACCGCTGGACCTTCGAGTCGGCGCTCTCGGGCCCGGCGCCGCGCGAGGAGCGCTGGCGACGGAAGGGAAGGGGCGGCGCGTGAGCCAGCGCGTCACCGTGAGCACGCGCGTCGCCGCGCCGCCGGTCGAGGCCTTCGCGTGTTTCACCGGGGAGATCGGCGCCTGGTGGGCCGCGGGCAGCATCGGTGGCGCGCGCTTCCAGGGCACGCTCCGCTTCGAGCCCGGCGTGGGCGGGCGCCTGCTCAAGACGGTCGGCGACCGCGCCTTCGAGATCGGCCGCATCGCGCGCTGGGAGCCGCCGCAGTGCTTCGCCTTCGAGTGCCGCGAGGCGGGCGAGCCCGACGGCCCCGCGACGGAGGTCGAGGTGCGCTTCGCGCCGGCCGCGGGCGGCGGCACGCGCGTCACGCTCGAGCACCGCGGCTTCGAGCGCCTCCCGCCCGGGCACCCGGCGCGCGGCGGACTCCAGGAGGAAGCCCTGATGCGGCTCTGGGGCCGCTGCTGGAGCGCGCGGCTCGACGAGGCGCGCTCGCTGGTGGAGGGGGGCCGGCGATGAAGAAGCCGGCCGAGGTCTTCGTCACGTCACGCACCTTCGCATTCCTGCGCGAGCTCGCCGCCCACAACGAGCGACCCTGGTTCGAGCGCAACAAGCCTCGCTACCTCGACGAGGTGCGCGATCCGCTGCTCCGCTTCGTGGCCGCGTGCGGCCCCCGGCTCGCGAAGCTCTCGCCCCACGTGGTGGCGGATCCGCGCCCCGTCGGCGGCTCGCTGTTCCGGATCCACCGCGACGTGCGCTTCGCGAAGGACAAGAGCCCGTACAAGACGCACGCGGCGCTGAGCTTCCGGCACGTCGAGGGCCGCGAGCGGCCCGCGCCCGGTTTCTACCTCCACCTCGCGCCGGGCGACGTATTCGCGGGCGCGGGCCTCTGGCACGCGCCGCCGGAGGCCGTGAAGCAGGTGCGCGACGCGATCGTGGCGAATCCCGCGAGCTGGAAGCGAGTGACGCGCACGTGCGCGCTCGGCGCGGAGGAGGACACGCTGAAACGCCCGCCGCGCGGCTACGACCCGACGCATCCCTGCATCGAGGATCTGAAGCGCCAGAGCTTCACGACCGGCGCGCGCTTCACGCAGGCCGAGGCGTGCGCGGGCGACTTCGTCGAGCGCTTCGTCGGGACCTGCCGGCGCGCGACGCCACTGATGGCGTTCCTCGCGAAGGCGGTGGGTGTGCCGTGGTAGCCGGCGCCGTCTCCGAGCTGCGCGCATGAAGAAGCTCGGGCTCGCACTGCTCGCGCTGCTGCTCGCCCTCGTGATCCTGCCGCCGCTCGGGTTCGCACTCTTCGGCGCTCCGGAGCCCGAGCTTCCGGCCCGAGGCCGGCGGGTCGCGCTCGCGGGCGGCGTCGGCGTGAACCTGGTGGAGGCGGGCGCGGGTCCGGCGGTGGTGCTGGTCCACGGCCTGCCGGGCACGGCCTACGACTGGCGCCTCACCCACCAGGCGCTCGCGGCGCGCGGCGCCCGCGCGCTCGCCTACGACCGCGTCGGCTACGGCTGGTCCGACCCGCGCCCGGACGGCGGCTTCACGATCGAGGCGAACGCGCGCGAGCTGCTCGAGCTGCTCGCCGGCCTGGACCTGCGCGACGCGACCGTGGTCGGCTGGTCCTACGGCGGCGCGACCGCGATCGCCGCGGCGCAGCGCGACCGCTCGCGGATCGCGCGGCTCGTGCTGGTCGGGAGCGCCGGCCCCGGCATGGAGGAGGATGGCCCGCCGCGCGCCGTCGCCTGGCTCCTTTCCGACCCCGTGCTCGCCTGGCTGCACGCGGTCCCGCCGGCGGCCCACGGGCTCCGCGCGGCGATCAGCCGCGAGGCGTTCAGCGGCGCCGCGTCGCCGGACTGGTGGCTCCCCACGCTGAACGCGAGCTTCGCGCGTCCGGGCGTGGCACGGACCTGGCGCGAAGAGGGCGCGGCCTTCATGGCCGGCGCGATCCCCGATCCGACGGGCCTCGCGCTCCCGATCGTGGTGGTCCACGGCACGGACGACCGGCTCGCGCCGGTCGCGATCGGGCGCGAGCTCGCACGGCGCGCACCCCACGCGCGGCTCGTGCTCGTGCCGGACGGGAGCCACATGCTGCCCGTGACCCACGGGGAGCTGCTCGCCGACGAGATCCTCGCGCGCTGAGACGCGCGAGCGCGCTAGGAGCCGCCTCCCAGCAGGCCGCCGACGAGGCCGCCCACCGGCGCCGCCAACGGGTCGATGACCGGCGCGAGCAGGCCACCCACCGGATCCGTCACTGGAGCGAGCAGGCCGCCCACGGGATCCGTCAAGGGCGCGAGCAGCCCGCCCACGGGATCCGTCACTGGAGCGAGCAGCCCGCCCACAGGCTCGGTCACCGGAGCGAGGACGCTCCCGACTGCATTCCCCGCGCCGGCGAGCAGCGGCTCGCTCGCGTCCGTGACGCCCTCCGTCGCGGCGCCGAGGAGCTCCCCGGTGCCCTCGACGATCCCGCCCGCGTTCGCGGCGGGGGCTGCGTCTGCGCCCGCGCCGCCGTTCGCGCCGTCGGCGTCGCTCGCAGCGGCGGCACGGAGCGCATCCTCCACCTCCCGTTCGCGCCGCTCGTCGAGCAGGGGCTCGGGCGCGGCGTCCCCGCGCTCCCACGCCTCCCACGGATCCGCGAAGGGCGTCGGGAACAGCTCGCCAGCGGCGCCGGTCAGGCCCGGCCGCACCGCGACCGTCTCGAAGCCCGGGCCGGCGAGCTCCACCACGCCGCGGAACACGCTCGTGTAGTCCTGTCCCGGGACCGCCGCGACGAGGTAGCGAGTCCCCTTCACGCTCACGACGACCTCGTGCGTGATGACGTCGAACTCGTCGGCGACCGCCTTCTTGAACACGTCGAAGAGCGACTGACCCTCTTCGAGCTCGACCGAGCGCACCGCGCCGGTGGGCGTCACGCTCGTGCCGACGCGCAGCACGGACTGTTCGTAGAGGCGCACCACGCGGGCGTCGCCGAGCGCGAGCTCGGCGCGCGCGCCGGCGCCGGTGCGGACGGCGTCGCCGGGCTCGAGCGCCATGCCGCTCGCCGCCGCGCGCCAGACCGGCGGCGTGCCGCGCCCGATCTCGACCGCGCCGTGCACGGTCACGAGCCGGGGCTCGGCGGCGGCCGCGGCGGCCACGCCGCTCGCGAGCAGGAGACACGAGAGGAGCTTCACGAAGCGCATGGGACCTCCTCAGAAGGAAAGTGGCCGCTCGGCCGAGGCAACGTTTCCCGGGGGCGGGCCACGAGGAGGCGCGCCAGTTGACGTTTCTCGGCACTGCGCAGCGCGCCGGCAGGCCTCACGGGACGGGCTCGGCGCTGGCGGCCACCAGCGCGAGCATCTCGTCTCCCTCCTCCTCGAGGATGCGCAGGAAGCGCTCGACCAGCGTGGGGTCGAAGTGCCCGCCGCGGTCCTTCCGGAGGAGCTCGCGCACCCGGCTCTGCGGGTAGGCGGGCTTGTAGGGGCGCACGGTCGAGAGCGCATCCCACACGTCGACGATCGCGACGATGCGCGCGGCCAGCGGGATCACGTCCCCGGCGAGCCCGTCGGGATAGCCGGAGCCATCGAAGCGCTCGTGGTGATTCCGGACGCAGCAGAGCGTGGTCGGGGACAGTCCCGCGATCGGCTGCACGATGCGATGCCCGATCTCCGCGTGGCGCTGCATCTCCCGTCTCTCGTCCTGGGTGAAGCCTCCCGGCTTGAGCAGGACCTGATCCCGGACGCCGATCTTCCCGACGTCGTGCAGCAGCGCGCCCAGCCGGATCGCCTCGACCTCGGCCGCGGGCAGCGCGAGCTCGCGCGCGAGCGAGACGCTGAAGAGCGCGAGCCGCCGGCAATGGAGCACCGTGTACCCGTCGCGGGCCTCGACCGCGCTCGCGATCGCCTCGACCGAGGCGCCGAGCGTCGCACGCAGGTCCTCGGCGAGTTGCTGCGAGCGCACGGTGAGGGCCAGCTGAGAGGCGACCGTCGCGACCGTACGCAGCTCGGTGTCGCCGAGGCGGGCCCGGCTGCGCGACTCGATCACGAGCACGCCGACCGGCTGGCGTCCGGCCAGGAGGGGCACGTAGAGCGCGCGGCCGGGCACGCCGGGCCGGCCGGGGATGGCGCCGTCGAGGAAGCGGAGGCGGCCGCTCGCGAGCGTCTGCACGGCAAGCGCGGCATCGACCGCGGCGAGCTCGCCGCGCGGCATCCAGTCCACGCGCGCGGGTTCGAGCCCTCCGTCCGGCGCAGCGCGGAGCAGCGCGACCGCGTGCGCGTCCACGCTGCGGCCGAGCAGGCCGAGGCCGATCTCGAGGCCGTCGGCGCTCTCGCTCTCTGCGGCGGATGCGCCGATCTCGTGGAGCGCAACGAGCGAGAGCTCGCGCTCGCGGAGGCGGAGCCCGAGGCGCTGCCGGACCCGCTCGAGCCCGGCGGCGTAGTGCCCGGCGAGCTGCGCGAGGAGCAGCACGGGCGGAAGCAGGAGCGCCAGCTCGAGCAGAGCCACGAGGCAGGCCGCCCCCGTCGTGGCCGCCGCGCCCCCGAAGAAGGCGACCCGCCGCCAACCGCCCAGCTCGCCCGCGCGCCCGGCGAGGCATGCGAGGCCGAAGGCGAGCGCGAAGAGCAGGCCGCGCGGAGCCGGTGCGAGCGTTCGCTCGCCGCGCGCCGCGGCCGCGAGCGTGCGGTACTCGACGGCCTGGATCCACACACCGGGGCGCGCCGCGCCGAGCGGCGTGGTCCAGAGGTCCTGGAACTCGGCCGCGCTCGCGCCGATCCAGACCACCCGCCCGGCCACCGCCTCGCGCTCGAAGCGCCCCTCGAGCGCGTCGGCGAACGACAGGACCGGGAACGGGGGGTGCGCGCGGCGGTAGTCGACCCGGTGCGGAGCCTCCTTCGCGCGCGGCAGGGCGACGCCCGCCAGCTCGAGCGCGACGGCGGGCAGCGAGGCCACGCGCTCGCCGCCGAGGTCCGCCGTCCCCTGCGCGCGCCGGACGACGCCGTCCGAGTCGAGCGGCACGACGACGTGGCCGGGGCGCGCGCCCGCCGCGGTGAAGACCCCGGCCGGCCAGCTCACCACCTCGAGCTCGCCCACGCCCGCCACGTGCTGGCGCTGGCGGAGCGCGGCCAGCGCGACCTTCCCGTGCGCGCGGATGGCACCCGCGAGCGCGGCGTCGCCCGCCGGCTCGCGGGGCGTCGAGAGGTCGATGTCGAAGGCCACCACCGCGGCGCCCGCCTCGAAGAGCCTTCCGGCCAGCGCGCCGTAGCGGTCGCGCGGCCATGGCCAGGCGGGGTGGGCGCGGAGGCTCGCGGCGTCGATCGCGACGAGCGTCACGTCGGGCACGTCCGGCGCGAGCGCGGGCGGGGCGAGGGCCGCGAGGCGCAGCAGCGCGTCGCCCACCGGCCGCTCGAGCAGCTCGACGGGACGCGTGAACGAGAGCGCGGTGACCACGGCCGCGGCGGCCGCAGCCCCACCGGCCTGCCGCAGCCAGGGGTGCATGCCTCCGTTTCGGCGCGCAGGCTCGCGGGGTTGACGCCGGCGCTACTCCGGCCACTCCGGCCAGTCGCGGCTCACGCGGGCCTGCCAGCGCGGCGCGCGCTTCTCGACGAAGGCCACCGGGCCCTCGACCGCGTCGGGGAGCGCAAAGAGAACGCGGTGGAGGGCGCTCTCCTTGCGCTCGACCGCCTCGGGAGAGAGGCGTGGGGCCTCCCAGAGGAGGCGCTTCGAGAGCGCGACCGAGAGCGGCGCGGCGTTCGCGGCGACGTCCTGCGCGAGCGCCTGCGCCGCCGGAAGCACCTCGGCGGCGGGGAGCACCCGGCTCGCCACGCCGAGGCGCTCGAGCTCGTCGCCCTCGAAGGTGCGGCCGGTGAGGAGCAGCTCCGCCGCGCGCGCGAGGCCGACCGCGCGCAGCACGGTCCAGTGCGAGTACGCGTCGGGCATCGCGCCGCGGCGCACCTGCACGACGCCGTAGCGGCCCTCGCGCGCGAAGATGCGGAGGTCGCACTGCATCGCGAGCGTGAGTCCGAGCCCGATCGCGTGGCCGTTCACGGCCGCGATCACGAGCTTCCGCACGCGGAAGGCGGGGAAGCCGACCGCCGCGGCGCTGAAGTCCGCCGGCTCCCGGACCTGGAACGTGCGCGCGGGGTCGCTCATTTCGGCGCCCGCGCAGAAGGCGCGGCCGGCGCCGGTGAGCACTACCGCGCGGACGGCGTCGTCCTCGTCGCAACGGCGATACGCGGCGGCGAGCGCCTCGCCCATCGCGCCCGAGAACGCGTTCAGCTTGTCGGGGCGGTCGAGGGTCAGGGTGGCGACGCCGGCGTCGAGCTCGAAGCGAAGGGGCGTGGACATGTCGCACGGTGTAGCGAAACCGAGCGGGCCTGCGGTACGAACAGCGGCCGTGCCGAACCTCGCCGCCATCCACGAAGCGATCGCTGCCGCGCTGCCCGAGCGGGAGTGCCTCGTGTTCGGCGCCCGGCGCTTCCGCTGGGCCGACGTGACCGAGCGCAGCCGGCGGCTCGCGGCCGTGCTCGCCGCGGCCGGGCTCGGCTGCCACCGCGCGCGGGCCGATCTCGCGAACCACGAGTCGGGGCAGGACCACGTCGCGCTCTACCTCTACAACGGGAACGAGTACCTGGAGGGGATGCTCGGCGCGATGAAGGCGCGCGCGGCGTCCTTCAACGTGAACTACCGCTACGTCGAGGAGGAGCTCCTCTACCTGTTCGACAACGCGAGTGCTTCGGCGGTGATCTTCCACGCGAGCTTCGCGCCGACCCTCGCCAGGATCCGCGATCGCCTGCCGCAGCTCCGGCTCTTCCTCCAGGTGGACGACGGCTCGGGGGAGACGCTTCCCGGCGCGCTCGACTACGAGGCCGCGCTCGCGGCGGCCGAGCCGCGCGAGCCCGCCGGCCTCTCGCCGGACGACCTCTACATCCTCTACACGGGCGGCACCACCGGCATGCCGAAGGGCGTGCTCTGGCGCCAGGCCGACGTGCTGCGCGCGACGCTGCTGCCGCCCCGCACCGAGCCGACCGTCTCCGCCCTCGTCGAGCGGGCGCGGCGCGGCGCGGGCAAGGTGCGCGCCATGCCGCTCCCGCCCTTCATGCACGGCGCCGCGCACTGGGCCGCGTTCACGATGTGGCACACCGGCGGCACCGTGATCGTGCCGTCCGAGCCGCGCCACCTCGATCCGAGCGACGTCTGGGCCACCGTCGAGCGCGAGCGCGTCACCGCCATGACGATCGTGGGCGACGCCTTCGCGAAGCCGCTCCTCGCCACGCTCCGCGAGCGCCGCTTCGATGTCTCCTCCGTCCAGACGGTGAGCTCGGGCGGCGCGACGCTCTCGGCGGGCGTGAAGGACGAGCTCCTCGCGGCGCTCCCGGGCGCGCGCATCCTCGACGTGCTCGGCTCGTCCGAGACCGGCCATCAGGCCACGCAGATCAGCACGGCGGGCGTCAGGGCGAAGAGCGGCGATTTCGCGCTCGGCGACGAGAACGTCGTGCTGAGGGAGGATCTCTCGGGGCTCGTCACGCCCGGCTCCGGCGAGCTCGGCTGGCTCGCGCGGAGCGGCCCCGTGCCGCTCGGCTACTACAAGGACCCCGAGAAGACGGCGCGCACCTTCCCGGTGATCGACGGCGTGCGCTACTCGGTGCCTGGCGACCGCGTGGTCGCGCTCCCCGACGGCCGGCTCAAGCTGCTCGGCCGCGACTCGGTCACGATCAACTCGGGCGGCGAGAAGATCTTTGCCGAAGAGGTGGAGCACGCGCTGAAGCACCACCCGGCCGTGTGGGACACCGTCGTGACCGGGACCCCGCACCCGCGCTTCGGCCAGCAGGTGACGGCGCTCGTGGCGCTCCGCCCCGGTGCGGAGGCGAGCGAGGACGAGCTGCGCGAGACGGCGAGCGCCCACATCGCCCGCTACAAGCTGCCGCGAGCGATCCTATTCGTGGCCGAGATCGTGCGCGCGCCCTCCGGCAAGGCCGACTACCGCTGGGCGAAGCAGCTCGCGACGGAGCGCCTCGCGGGCTAGCGGGGCAGCTTCTCGGCGAAGGCGCGGATGCGCGCCGCGTTCACGCCCATGTCGCCGCGGCCGTCGCGCGACTTCGAACGCACGTCCACGATCGTGCCACCTCCCTCGCCGGGGCGGACGCGCACGACGACGTCGTCCACGAAGCGGAAGAGGCGCGAGGTCTGTCGGGCCTGGAGCGTGCCGGCGGCGGAATCGACCGCCACGACCTCCCAGCCGAGCCCGCGCGCCGTCTCCTCCGCGAGCGCGAGGCTGCGCGCGAGGTCGCTCGAGACGCGGATCGGCGCAAGGTCGGGGTATGCAGCCTTCACCTGCGGCACGAAGTCGCTCGGGTAGCTCATGTCGCGGCCGCGGTCGGCGGGATCGCTCGCGAAGGCGGGCGGATCGGCGAGGTCGGTCGTGATGTCGTTGATCGGTGGAACGCCCGCACCGCCCCGCGCCGAGACCGCGACGATCGCGACCAGCAGCGCGCCGCAGCCGAAGCCGAGCCAGGCGAGCCCGCGTCCGGTCCGACCGGAGCCCGCCCGCGTGGCGCGGAGCGCGAACGGGGCGAGGACCAGCGCGACGAGGCCGAGCAGCAGCCCGAAGCCGAAGAAGGCCTGGAACCCGAAGATCGGCTCCACGACGCCGAGCTGGATGAGCACCGGCCCGAGCATCGCGTCGAAGACGCCGAGGGCGCCGAGGAAGCCACAGGCGACCGCCAGACGGGATCGTTGCATGCGACGCTCCTGCCCCCCGTGCGGCCCGCATGCTAGAACATGGGCCCTGTTCCGGGGAGGTTGGGGGCGTGGCCGAGCTCGTGACGTGCGAGCGGCGCGGCGAGGCGGTGCTGCTCACCCTGAGCCGCCCCGACTCGTTGAACGCGCTCTCGACCCGGATGCTCGAAGCGCTCGGCGCGCGGATCCGCGAGGTCGCGGCCGACGCCGCGCTCCGCGCGGTGGTCGTGACGGGCGCGGGCCGTGCCTTCGCCGCCGGGGCCGACATCGCCGAGATGCAGCGCATGACGCCGGTCGAGGCGCTCGCGCTGAGCCGGCTCGGCCACGAGACCTTCGCGGCCTTCGAGGCGCTGCCCGTGCCGGTGATCGCCGCCGTGAACGGCTTCGCGCTCGGCGGCGGGCTCGAGCTCGCGCTCGCCTGCGACTGGATCTACGCCGTTCGCAAGGCGAAGCTCGGCCAGCCCGAGGTGAACCTCGGGCTGATCCCCGGCTTCGGCGGCACGAGCCGCCTGCTCCGCCGGGTGGGCCCGGGCTGGGCGCGCGAGCTCGTGCTCGCGGGCGAGCCGCTCGGGGCCGAGGAGGCCGCGCGGATCGGGCTCGTGAACCGCGTGTTCGAGGACGAGGCCGCGCTCCTCGAGGGCGCCCTCACCGTGGCGAAGAGCCTGGCGAAGAAGGGGCCGCTCGCCGTCGCGCGGGCGAAGCGCGTGCTCCTCGAAGGCCAGGACGCCGACGCGCGCGTCGCCCACGCGCTCGAGCAGCAGGCCTTCTCCGCGCTCTTCGCGAGCGCGGACCGCGACGAGGGGCTCGCGGCGTTCGTCGAGAAGCGCGAGCCGCGCTTCGGGGGCCGCTGAGTGGCGAGCTACCTGCTCACCGGCGCGGCCGGCTTCATCGGCGCGCGCACTGCGGAGCTGCTCCTCGAGGCCGGGCATTCCGTGCTGGGCGTGGACGACGTGAACGACGCCTACGACCCGCGCGTGAAGCGGCATCGCCTCGCGAAGCTCACTGCGCGCGCGGGGTTCCGCTTCCTCGAGCTCGACGTTTCGAAGCGCGCGGCCGTCGAGGAGCTCGGCGACGAGCGCGTCGACGCCGTGCTGAACCTCGCCGCCCGCGCGGGTGTGCGGGCGAGCGTCGAGAACCCCTGGGTCTACGTGGACACGAACGTGACGGGCACGCTGAACCTGCTCGAGTGGTGCCGCGCGCACGGCGTCCGGAAGTTCGTGCTCGCGTCCACCTCGAGCGTCTACGGCGGCTCCGACGCGAGCGTGTTCCGCGAGGACCAGGAGACGAGCCGGCCCATCTCGCCCTACGCGGCGACGAAGAAGGCGGCGGAGGTGCTCTGTCACACGTGGCACGCGCTCCACGGGCTCGACGTCAGCATCCTCCGGTACTTCACGGTGTACGGGCCGGCAGGCCGCCCCGACATGAGCGTGTTCCGCTTCGTGCGCGGCGTGCGCGAGGGCGAGCCGATCACGATCTACGGCGACGGCAGCATGGCGCGCGACTTCACGTTCGTGGACGACGTGGCACGCGGCACGATCGCGGCGCTGCGCCCGCTCGGCTACGAGATCGTGAATCTCGGCGGCGAGAAGCCGACCTCGGTGAACGAGCTGGTCGCGACCGTCGAGAGCGCGCTCGGGCGGAAGGTGGAGCGGCGCTTCGCGCCGCCTCACCCGGCGGACGTCCCGCGCACGGCCGCCTCGATCGACAAGGCTCGCCGGCTGCTCGGTTGGGAGCCGCGGGTCTCGCTCGCCGAGGGCGTGGCGCGTGCGGCCGCGTGGTACGAGGCCGAGCGCTCCTGGGCGAAGGACGTCGTCGCGTAGGTGACGGCGGAGGGGGCGGAGCGCCCGAGCCTGCGCCGCGACCTGGGCGCCATCACCGCCGACGGCGCGGCCTTCTCGGTGATGGTCGGCGTGGGCGAGACCTACCTCGTCCCGTTCGCGCTCGCGCTCGGGATCGCGGCGGGCCAGGCGAGCCTGCTCGCGACGCTGCCGATCCTCGCGGGCTCCCTGCTCCAACTCACGGCGCCGGCGGGTGTGCGCCGGCTCGGCTCCTACCGGCGCTGGGTCGTCGGCTGCGCCGCGCTCCAGGCGCTCTGCTTCGTGCCGCTCGTCGGGGGCGCGCTCGCAGGCGGCATGCCCGCGCTCGGGCTCTTCGCGGTGGGCGCGGCCTACTGGGGCTTCGGCATGGCCACCGGCCCGGCCTGGAACGCGTGGGTCGGGACGCTCGTACCGGCGCGGCTCCGCGCGCGGTTCTTCGCGCGGCGTGCGCGCTGGGCGCAGCTCGCGCTCCTCGTCGGGATCGTGGCCGGCGGCTACGGCCTCGAGCTCGGCAAGCGCCAGGGCGAGGTGCTGCTCGCCTTCGCCGCGCTGTTCGCGCTCGCGGGCCTCGCGCGCCTCGTGTCGTCACGGCTGATCGCGCTGCAGAGCGAGGCGCCCGGGCTCGCCGGGCGGCTCGAGGCGATCCACCTGTTCGGCGTGCTCGGCCGGCTGCGCGGCCGCGAGGCCGGCCGCATCGTGGCCTGGCTGCTCGCGATGCAGGTGGTGGTGAACGTGGCCGCGCCGTTCTTCGCGCCGTACATGCTGGGGCCGCTCGGCCTCTCCTACGACGGCTTCATGCTGCTCACGGCGACGTCGTTCGTCTCGCGCGTGGCAGTGCTGCCGCTGCTCGGGCGACTCGCAGAGCGGGGGAGGGCGGTGCGCGTGCTCCGCCTCGGCGCGCTCGGCATCGTGCCCCTGCCGGCGCTCTGGCTGGTTTCAGACAACCTGGGCTACCTGCTCGTGCTCCAGGCCGCGGCGGGCTGCGCATGGGCGGCGGTCGAGCTCGCGACGCTGCTCGCGTTCTTCGACGGGCTCGAGCAGGAGATCCGCACCAGCGTGCTCGCGCTCTACAACGTCGGGAGCGCGGCGGCGGTGGCGCTCGGCTCGCTTCTCGGCGCCGGGCTCTTCACGGCGCTCGGCGCGGACGCCAGCGCGTACGCTGCGCTCTTCGCGGTCTCGTCGATCGCGCGCATGGCGACGCTACCGCTGCTCCGGCACGTCGTGCCGCCGCGCGCGCCCGCGCACGCCGAGGAGCTCGACACGCTGGCCGTGCGCCCCTCGCTGGGGGCGCTCCAGCGCCCGATCCTCTCGAGCCTGGGCCCGATCGGCGAGGAGCCGTAGCGGGGACGTTCTTCAAAACGTCAATGTGCTTATCCGACTGTCTCCGCGGTCAGTCGGTGGTAGGTGAGGGGCTCGCCCTCGACGGCGCGTCGGGCGACGTAGAAGAAGAGGCTGTCGGCGAGGCTGCGGCGGGAGAAGCGG
>Ga0187893_10009061_pt1 | contig 15452 bp, 21 predicted proteins | sample MA1701074metaG_FD_139574 | JGI IMG/M metagenome (GOLD analysis project Ga0187893, IMG submission 139574) | White microbial mat communities from a basaltic lava cave in the Kipuka Kanohina Cave System on the Island of Hawaii, USA - MA170107-4 metaG ... | reverse complement strand
GACCCGTACCGGTTGTTCCGCTGCCACACGATCATGAATTGCGTCGACGTATGTCCGAAAGGCTTGAACCCCACGCACGCAATCGGGAAGATCAAGGAGTTGATGGTGAGAAGGGCGGTGTGATGGCGGGGTTGAGCGTTCAGCGTAACGAAACGGCTCGAATGCGCACAACGCTCAACGCTGAACGCTCAACCCTGAACCGCCTCCGCTGGCGCGCACGTCGCGGCTTGCTGGAGAACGATCTTTTGCTTAACCGCTTTCTTGACACGCATGCGTACAACCTCGATCAGCATCAAGCCGCTGCGCTCGAACAACTGCTGCAACTTCCAGACAACGACTTGCTTGATCTGCTGCTCGCGCGGAACGAACTGACGGGCGACTTGAACACCGCCGACGTACGCTCGCTCCTGACACAACTGCGCGCGGCATGACACTCACTAGGGAAGACCGATGGCACTGAATCACTCGACCAAGAAGGCAACGCTTTCCTTCAGCGATGGCTCGCCGCCGATCGAACTGCCGATCTACGGCGGTGCGATCGGCCCCGAGGTGATCGACATTCGCGCGCTCTACGCGAAGACGGGCAGGTTCACGTACGACCCGGGGTTCCTGTCCACCGCGGCGTGCAATTCGACCATCACCTACATCGACGGCGACAAGGGCGAGCTGCTGTATCGCGGCTACCCGATCGAGCAGCTGGCCACCCACTGCAATTTCCTCGAGGTTTGCTATCTGATCCTGAACGGCAATTTGCCGAACACCGCTCAGCGCAAGGACTTTGTCGGCCGCGTGACCAATCACACGATGGTGCACGAGCAGATGCAGTTTTTCATGCGCGGATTCCGCCGCGACGCGCACCCGATGGCGGTGCTGACCGGAATGGTCGGCGCGCTGTCGGCGTTTTATCCGGATTCGATCAATCTGCAGGACGCCGAGCAGCGGCGTATCTCGTCGATCCGGTTGATCGCCAAGCTGCCGACGATGGTGGCGATGGCGTACAAGTACACGGTCGGGCAGCCGTATGTCTATCCGCGCAACGAGTTGTCGTACACCGCCAATTTCATGCGCATGATGTTCGCCACTCCGTGCGCCGAGTATCACGTCAATGAAGTGCTGGTGCGCGCGCTCGACCGCATCTTCATTCTGCACGCGGACCACGAACAGAACGCATCCACGTCAACCGTGCGGCTGTGCGCATCGAGCGGCACCAATCCGTTCGCCGCGATTGCCGCCGGCGTCGCGTGTCTGTGGGGCCCGGCGCATGGCGGCGCCAACGAAGCCGCGCTCAACATGCTGTACGACATCCAGAGAAACGGCGGCATCGAAAAGATCGGCGAGTTCATCGCGCGTGTGAAGGACAAGAACAGCAATGTGAAGCTGATGGGCTTCGGCCATCGCGTCTACAAGAACTACGACCCGCGCGCCAAAATGATGCGCGAGATCTGCCACGCCGTGCTCGGCGAACTCGGGCTGGAGGACGACCCGCTGTTCAAGCTGGCGATGGCGCTGGAGAAGATTGCGCTGGAAGACGACTACTTCGTCTCGCGCAAGCTGTACCCGAATGTCGATTTCTATTCGGGCATCGTGCAGAAGGCGATCGGAATTCCAGTGTCGCTTTTTACCGCCATTTTTGCGCTCGCGCGCACGGTCGGCTGGATTGCGCAGCTGAACGAAATGATCGCCGACCCCGAGTACAAGATCGGAAGGCCGCGGCAGTTGTACTCCGGGGCGAACCGGCGCGACGTAGAGCAGATCGAGAGTCGTTGAGATTGCGGGAAGAACGGGAACGAAAGGCAACTGATGCGCCGGTAGTTCGCGCAGGACGTTGAAACGCGCCGGTAGCCGCCGACTCAGCGCAGCGAGCGAACGTAACGTGTAGGCGGCGGTTCGTCGTCGTCGTCCGGCCGCGGGCGCAGCGATGGGGTTTTAGCCGCGTCGCCGCGGGTTGCAACCGTCGGTGCGGAAGGCGGCGTCCCGCCTGGCATCAAACCGCGCAGTTGGCCGATTTGCAGCGCCAGTCGCAGCACCTCTCCGTCGGGCGACCGCAATGCCTCGGCCAGGATCGCACCTGCGTAGTCGTTCTCGTTGACGAACCGCAGGATATCGAGCGCTTGACCGGCGCGGCGCAGTGCTGTCGCAAAGCGCGAGTGCAGCAGTATCCCTTTGTTGTCCATGGCTGCTATGCGCGGATCGCGCAACCTACGCAGGTTCGCCGTGATAGGTCGTGTCCAGCCCAACCTTCTCTTCATTGCTCGAAACGCGAGCGCGCAGAACCGTCTGCAAGGCCACCGCCAGGGTGGCGGTCGCGATGAATGCGTAGACGGCCACGACCAGCGTTGCCGTCATTTGCGCGCCAAGACTCGCGCCCGGCGCCAGCGCTCGTACAGCGAACAGGCCGGTAGCCAATGAGCCCGCGATTCCCGCGAGGCCATGCACGCCAAAGACGTCGAGCGAATCATCGAACATTCCGAGCCGGCGCAGCATGACCGCGCCCAGCCACGCGGCGCCTGCACCCAGCGCGCCGATAAGGACGGAAGCCTCGGGGGTTACAAAGCCCGACGCCGGCGTTACCGCCACCAACGCGCCTATGGCGCCCGTCAATACGCCGATCAGCGTGGTGAACCCGCGCGTGACCAGCTCGATCGTGATCCACACGGCAACGCCGGCGCAGGCGGCGGCATGCGTATTGACCAAGGCCCGCACCGCGGCGCTATCGGCGGCGAGCGCCGATCCGGCGTTGAACCCGTACCAGCCGACAATCAGGAAAGCAGCGCCCAGAGCAACCAGCGCCGTGTTGTTGGGCTCGAAGGACTCCTTGCCGAATCCGTGCCGCTTGCCAAGAACCAGGGCCAAAGCCAGCGCCGAGAAGCCGCTGCACACGTGCACGACCGTGCCGCCTGCGAAATCGATCGCTCCCAGCTGGTGCAACCACCCGTGTTCAGACCAGACCCAGCGCGCCACCGGGCTGTACACCACGATCACCCAAAGGGGCACGAATGCGAGCACGAACGGGAAACGCACACGCTCCACCCAGGCCCCAAGCAGGATCGCCACGGTTACCGCGGCGAACGCGAGCTGGAACATCGCAAACAAGCCGATCGGCACGCCGGGGTAAAGCTTGTCCACCGCAGATGAAAGTTCAATCCAGCTTGATGGCCAGGCGGGCACTCCGATCAACGCGTTTCCGGGCAGAAATGCGACACCAAAGCCGATGAACAGGAAGGCTAGGCTGCCGAGCGCGACGGCCCCCATCGTTTGCATGAAGGCATTGACACTGTTCTTCGGGCGCGAAAGACCCGAATAGAAGAGGGCGATGCCGGGAAATCCCATCATCAACACCAGCACCGTCGCCATGAGCACCCACGCGACGTTGCCCCCTGTGGAATTGCCGGCAGCCGGCGCTGCGCTGCCGGATTGCACCTGAGCGGACGTCTGATCGGCGCGCGTCGCGGATGAGCCGGTCTCGACCACCGGAGTCGGCGCCTGCGTCTGCGCTGCAGCAGGCGACGAGCACACCGCTGCGATGAGCGCAATGGGAAGAATCAGGGTTCGCATGGCACCGATGAACATTTGCAGCTCCTCGCGCGCGGACCGTTGCCGAATGCAACATCACAGGCACGCCGGCATAGACCCTAGAGCAGAGTTGCGTCTGATAAGCGGCGGGAAAGCGCGGACTTGCGCGGCCAATACGTGCGTTCAAGTAACCGCGTCTAAAACAACGAGCAGCCGGGGCGACGAAAAGGCGCCCTACGGACACGCCCGCGTTCGCATGCGCGCATTGACGCTGCCCCAATCGGCATAGAAGACGAGGAGCGCGCTTACGCGGTCGTACTTGCCGTTGCGATCTTCACCCCAGCCGAGCGAAACGACATCGGTATCAACGACCGTTTTGTACTTCCGGCGGTCGTCGGCGGAGGCGTCGCAGTCTTCCGCCAGAAAAACCTCGACGCGGTTCCACTTCAGCTGTCTTCCGGTTCTCTTGTCGAAGACATACAAGGTGCTGAAGAAGTCGGTCTCGCAGGAGTCGAAGACACTGCAACGCCATTGATGCTTCCACGACTTCGCGCGGAGCTGGAAGTCTTCGGGGCTGCGGCGATCGGCGGCCGCTGCTGCGTTCGGTTCAAGATCGGAGAAACCGTATTTGAACGTCTCGACGGTTGTGACCGTCCTGCAGCCGGACGACAGGACGGCAAACCCGACGAGGCCGGCGATCAGAGAGAGCGTGCGCGCGACAGTCATTTTGATTTCCCCGTTTATCTCCCAGTCAGTACCGGCCAGATTAGCCCCAACCTTCGCAGAGGGGCTTTCTTCACGGTCCCGCAAAAGCGCGTCGCCGAATGTCGACAGCGCTTAGGGAGGCCTTAGCTCACCGCGTATCCGCCATGAGCGTATGCAGCTTTTCTATTGTTGCCCAATTGCGCGAGGTCGCCGTGTCGCCGAGTGAGCGGTCCACGGCCCCGAACAGCCGGCCGGCGAGTATTCCTTCGGCGCACCAGACATAGGCGGCGCGCTCGCCGATCGCAAGAACTTCGGGAGTCCAATCCTGCTGCACCAACTCTTCAAGCCGCGCGCGATCAGCGTGCTTGCTGAGAATGGTCGCAAGCAGTCGCGACGGATCGCTGGCGACCTTGCCCAACGGATTGTCCTTGACGACCGCGGCGAGCTCCGCGGCGGTGAGCACAATGACCCGGGCCGGGACCCCCAGCCGCGTGGCAATCGCTTCCTCGATGCGATCCGCAGCGTCGCCGCGGACCGCGCGCGGAGCGGTGAAGACGACATTGCCGCTGTTGAGCAGCGTGCGCACGTCGCTGTAGCCAAGCCCTTCAACAAGCGCGCGCAGGTCGCCCATCGCCACGCGCTTCGCGCGCCCGACGTTGATACCGCGGAGCAGCGCAACCCGCCTGTCAGTCACGCCGACTTGGTCCAGTCATGTGCGCCTTCGGGCCACGCACTGCTCTGAACAGGCACGACGCAGAATCGATGGCCGCCGGGGTCTTCCATCACCCACCACGTCTTGACCTGCTTTACGCGTTTCGCGCCGGCTTTCTCGAGTCGAGCAACCTCCGCATCGACATTGTCGGTCTCGATGTCGACATGGACGCCTTCATGACCCGGCTCGACCCGCTGAACCAGGTAATCGAGTTGAGCTCCCTTTAGCGCCGCATATCGCTCCTGCGGCGAAAACTGCAGCTCGCGACCGAGCGCGTCACTCCAGAATCGCGAGACAGTTTCATGCGTCTGCGGGCTGGTGTCGATCAACACCGCGCAAACCCGGCTTCGATGCGTCATGGTGGACGGCCTCGCTTGTAGTGGCAACGGGAGGCGGAGCGTAGCGAAGGTCGCGTCGCCCGCGGTCAGACGCGATTGCCCGCCGCGGTGACGGGCGTAGCATCAATTCATGCGGACGCGAACGTTCCTTTTCGCGCTGGCCTTGGCGGTTGGCGCAACCTCATGCGAGCACACGAGGCCCGACGTTGTGAGTCCAACAGTCGCCGGTGCCGGCGCGCGGGGTCCGGTCGACTTTCAGACGCAGATCAGACCGATTCTCGAATCGCGTTGCCAGCCGTGTCACTTCAGCGGCGGCGTGATGTACGAGCGCCGGCCCTTCGATCGGGCGGAGACCATCAACGAGCTCGGCACAAAGCTCTTCACTCGCCTCAGGAACGAAAAAGAACGGCAACTGATTCGAACGTTTCTGTCGCAACAGTCGGAACCCGGGAAGCCGCGACAGTAGAACAGGTTCTAGGGTCTGCGCCCGTCACTCCTTCTGCGGCGCGTTCCTGTGGTAGACGGTCCGCTGCGGGAACGGGATCTCGATGCCATTGCGCTCGAGCGCTTCCTTCACGCGCTTGTTGAACGCGCGCCGCACGGTCCACTGCTCGAGCGGCAGAACCTTGATGCGGCAACGGATAACCACCGCCGAATCGGCCAGGCTTTCGACGCCGGCCAGGTCGAGATCGTCGAGGATGCGCGGCGCGAACTCAGGATCGGCACGCATCTCCTTCGCCACCTGACGGATCACGTCGAAAGCGGCGTCGATGTTCTCCTTGTAGGCGATGCCGATGTCCATCACCGCCTGGGCGAATTCGGTCGAGAGGTTGGTCACCGTCGTGATCAGACCGTTCGAAACGTAGTGAACCGAGCCGTCGTAGCCGCGCAGCTTCACGCGGCGCAGCGTGACCTCCTCGACCAGCCCGCTCTTGTCGGCGATCGAAACCACATCGCCCACGCGGATCTGGTTCTCCACCAGCAGGAAGAAGCCGGCGAAGTAGTCCTTGATCAGGCTCTGCGCGCCGAAGCCGACGGCGACACCGACGACACCGGCGGCGCCGAGAATCGGCGCGATCGAGACGCCGAGTTCGTTCAGCAGCAGCATGCCGGCGACCAGGAAGATCAGGACCGTCAGCGCGTAGCGCACCGCGCGGCCGAGCGTCTCGATGCGTTTCGCCTCCTCGTTGCCGAGCGCGCGCGTGGCGAAGTGCTCGTGCAGCCGCCGCACGACGCGGCGCACGACCGTCTGCGCCACCCAGGCGGCGACGAGAATAACCGTGATGCGCAGTGCCGATTTCAGCTCCGGCAGCCACGCGCGAAACATGTCGAGGTCGAACCACTCGCTCATTGCAGCTCGCTGAACCTGAAGCAGCCGACAGTGTGGTCGTTAACCATGCCGACAGCCTGCATGAAGGCGTAGCAGATAGTGGAGCCCACGAAAGAAAAGCCGCGCTTCTGAAGTGCCTTGCTCATTGCATCGGATTCGGCTGTGCGGGCAGGTACGTCGCGCATTGACCGCCAGGCGTTCTGAATGGGCGCGCCACCCACGAACTGCCAGAGATAGGTGTCGAGGCTTCCGAACTCATCGACGATCTTGAGCGTGGCGCGTGCGTTCTGAATCGCTGACGCAACCTTCTGGCGATTGCGGACGATGCCGGCGTCGTTCAGGAGCCGATCAACGTCACGCGAGGCGAACCGCGCCACTTTCCTGATATCGAAGCCGCGGAACGCGGCGCGGTACGTCTCGCGCTTGCGCAGGATCGTCGACCAACTTAACCCCGCCTGGGCACCTTCGAGCACGATGAACTCGAAGAGCCGCTGGTCGTCGTGAAGAGGTACGCCCCACTCCCTGTCGTGGTACTCCCAATGCAGTGGGTCCGAGGCCCAATCACAGCGCTTCTGATTCATGGGACGGCCGGGCGACCTGCATCATTCAATCCATTCGGCTTCCCGGACCGGGCACAACAACGGAAACATGGCAGATGGCTCGGTGACAAGGCGTTGCGTGTAGCTGCGGGTTGCGCGATTTGGCTTGGTGATGTTCGTAGAGCGTGGCGTTGAGGAAGGTGGCCAAAGGCGTCATGGCTGTTCAGGCCAACGATAGCTCGCCGACAGTGCACGCTGCAGCACCGACGTGACGAACTGAGTCTTTGAGAGCGAGTATCGCTCGCGTGACTCAAGGGTCGCGTCATCGTGTGCAGCGGCTAGGCTGCGCTTGAGTTCCATGTACTCAACCGCAACCGCGGGATGGCTGCGCAGGTAGTCACGGAAAGCAAGGTGCTGGCGTTCTTGTTCCGCGCCTACGGCACACAGATGAACGTGGTGTGTGCTGGGCCATTCGGCTGGCTTCTGGTAGACCAGGTCAAAGGGCCCCAGCGGAATGTGGCTGTAGCCGAGGTGGGCGAGCGGCTCCGAATAGATGCCCAGTGTCTCAAGCGTTGCGACTGAGACCTGAATGTCAATGACAGGCTTAGCGGCCAGGCCCGGTACTGATGTAGACCCCACATGCTCGATGCGCACAGCAAGGCCACGCATTGCCTCGCGGATGCTGGCCGCTTCGGCCTCGAAGAGCGAAGGCCACGCGTTGTCGTATGGAACGATCTTGATCATCACGGCGTTCGCTGTGCGCGACGCGTTTAAGTGCCAACTCTGCTCGCATACGAGTGCACCAAGTAAGCTGAGGCGGCGATCAAAGTGGCGAAAGTCGTCACCATGCCGAAGGCGCGAAACGTGTAGTTTCCTTGACCTGGCTGACTCCGAACGCGTGGGATGCCCGACCCGCAAGCAGGCACAACGCCAGGACATGCACGAGCAGCGAGTTCGCACCGCTTACCTCTACGAAATAGATGAGCAAGAGGCTCAGGGGAACGTATTCGGCGAAGTTTGAATGCACCCGCATCGCGCGCAGCATTGCTTGATTGCCCGCGTCGCCGATTGCGATTTTCAGGCGACGACGCATACGAAGCGTTCGAACGCTCAGGGCCACAAACAGCAGGGCGAGTATTGACGCGTAGAGCGGGACGATGTGCATGGCTGTTGGGCCCTAAACGCTGGAGCTAATGGGCGCGCGGTGCATGCCGCGCCTCCCCTTCGAGCGCCGGGTTGGGCGTGACGCTCGCATGAGAGCGGCTCGCGACACATCCACGGCGACAAAGATTGATCTCGCACACGGGAGCCCAAGCCAGACGAGCATGCACCCGATGAGCCACGGGCGTATCGACTGAGGGATCAGACGACCGGTGTCTCATCGACCGGCGGCTGAGGTGGACCCTCCTCAGGCCGCTCGGGCTGCGTTTCAGTTTTCCGCTGTCGCTTGGCTTCCTTTTTCTGTTTCTTGGCAATGTCCCTCTGACGCTTCGCGAGCTGATAGTTGGGTTTGGCCATTTGCGATCCTGTTCAAGTGGATTCGAGATCGAGGCGAGCTATAAGAGTAAGTCCATTATCAGAGTTCTATCACATGGCAAGGCTGACGCTCAACGCCACGTTACCCGCCAGCCGCGCCTTTCGCGCGCGTCCGTGATGAACGGATGCTAGGACGGGAAGCGCCGGGCGCGGATGCGAACCATCGCACGAGTTGATCGGACACTTCAGTGCCACCGAGCAAGTCCAGGTGGTTCAAGCCGTAGCCGATCCACTGCCGCGGCTTCGGAAACAGCAAGGAGCGGCCGGAATCCTCGTGATGCCCCAGGGCGCTGCTCACGGGTACCAGTCCATCGCCCAAGAGACGGTCACGCAGATCGCCGGGCTGTTTGCCGGTGGTCGCGGCGATCGCGTAACTCTGCACGCCGTCCGGCAGAGGCACGGAATGCCGGGTGCCGCGCACGCGTGCGAACCGATCGCGGCCTCTCCAGTGCTCGTCGAGCACGTTGCCGTAGCGCAGGTCGGTGATGCCGGCGCTGCGGATCTTCCCCAATCGGGCGAACGGGGCGGCATACGGGGTCGCGCCCAGAATCACGTCCACCCAGTTACCGCCGCGTTCCAGCGGCGCACCGTGGTGAGGCGTGCCGAGGAAAGCGAGCTTGCGGAGCTGTCGCGGCCAAGCGTGCCCTGCGAGCACACCGTAATGGCAGGCGCTTCGGGTTACCAGCCCGCCCATACTGTGGGCGATGATCACCAGCTCCTCGACCCGATGGGGCCATTGCGTCAGAAGAACCTCGAGCAAGCCGGCAAGAGTGCGCCCGTTGGTGGACGTGTGAAGACCGCTGTTGTAGTGGAGATAAAGGGGCGTGTAGTCCAGGTCTCGGGCGAGGGCCGCACCGTGGTCGTGCCCCTGACGGTTCCATTGCAGATCATTCATGCACAGGCCGTGTGCCAGCACGGCGAGCTTGCCGGACCTCTGCGGGATCGCTACAGCCAGCGCCTGCGTCTCGAGCACGAGAGGCCGGCCATTGCGCCGCAAGCTCATCGGTATCGCCAGCGGGTTGTCGCTCGCGACGAGGTAGTCACCCAACACACCGTTCAGCGCGGCCAACACGGCCTCGCGTTCGGGCGATGAAGTCCGTCCCGCGAGGGTCGGCCTGAGCTGAGCGAGGATGGCATCCAGCCCGCCGCCCACCAGGCGGGTCACGCCGCGCACGCTCTTGTAGACGAGGCCCGTGATGCCACCCGTGCGGCCCGGCGTTTGCGTACCGCTCCCGCCGACGGGACGGGTAATCGTCTGATGCATGGCCTCCACGAGATCCGCCAGCCCTGCAGTCGCATGCGTGGCCAGCCGCGCGAACCCGCGCAGGTCGGAGGGGTGTAGGTGAGTCGTCTTGGTCATGGGGACTCACTCGAACAACTCGCCACCCTAGACTCCGTGTTCGTTGGGCACGTGCGGGCGCCGCGCGACTACTGCCGCTGCTGCGACTTTGCCAGCAGGACCGCGCGACGCTCGAGACTTTCCTTGGGCCACAGCTCCGCGGCCTTGTAGTACTCGGCGACGGCCGGCGTGTTGGGCGGAAGCACGACCCATGGCTGCTTGGACTGAGTGAAGATGTGAACGTCAGGTGGAAAGCGGTCTGGTTCGTCGAGTGTTCCGACGCGAACAAAGCGCACAGCGTCGCCCCCTCCGGCGTAGTTGCTCCAAACGGCGATGTGACACTTGGGGCAACGACTTATCTTCTGACCCTTTCCACTGTTGGACGGCGTGTTGATGACCTCGATCTCGCCCTGGAGCAACTGCACCCGGTCGGCCTCGATCATCGCGTTCAGCGCGAAGGAGGCTCCGGTTTCCCGCTGGCACCAGCGGCAATGGCAAGAGTGGACAAAGAGAGGCTTCGTCGTCATGCGAAAGCGCACGAAGCGACACGTGCAGCCGCCGTCGCAGAACATGGGGTCGGTGTTCATGGTGCGATGCTCGCGGGATTTCGCATCTCTCTAAACGGCGCGCGCCCCTTTCGCGCGCAGCCGCGTTGAGCGACGGGGCGCGCGGCGGTCTCTGCGAGATTGACCGTTTCGTCACTTGTTAGAGGTCGCGTGCTACGCGGCACGGCTACCCCCTCGTCTCACGGATGGACGCCACTAAAAGGTTCAGACCGAGTGCGCCGGCCAAGGTGCTCGCCACGCGGTTGAGCAATCGCCACTGCGACGAGTACGCCGAACGGACGCGCTTGCGGGAGAACAGATACGCCAGCAGCACATGCCAACAAAGCGCATTGAGAACAACCATCGCCACCGCGCTGACAAGTAGGAGCGAACTTGACTGCGCGGGCAAAGACGCAGAGAACACACTGCCGAAGAACAAAGCCGACTTCGGATTCGTTGCATTTGTGAGAAGTCCAAGGCGCAGCGCCGCCCACCGTGACATGGACCGCGCTTTAGCGTTGAGCTGCGGCGGTTGGGCGCGCCAGAGACGCGTGGCGAAATAGAGCAGGTAAACGGCGCTGGCTACCTGGAGTAAAAGGCGAAACCGCGGGAATGTCTCGAAGATTGCATTTACGCCAAGAACCGCCGATAAAGACCACATTGCTGCACCGGCGGTGACGCCGAGAGCTGCGTAGATGGCGCTACGCGCTCGGTCGCTAGCTGCAAGCTGGGACACCAGCAGCACGTTGGCGCCAGGTGTGACCAGGGCCGCGACATGGAGAAGCCAGATGGCGGAGAAAGTCGAAAGCATGAAAGCGACTTAAACGTCTGAGTTCAGCGGCGCGCTTTCGCGCGTCCGCTGGAAAGCCCCTATCGTCCATGGCTGGCGTCCGAAACCGGACTCGCCATGCCCCGCGAGATCGATTGCTACGACCTGGAATTCGCGGGAGAACGTTTCTAACTGTCCCGCCCAGTAACTTCGGTCACAGGACCAGCCGTGGATGAACACGAGGGCCGGCGTGCCTGTGCCACGCACCTCGTACGCGACGCGAACACCGTCGGCGGAGGTTACGGCCTTAGCCACGTCCGGCTTGCTGACTATCCGCTGCAATAGCGGGTTCAGCCTCATTTCACGTCTGGCGAGAGCGACGCGCCACGTACAGGCGCAACACGCCGTCCATTCGGGATTGCCAGCCCTCGCCAGTCCCCTTGAAGTAGGCAAGAACCTCCGGGCTATAGCGCACCGATACCAACTGCTTGGGATTCGCCGTTTTTGGGCGGCCACGCGGCGCGTACAGAGGAACCATCGCCTTCAGTTGCTTGGGCGTCAGCGGCTGAGCGTCAGGGTCGGCCTTTGCAGCAGCGGCAATCCGCCTGTCCTCCTTCGTGGAGGGCATTGTGACCGCATGGCGTTCAGAAACTTTCGACATAGTGCTTCACCTCTCGGCGAGTGGCTCGACGAAGGCTGATGATCCTTCGCACGTTGCCACGTTCGACAAAAGCCACGTAGTACAGAGTGGCGGTTGCGGGAGCAAGCGCGATCAGCCTGAGTTCGTCGTACGCGAAGCGGTCATCGAGTCAAACCAGGGCAGCGTCCCAAGCAAGTTCTTCGGCCAAGGCGAGCGAAACGCCGTGGGCAGCGCGGTTTGTCTCGTCCTTGGTTGGGTCGAACTCGACGCGCATGCTTTACTGTAGCTACAGTAAAGAGGCTCGTCAAGGGAAGTGGGGAGATGCGTCGCTATGAGTCCAAACGAATGATATGGACTGCCCCTACCCGAGCGCGACGGGTAGTGCCACTGTTGAGCGCTCAGTGCTCAACTCATTTGAGGAGGCAGCCATGAGTGAAGTGACCACCATCGGTGTCGATCTGGCCACGAACGTCTTCAGTGTGCATGGCGTCGACGCGCACGGCAAGGCGGTTCTTCGCAAGACCCTTACCCGCAACAAGCTCCTCGATGTGCTCGCCAAGTTGCCGCGTTGTCGGGTTGGCATGGAAGCGTGTTCGGGGGCGCATCAAATGGCGCGCGAGCTGCAAGCCCTCGGCCATGAGCCGCGGATCATGATGCCCAAGTTTGTCGCTCCGTTCCGGCGTAATCAGAAGAACGACGGCAATGATGCCGAAGCGATCTGCGAAGCCGTGGCGCGGCCGCAGATGCGCTTCGTTCCGGTCAAGAGCGCTGAGCAGCAGGCGGTTTTCAGCGTGCACCGCGTGCGCAACGAGTTGGTGGCCGCTCACGTTGGCTTGATCAACCAGGTGCGCGGCCCGCTGGCGGAGTTCGGCGTGGTCATGCCGCAGGGCCGCTACTGCTTCCGAGGTCGGATCGGTGTGGCCCTCGATGACGCGCGCCTGCCGCTGTTAGCCCGCCAGGTGCTGCACGAGGCCAACGACCGCATGCGTGCGCTGGATGAGGACATCCCCTCGGGTACGAGCGCCGCATCAGTGCCATGGTGCGCGACAGCGTCGCCATGCAACGCGTCGTCGCGGTCTGCGGCGTCGGTCCGATCACCGCCAGTGCGATCGTGGCCAGCGTCGGTGAGGCGAAGCTGTTTCGCAACGGGCGCCAGTTCGCCGCCTGGCTCGGGCTGGTGCCGCGGCAGTTCTCCACCGGCGGCAAGCCGATCCTCCGACGCATTACCAAGCAAGGCGACGCCTATCTGCGCACCCTGCTCATCCATGGTGCGCGCTCGGCCTTGCTGACGCTGGCACGCCGCAACGACCGGCTCAGCCGCTGGGCGGTAGCGCTGATTGCGCGGCGCGGCTTCAAGCGCGCCTGTGTGGCGCTGGCGGCGAAGAACGCTCGCATCATCTGGGCGCTGCTGGCCAAAGGCGCGGTGTTCCAGCTCGATCGCGCTGCGGCTTGAGCTGGCAAACCCGACCGGCACAAATCAGTCGCTCCCACCCGCAGGCTGCGAGGAGGCATCGTTGATGAGGTAACGGTCTGCGACCGACGCCAGGCGACCCTGCTCCATGTCAATGATCGAAACACGAAGATCGTCTCTAACGAATGAGCGCCCGGCGGCGCGCAGCATCATCGGGGCCGGCAGCCACAGCGAATGCCAACAGGCCGAATACGGATCCGCAGTCCATCCCGCCTACCCACTCAACGCATGCAAAAAAAGCAGCTTGCAGGAAAAAAACAATGAACGACTCGAGCTAAGCAACTTCCCCTTGACGCGGGGGCAGTCCATACGGTTCGACATGAGCGGCATGACACGGCAGGCGAAGCCTGCCGTGTCGTGTCCGCTCGATGGAGGGGTTGGGCGTCACAGGTTGTCTCGCTTCACCGGCCCAAAGAACCCGATGATTCTCTCGATCCTGGTGCCATCGGCGGAGCTAAAAGCTATGTCGATGCCCTCTGGAAGTTCACTTCCATTGGCTTCTACTGCTCGCCATGCGAAGCGCGCCATGCCGTGGTGTTCATCGACCTGGCTTGTGCGGATGACCTTTGATCCCGGACGTCGTGCAAGAACCTTGGTGATATGCGCAAGAAGCTCAACAGAGCCTTGTGCATGGACACTGGGATCGGTGTAGGCCGCCCCATCGGCCCAGACTTCTTGAAGGAGCTCAGCGCGTCGCTTTTCCGTGGGCTCACTCCAGGCTTGGCAATACTTGTCGATCAGTGGCGTCAGCTCCATCAGCCTTACTCCATCCGCTGTCTGCCCTATGACGCCCAACTTGTTTTCATTCGTTCCGACCGCGCGGAACAACCCAGGTCGGTGGCGGTCAAGCCAGACTTGGCGGATCTCGCAGGCCCGAATGGATAGCCCTTTTGCAAAGCCAGTACTAACAGGAACCATGAAACCGTCACCGTTAGTGCACTCGCGCCCGAAGTCTCGCCCTACCTCAACGACGCGTTGATCCTCTCCAGCATCGCTGCGCCCGGACAAAGCTCTTTCTCCGCCAGCTGATTCAGCGGCGCGTCGACCGTGTTCAGATGAGCGTGCAGATCTTCCGCGCCGGCGTCGACATACAGCAGGCCCGTCACGATCTCGCCGCGTGCTTGATGGCTGTGGATATGGCTGATCGCTGCCAGGCGATCGCTGGGGTCGTAGCCATCGGCAAGCTTGCGCAGGCGCAGCCGTGAACCATCGTGCTGCGCCACTTCGATCACGTCGCCCGGTTCGTACTCGGCGGTGATCGCCGAACGGCGCGGCATGAAGTCAAGGCGGTTGACGGCGTCGTTGTGTTCGCGCACGTAGTCATAGCTCTTGGTGCTGCCGGCGTGGTTGTTGAACGCAACGCAGGGGCTGATCACGTCGAGCAGCGCGGCGCCGCGATGCGCGAGCGCGCCTTTGATCAGCGGAACCAGTTGCTCCTTGTCGCCGGAGAAGCTGCGCGCAACGTACGTGGCGCCCAAGGTCAACGCGATCGACACGAGATCGATTGCCGCGTCGTTGTTGAGCGCGCCGCGCTTTGATTTGGAGCCGGCGTCGGCGGTCGCGGAGAACTGACCCTTTGTGAGGCCGTACACGCCATTGTTCTCGACGACGTACGTCAGGTTGACGCCGCGGCGCATCGCGTGCGCAAACTGCCCAAAGCCGATCGACGCCGAATCGCCGTCGCCGGACACGCCGAGATAGATCAAGCTGCGATTGGCGAGGTTGGCGCCGGTTGCCACCGACGGCATGCGGCCATGCACCGAATTGAAACCGTGCGAGCTGCCGAGAAAGTAGTCCGGCGTCTTCGATGAACAACCGATGCCCGAGAGCTTGGCGATCCGGTGCGGCTCGAGCTCAAGCTCCCAGCACGCCTGCGTGATCGCTGCCGAAATCGAGTCGTGTCCACAGCCCGCGCACAGCGTGGAGATCTTCCCTTCGTAGTCACGCTTGGTGTAGCCGAGCGCGTTGGCGGGCAGGGTGGGGTGGTGGAGTCTGGGTTTGGCGAGATAGGTCAT
>Ga0187893_10009059_pt1 | contig 15455 bp, 17 predicted proteins | sample MA1701074metaG_FD_139574 | JGI IMG/M metagenome (GOLD analysis project Ga0187893, IMG submission 139574) | White microbial mat communities from a basaltic lava cave in the Kipuka Kanohina Cave System on the Island of Hawaii, USA - MA170107-4 metaG ... | reverse complement strand
CGTCCGCCCTCGCTATGTGTCGAGCGCGAGAGCGCAAAGGGCGATGGTCGCAAAGAGCCCCGTCATCTGCGGCTCGCTCGGTCGGCAGCGCTGGGCTCGCGGGTCGTCGAGATGATGCTTAACGCTTGACGGGGACCAGAACGGTGGCGAGCGCGGCGATGACCAGAAGCAACGCGGTGTACTCCTGCCAGCCGGGTCGCTCGCCCAGCACCAGCATGCTGCTCGCGACCCCGGCCAGCGGGATCGTCATGCTGCCGAGCGCGGCCACCCCGGCCGAGGCGCGACTGACGATCTTGAACCACATCCAGTGGCACAGGATGAATGCCACCAGCACGTTGTACGCCACCGCGGCGCCCGCCTGCCAGCTCACCGGCCGCCAGTCGCCCCAGTCGAGGGCGAGCGCGCCGAGCGCGATCGGCGCGCCGCCGAGCGCCAGCTGCCAGCCGGTGAACGCGGTGATCGGCAAGCGCGTGGGGAAGCGTTTCATCAGCACCGTTCCGATCGCCCAGGCGAGCGCGGCACCCACCACCAGCAGCGCGCCCACCGGCGCCGCGCGCACCGCGGCGATCTCGTCGCCGATCAGCAGCAGCATGCCCAGCATGCCGAGCGACAGCCCCAGGGCGCGGCGCGCGCTGAGCGGCTCCCGCAGCACCACGCGCGCGAGCAGCACCGCCCACAGCGGCATGGTGTACGCCAGGATCACGGCACGCCCGGCGGGAAGAGCGATCAACCCGTAGGCGACCAGCAGGTTCCACAGGGTGATGTTGAACGCCGCGCTGAGCGCAAGGCGCGGCCATTGACCGCGCGGCGGGAGCAGGCGCAGGCCGCTGGCGGCCGCGATCAGGAACATCCCCGCCGCACCCGCGGCGAGCGACACGGCGCGCAGCGTCCACACCGGCACCTCGGCCAGCGCCAGCTTCATCATCGGCCAGTTGCAGCCCCAGCCGAGCGTGAGCGCCGCCAGCAGCATCCAGGTGGATCGGGGAAGCGTGTGGTGATCGCGGGCCATCGGTCCGGGCTGAGGTTGCGGGATGATAGCCGAGCGGGATGCTACACTGCGCCCGCCATGCAGCATCCTCTGGTTCGCTTCCTGCTGTTCTGGGCGCTCAACACGCTGGTGTTGTGGGTGTCCGCGGAGCTCTTCGCCAGCGTGCGCTTCGACGGCTGGAGCGCGTTGCTGGTCTCGGGACTGCTGTTCGGCATCGCCCATGCGGTGCTCAAGCCGCTGCTGGTGATCCTCACTCTGCCGATCACGCTGGTCACGCTGGGCCTGTTCCTGCTGGTCATCAACGCGCTGCTGCTGCTGCTGGTCGCCTGGCTGGTGCCCGGCTTCCACCTGGCCGGCTTCTGGCAGGCGGTGCTGGTCGGGCTGTTCATCTCGGTCTTCAGCTTCATCCTGAGCCTGCTGATCCGCGCCGAGAAGTGAGGCGCACATGAGCGCGCAGCGCTCGCGCCGCGTTCGGCGTATTCCTCGCCGTGCAGGTGCTCGCCTTCGGCTGGATGCTGCTCGACGGTTGGCGCCTGCGCCGCGCGCACCCGACGCGCTAAACTAGCGGCCGCGAACAACCACGGGAGGAGACATCATGAAGATCGCAACCGCTGTGGCCGCGCTCGCGCTTGCCGCAGCCGCGGGCTCCGCTTTTGCGCAGTCCTGGCAGCCGCCCGCGGAGGCACAGCGCTGTCCGTCCAAGTGGGGCGCCGGCGACGAGCGCGGCGCCGCCAACCACATGAAACCGGCTACGGTGATGCGCGCCGCGCAGCTGATCAAGACCGGCCAGGTGATCGAGCTGGGGCGCGTGCTCGAAACCAGCATGCCCTTGTTCGGCACGCGCCGCTTCGACATCCACACCAAGCGCACCGGTCCGGTGCTGGGCGGCAACAAGCGCCGCAGCAACGAGGAGCTGGTCATCACCGAGATCGGCCAGGTGGGCACGCAGTTCGACATGTTCTCCCACCAGACCATCGGCAACCAGTTCTACAACTGCTTCGACAACGACGAGATCGCCACGCGCAACGGCTTCACCAAGCTCGGCATCGACAGGATCGGCACGCTGTTCACCCGCGGCGTCCTGATCGACGTGGCGGCGCTCAAGGGCGTGCCGATGCTGCCGGCCGGCTACGAGATCACGGCGGCGGATCTGCAGGGCGCGCTGCAACGCCAGGGCGTCTCGCTGCAGGCCGGCGACGCGGTGTTGATCCACAGCGGCTACGGCAAGCTGTGGAACGTGGACAACGTCACCTACAACAAGGACACGCCGGGAATCGGCGCGCCGGCCGCCGAGTGGCTGGCGCAGCAGGACGTGATGCTGATCGGCGCCGACACGTTCGCAGTGGAGGCCTTTCCCAACGCCGACAAGAACGTCAGCCTGCCGGTGCATCAGATCGCCCTGGTGGTGAACGGCATCTTCCTGCTCGAGAACCTGAAGCTGGACGAGCTCGCCGCCGCCAAGGCCTACGAGTTCGCCTTCATCGTGCAGCCGCTCAAGGTCAAGGGCGGCACCGGCTCGACGGTGGCGCCGGTGGCGGTGCGATGACTTAAGGGAGCTCCAGGGTCACCGCCACCGGGCAGTGATCCGACAGCCGGAACCTTCTCACGTCGGCCGTCGCGTAGGTCACCCGGCGCATCGATCCCGGCGCCAGCCGGGCCGCCAGCGAACGGCTGACCACGATGTGGTCGATCGCCGCCCGGCGCGAGGCCTGCGCGAAGCAGCGCGCGTCGCGGCGCAGCGGCGTCGCGTCGGTGAGATCGGCCTCGGGCGGGCTGCCGTCGTCGAGTTCGGGCCACATCGCGGTCAGCCGGCCGAAGCGATCGCGCGCCTGCCGTCGCTCCGAGGAGAAGCGGCGGTTGAAATCGCCCACTACCGCGAACAGCACGCCTTTGCGCGCGCGGGCGTCGATCCAGCGTTCCAGCACCGGCACCTGCTCGGCGAGCGTCCGGCAGTCGCCGCGTTCGCTGGTGAGCCGCTCGCCGTGGCAGCCCGATTTCAGGTGCACCGCCAGCACCCGTATCTCGCGTTGCGAGCCGGGGAACAGCGTCAGGTCCGCGCCCCAGCGCACGCGACTCGCCTCCAGCCCCAGGTCGGGATAGTCGGCGCAGCGGAACGGCAGGCCGGGACGGATCGCGAAGCCGACGTTCTGCACGTGCACCCTGCGGGTGAAGCAGAAATCGTGGTCGGGGAACACCAGCCGCGCGGCCTGCGGTCCGTCCACCTCCTGCAGCGCAACCACGTCGGCATCGAGCCGGCCGGCGTACTCGCGTAGCTTGGCGAAGTCTGCGGCGGTGCGCCGCATGGCGCGCTCGCCCGCCGCGATGTCGCACGGAATCCAGCGCCCTTCGCTGCCCGGGGGCTCGTCGCGGCAGGAGGCGGCCAGGCGCTCGAAGGTCTCGGGCGCGATCAGCCACTGGAGATTCCAGGTCGCCAGCCGCAGGCTGCGTGGCTGCGCGCCCGCCTGCGCCGCGCATAGCAGCGCGAGGCAAGCGCCGGCGGCCGCGAGCCGGCGCCGCGGATCAGCTGGCAATGGTGATGCCGCCGTCGGCGACGATGGTCTGGCCGGTGATGAAGGCCGCGGCGCGCGAAGCCAGGAACACGGCGACGCCGCCGATGTCGTCGGGCTCGCCGATGCGGCGCAGCGGAGCGGCGGCTTCGCTGCGCGCCAGCAGCTCGGGGTTCTCCCACAGGGCGCGGGCGAAGTCGGTCTTCACCAGCCCCGGCGCGATGCAGTTGACGCGGACGTTGTGCTTGCCCCACTCCACCGCGAGGTTGCGCGCGAGCTGCATGTCGGCGGCCTTGGACACGGCGTAAGCGCCCAGCACCGCGGTGCCCTTCAGCCCGCCGATCGAGGACACGATGATCACAACGCCGTCTTTGCGCTGCGCCATCTCCGGCAGCACCATGTTCGCCAGCCACAGGTTGCTGACGACGTTGTTCTGCAGGATTTTCTGGAACGCCTCATCCGGCAGGCCGGCCATCGGACCGAAATAGGGATTGGAGGCGGCGTTGCACACCAGCACGTCGATGCGTCCCCACTGCCGGCGCGTGGCCGCGACCAGGGTCTCGAGCTGAGACTTGTCGCCGATGTTGGCCGGCACCGCGATCGCCTCGCCGCCGGCGGCGCGGATCGCGGCGGCCACCTCCTCGCAGGCGGGTTGCTTGCGGCTGGAGATCACCACCTTCGCGCCGTAAGCGGCCATGTGCTCGGCGATCGATCGGCCGATGCCGCGGCTCGATCCGGTGACAACAGTGACCTTGCCGTCCAGGCGAAAGGCGTTCATGGGGTCGGCTCCATCGGTTCGTGGGGGATTCGATGTTAGTTGACGCGCGACCCTGCATTTTATGGCATTTGTGCCGTCATACACCCTTGGGACTTGGACCCGCGACCGGGGAACGGCATGGATCTGGACAAGACCTTCGAGTTCACCACCAACCTCGATCGCCGCGCGGTCGAAGCCAGGCTGGAGGAGGTCCGCGAGGCCGCGGACGAACTGCTGCTGGCCGATGTGGCGCAGGCGCTCACCGGCGTCGCCGGCAAGAGCCGCGAGGAGATCGCGCAGCGCATCCGCACCGCGCTGGACGCGCTGGAAGGCTCGGGCCAGAAGCGCATGATCGCGCTGCTCGAGCTCGCCGAGATCAATCTGGCGAATCTGTGAGAAGGGTGGAAGCGTACACCACACCGCCCCGCTCGCTGCGCGAGCACCCCGCCTCGTGAGAGGCGGGGACCACCAGCATCAGCCGCGCAAGCTGCGCACGTCGGCCAATCGCGGCAGGCGGGCGGGGAGCACGTCCCTGAGCTTCAGGCGCGCCTCGCGCAACAGCTTCTCGGTGCTGCCCCAGTCGATGCAGGCGTCGGTCACCGACACGCCGTACTTGAGCTGCGACCGATCCGCGGGAATCGACTGGTTGCCCGCGTGCAGATTGCTCTCCAGCATCACGCCGACGATCGAGCGGTTGCCCTCGATCACCTGGTGCACCACGTCGTTCATCACCAGCGGCTGCAGCGAGGGGTCCTTGTTGGAGTTCGCGTGGCTGCAGTCGACCATGATGTTGGCCCCCAGTTTGTGCTTGGCCAGCTCCTTCTCCACCAGCGCGATGGTCACCGAGTCGTAGTTCGGGCCCTTGCTGCCCCCGCGCAGGACGATGTGGCCGTAGCGGTTGCCCTTGGTGCGGATCACCGCCACCTGCCCGGACTGGTTGATGCCGAGGAAGCTGTGCGCACTGGACACCGACAGCAGCGCGTTGATCGCCACCTGCAGACCGCCGTCGGTGCCGTTCTTGAATCCCACCGGAGTGGACAGCCCGCTCGCCATCTCGCGATGCGTCTGCGATTCGGTGGTGCGCGCGCCGATGGCGCTCCAGGCCACCAGGTCGCCCAGGTACTGCGGGCTGATCGGATCGAGCGCCTCGGTGCCCGCGGGCAGCCCCAGCTCGTTGATGTCGCGCAGCACCTTGCGCGCGGTCTCGAGCCCCTGCCCGATGTCGAAGCTGTCGTCCATGTGGGGGTCGTTGATCAGGCCTTTCCAGCCGGTGGTGGTGCGCGGCTTCTCGAAGTACACGCGCATGATCAGCTGCAGCGTGTCGGACACCTCGTCCGCGAGGCGCTTCAGGCGCCGTGCGTAGTCGATCGCGGCTTGCGGATCGTGGATCGAGCAGGGGCCCACCACCACCATCAGACGATGGTCCTTGCGGTCGAGGATGCGCTCCACGGTGTTGCGCCCGCGCAGCACCGTCTCCTCGGCCTGCTCGGTGAGCGGAACCCGCCCCTTGATCTCGGTGGGCGTGAGGAGGACGTCCTGCGCGCTGACGTTGACGTTGTAGACCAGCTTCTCGTCCATAGTTCTTCTGCCTGCGGGGGTTGGCGGGCGCGTCGGACGGTCGAAACGTCGCGGCCGGAGCGCTATTGTACGCAAGCACGGCGGCGCGCGCGAAACCTGCGCCGTTGACTGTGCGGCGGGTTAGATACGGGCGAGCGCCGCGAGGATCGCGGCCAGCCCGGCCAGGAACAACGCCAGATGCGCCCACGCCCAGCGCGAGAAGCGGCGCGTGAGCTGGGAGGGTTCGTACACGGAGATGAGATAGCGCCGCCGGTCGTTGGGCTTGCGCACCACGTTCACCGACCCCAGCGAGCGGCGCGCGGTCCATTCCCGCTCCACCTGCGTCTTCGCCTCGCGCCGCGCGCTGTCCCACTCGGGCTGGTCCAGCATGCCGTTGCCATCCCGGTCGAAGCGCCGCAGCAGGCCGGGGCGGTCGCGCTTCCAGTCGGCCAGCACCGCGGACACGTCCTGCCTGAGATCGGCCGGCGAGTCGAGCGCGGCGCCGGCCGAGCAAAGCTCGCCCAGCACGTACAGCCGATCGCCGGGTGCGATCCATTGCTCGTGATAGCGACGCTCGAACTCGCGCCAGCGGCGCTGCCGGCGCGAGACGACCTCCGCCCCCTCGGGGTCGACGACGCAGTCCCCGGTGGCGTCGCGCAGCAGGAAGCAGTCCTCGCTGGACTCGCTCGACTCGACGATCCAGCCCGCGCCCACGCGCCGCTCGATGCGGTAGCGATACCACACGCAGGCACGCTTGGCGATCTGGCTGCGCAGCCCGGGCTGCGCGCCGGTCTCGGCGGTGCCGATCAGCTCGACGTAGCCGAGCGCCGCGCCGTTGGCGGTGGACGTGGCGGTGTCGCGGATGGCGTCGCGGCGCGCCAGGCTGCCGGCCCATCCCGACAGGGTGGCAAGCAGAAAGGCGGCGGCCGCGGCCGCAGCGATGCCGGGCTCCCGGTCGATCACGGCGATGCCGGCCACCGCCGCCGCCGCGGCGGCGCAAAACGCCATAAGCGCGGGGCGGGTCAGGCCGGCGAAGGGGCGAGGATCGGGCAGCGGCAGCATGGCGCACCGGGCGTGGTCGGCCGGAGACGGCTGCCAGATCCATGCCAACCGATCGACGCCGAAACGCGATGGCATGGATATGGCTTGGCCTGAAGGTCGCACGACGATGACCGCCCTCACCACACCGCCCCGGCGCCGACCACCCCGTCGCCTTCGGCGCCACCCCTCCTTGCCAGGAGGGGAGCGCCACCCCGCCTCGCGAGAGGCGGAGAGAAGGTTTTTGAGTCGCGCCTTAAGGGCGCCCCCGGCGGGGTGGCACGCGAAGCGTGACGGGGTGGTACAGCACGTGCCACCTCTTCTGCGATGAACGACACCACCGAAGGCGACCTGACCGCCGAGCTGGAGAAGCTGCAGGAATGGGCCGCGCCGGCGGCAGCGCCGCTGGAGCCGCTGCCGCCCCTGGTGCCGGAGGCGCACTGGACCTCGACGCAGCTCGCGGTGCCGCTGATCGCCGTGAGCCAGGCGTTCTACGCCGAGTGGACGGCGTTGCAGGGCCAGGCGCCGTACGCCATCTACCACTACACCGGCGCCGAGGGCCTGAGCGCCATCCTCGAGGAAGGCCGCGTGTGGGCGAGCGATCTGCTGTACCTCGCCGGCTCGCGCGAGACCGATTACGTGTGCGATCTGGTGCGCGACCAGATCTATCGCCGCTGGAATCGTGCCGACCCGCTGCTCAGCGAGTTCTGCGACAAGGCCATTGCCGCGCTCGACCCCAGCCGCTGGCAGCGCAGCGTGTTCGCCGCCTGCTTCTGCGAGAACGGCGATGCCCTGGGCCAGTGGCGCGCCTATGCCGGGCCGCGCGGCGGCTACGCGGTGGGCTTGCGCACCGCGGCGCTCACCGGCCGGTACGCGGTCACCGCGCTGCGCCGCGTGATCTACGATGCCGAGCGCCAGCAGGGCCTGGTCGACGGTCTGCTGGAGCGCGCCATCCTGCTGCTGCGTTCCGCGCAGGCGCGCGGGTCGGAGTCGACGGGCTTGATCCTGGAGTTCCTGGCCGACCACGTGGTGGAGCTGATCGCGTGCTTCAAGCCGCCCGCCTTCCAGGACGACCGCGAATGGCGGCTGCTGCTGGTGGCCGACACCGCGTATCCGGGCGAGGCGCTGTCGCGGGTGCGCTTCCGTCAGGCCAGCGGCCATCTCGTTCCGTACGTGGAGTTCGACGTTTCGCCGCGCGTGGGCGGCGACGCCTCGCCCATCGCGGAAGTCATCTGCGGACCGCTGGAGCGCGCCGAGCTGTCCGCGCGCGCGATCCAGCTGCTGCTCAAGAAGCGCGCCATCAGCGGCGCGCGCGTGCGCGCCTCGGCGCTCGCCTTGCGCTAGCAAAGCTCTGCCCCGGCTTGCTTGACCCACCCCCCGGCCCCGAGTAGGCTGGACCGGCCGTTCGGCTTCTGCCTGTCCGCCACAACCACAAAGCAATCGGGGAGGAGTTGGTCATGCTCGCAAACGCTCTCAGGATCATCGCCGGCGCGCTGCTGCTCGGACTGTCCGCCGGGGCCACGGCGCAGAGCGCGATCAAGATCGCGGTCGGCGCACCGCTCACCGGGCCGCTCGCCAAGATGGGGCAGGAGGTCGCCAACGCGGTGAAGCTCGCCGCCGAGGAGTGGAACGCGAAGGGCGGCGTGCTGGGCCGCAAGATCCAGGTGGTGGAAGCCGACGATCAGGGCAACCCGCAGATCGGCGTGGCGGCCGCGGAGAAGGTGGTGGCCGATCCCGCGGTGGTCGCCGCGGTGTGGGGCATCACCAGCGTCACCTGCATCCCGGTGTCCGAGATCCTGCACAAGGCCAGCCTGGCGCTGATCAGCCCGGGCTGCACCAACACGCGCGTCACCGACCGCGGGCTGAACAACACCAATCGGGTCTGCGCCCGTGACGACGCGCAGGGGCCGGCGATCGCGATGTTCGCCGTGCAGGAGCTGAAGGCGAAGAAGATCGCGATCTTCGACGACGGCACCACCGGCCCCAAGGGCGGCGCCGACGAGGTCGAGAAGAAAGCCAAGGCGCTCGGTGCGCAGACGCTGCGCTACCAGGTGCGCGCCGGCGACAAGGACTTCCGCGCGATCCTCGGCACCCTGCCGAAGGACGTGAGCGTGATGGCGCCGATCCTGTGGGCCCCGGAGGCGGCGCTCATGGCCAAGCAGCTGCCCGACGTGGGACTCGACGTGAGGATGATCGGACCGGACGGGCAGTTCGAGGTGAAGGACTACATCGAGGCCTCGGGCGGAGCCGCCGAGGGCAACTACGTCACCTTCCTGGCGCCGGACATGAAGAAGGTGCCGGCGGCCGCGCGATTCGTCGCGGCCTTCGAAGCCAAGTACGGCCCGTTGAGCTCCTACGGACCGCTGGCATACGAGGCCGCCAACATCATCTTCGAGGCGATCAAGCGGGCCGGCAAGGCGGACCGTGCCGCGGTGCGCGACAGCGTGCGCGCGACCAGGGATCACAGGGGCATTCTCGGCGTCCCGATCACCTTCGACGGCAAGGGCGACGTCGTCGGCGGCCTGATCTTCGTGTACCAGGTGCGCGGGATGGGCTTCGAGCAGGTGAAGACGATAGCGGTGAAGTAGCGCGCGGCAAGCGGCGCCCCGCGACCATGCCCTTGCTGGAAGCCCAAGGCCTGTCGATGGCCTTCGGGGGTCTGCGCGCGGTCCAGGAGCTCGATCTGGCCGTGCACCCCGGCGAGATCGTCGGGCTGATCGGTCCGAACGGATCGGGCAAGACCACCGTCTTCAACGTCATCAGCGGCCTGTACCGCGCAACCGCCGGTCGCGTGCTGTTCGGCAGCGCCCAGACCGACCTGGTCGGACGCCCGCCGCACGCGATCACCGCGCTCGGTGTGGCGCGCACCTTTCAGAACCAGCGCCTGTTCAACCAGATGAGCGTGCTGGAGAACGTGCTGGTGGGGATGCATTGCCGCACGCGCGCGGGCCCGGGCGGCATCCTGCTCGCGATGCCCGGCGCACGCACCGAGCGCAGCCGCACGCTCGAGAGCGGCCGCGAGCTGCTCGCCTTCTTCGGCGAGCGTTTGCTGCCGCGCGCACACGATCCGGCCGCCAGCCTGTCCTACGCCAATCGCAGGCGCCTGGAGATCGCGCGCGCTCTGGCCACCCGGCCCGAGCTGCTGCTGCTCGACGAGCCCGCCGCAGGCATGAATCCCACCGAGAAGCGCGAGCTGCGCGAGGACATCGCGCGCATCCGCGCCCGCGGCGTCACCGTGCTGCTGATCGAGCACGACATGGCGCTGGTGCAGGGCGTCTGCGAGCGCGTGGTGGTGCTGGACCACGGGGTGAAGATCGCCGACGGCAGTTTCGAGGAGGCGCGGCGCAACCCCGCCGTGCTGGAAGCCTATCTCGGGCGGCGTCATGCTTAGATTGGACAACGTGGCGGCGAGCTACGGCCCGATCGAAGTGCTGCGCCAGGTCAGCCTGGAAGTGCAGCGCGGCGAGATCGTCTGCCTGCTGGGCGGCAACGCCGCGGGCAAGTCCACCACGCTCAAGACCGTGCTGGGCATGCTGCGCCCGAGCGGCGGCAGCGTGGTGCTCGACGACCAGCGCATCGACCGCCTGCCCACCGAGGACATCGTGCGGCGCGGCATCGCGCTGGTGCCCGAGTCGCGCCGCATCTTTGCGCGCATGACGGTGTGGGAGAACCTGGCGATGGGCGCGTACAGCCGCCGCGGCGCGCCGGCGACGGACTTCGCCGAGGACCTGGAGCGCGTCTACACGCTGTTCCCGCGGCTCGGAGAACGCGCCACGCAGCACGGGGGCACGCTCTCGGGCGGCGAGCAGCAGATGCTCGCCATCGGGCGCGCGCTGATGGCGCGGCCGCGCCTGCTGCTGATGGACGAGCCGTCGATGGGGCTCGCACCGGTGCTGGTGGAGCAGGTGTTCGAAATCATCCAGACCATCAATCGCCAGGGCACCACCATCCTGGTGGTGGAGCAGAACGCCGCGGTCGCGCTCGCCATCGCGCACCGCGGCTACGTGCTGCAGGACGGGCGCATCGTCATGCAGGGCGCGGCGGCGGCGCTGCTGGACGAAGACCACATCCGCCGCGCCTACCTGGGAGAGGACTGATGCTGGACGCGCTGCCGATCCTGCCGCAGCAGCTGGTGTTCGGGCTGGCGCTGGGCGCGGTCTACGGCCTGATCGCGCTCGGCTACACCATGGTGTACGGCGTGCTGCTGATGATCAACTTCGCCCACGGGGAGCTGTTCACCATCGGCGCCTACGTCGGCTGGGCCGTGCTCGTCTGGCTGATCAACGCGCAGCTCGGCGGCCTGCACCCCGCCTGGGTGCTGCCGGTGCTGCTGCTGATGGCGATGTCCGCCTCCGGCATCCTGGGCATGACGCTGGAGCGCTTCGCCTATCGGCCGCTTTACATGCGCGGCGCCACCCGGCTGGGACCGCTGATCAGCGCGGTGGGGGCGTCGATCTTCCTGCAGAACGCGGTGATGCTCACCCAGGGCGCGCGCATGAAGGTGTACATGACCAGCCTGCTGTTCCCGCGCACCTGGTACCTGCAGATCGGCGGGGTGCGCATCTCGGCGCTGGTTCTGGTGATGGTCTCGGTCGCGCTGCTGCTGATGTGGGGGCTCAGCCTGCTGGTGCAGCGGACCGCGCTCGGCCGCTGCATGCGGGCGGTGGCGGAGGACCGCGAGGTGGCCGCGGTGATGGGGGTGAACGTGCGCCGCGTGATTTCCCGGACCTTCCTGCTGGGCTCGGCGCTCGGCGGCGCGGCCGGCGTGCTGGTCGGTCTGTACTACACGCAGATCGACTTCTTCATGGGCTACTCGGCCGGGCTGAAGGCGTTCACCGCCGCCGTGCTGGGCGGTATCGGCAACATCAAGGGGGCGATGCTGGGCGGGCTGATGCTCGGCGTCATCGAGAGCCTGGCGGTGACCTTCATCAACCCCGCGTACCGCGACGTGGTCGCGTTCGTGGTCCTGATCCTGGTGCTGGTGTTCCGGCCCACCGGGCTGCTGGGCGAGACCGTGCCGCAGGCGAACAAGGTATGAGCATGATCACCGCGCGACGCAAGCTCGCCCTAGCCGCCGCGCTCGGCGCGGTCGCGCTGCTCGCGCCGCTGCTCGCGCCCAGCGACTACGTCGTCGGCGTGCTCGCCCGCATCTGCCTGTATGCCACGCTGGCGCTCGGCCTCAACATCGTGGTCGGCTTCGCCGGGCTGCTCGATATCGGCTACGTCGCGTTCTTCGGCATCGGCTCCTACGTGTACGCGTTCCTGGCCTCGCCGCAGTTCGGTCTGCACCTGCCGTTCCTGCTGGCGCTGCCGATCGTGGTGCTGGCCACCGCCCTGTTCGGCATTCTGATCGGCGCGCCGACCCTGCGCCTGGGCGGCGACTACCTCGCCATCGTCACCCTGGGCTTCGGCGAGATCACCTACCTGTTGCTGCTCAACCTGGACCGCCCGATCAACATCACCAACGGCCCGAGCGGCATCATCAACATCGATCCGCCGGCGCTGCTCGGACACACGATGAGCGGCAACATCCAGTACTACTACCTGTTCCTGGCGGTGCTGGCGCTCACGCTGGTCGCCTCCAGCCGCCTCCAGCACTCGCGCATCGGCTGGGCCTGGCAGGCGATCCGCGAGGACGAGCTGGCGGCGCGCGCCATGGGCATCAACACCACGGTGGCGAAGTTGCAGGCGTTCGCCATCGGCGCCTCGTTCGCCGGCTTCGCGGGCGCGCTGCTCGCGTCCTGGCAGCGCTCGGTGTTCCCGGAGAATTTCCTGTTCACGGAGTCGATCAACGTGCTCGCCATGGTGATCATCGGCGGCATGGGGAGCCTGGCGGGAGTGGTGCTCGGCGCGGTGGTGATCGTCGCGCTGCCCGAGATCTTCCGCGAGCTGGCCGCCTACCGGCTGCTGGTGTTCGGCCTCATGTTGATGGTGCTGATGATCTTCCGGCCGCAGGGCATCCTGGTGCCGCGCGCCGCGGCGGGAGCGCTTGCGCGCGCGGGCGCCACGCCGGCGAAGAAACCCTGACGGCGCTGGCTTGCCTCTTGCAAGTCCGGCCGCCGGACACGATCCCTGCGAGCCGCCGGCCGATGCGCACCACCCCGAAGACCGCCGAAGCGCTCTCCGACTACCGGGCCGGCTACCGGGCGGTGGACGCCTGCGCCATCGCGCTGTTCGCGCTGCTCGCCCTGTGGAGCCTGTTCCGCCAGATCGCCGCCGCGGACTCCGGGCCATGGCTCGTCCTGGCGGCGCTTTCCGGCTGGGTCGCCGCCGACCTGCTGAGCGGCCTGGTCCACTGGGCGTTCGACACCTGGGGCAGCGTGCACACGCCGCTGGTCGGCAAGCGCTTCATCCGCCCGTTTCGGGAGCATCACTGGGACCCGGCCGCGATGACCCGGCACGACTTCGTCGAGACCTCCGGGTCGAGCTGCCTGGCCGCCCTGCCGGTGCTGAGCGCCACTGCGCTGATGCCGTTGACCACCTCGGCGGCCGCCTGCGTGCAAGCGGTGCTGCTGTTCACCGCCGTCGGCGTGCTGCTCACCAACCAGTGCCACCGCTGGGCACATACGCCTGCCGATCGCATGCCGCGATTGGTGCGCGCCGCCCAGCGCTTGCGGCTGATCCTGCGGCCCGAGGAGCATCTGAAGCATCACGCACGACCGTTCGACTCGCACTACTGCACGGCGAGCGGCTGGCTCAATGCGCCGTTGCACTCGATCGGGTTCTTTCGCCGGTTGGAGCGGTGCATCGGCGCCCTGGTGCAGGCGCAGGCCAGGCGCGACGACCTCGCTTAGTTGGCGCATTCACGCAGCGTGCGGCGCCGGCCTGTTCTTCCCGGCGGCGTTCGTGTACCTTCTCGTGGTTCGTTGCGAGAAGGCGGGTCCAAGATGAGCGTGAAGAAGCTGTTCGATCTGTCCGGCCGCGTCGCCCTGATCACCGGAGGGTCGCGCGGACTCGGTTTGCAGATCGCGGAGGCTCTGGGGGAGATGGGGGCCGGGCTGGTGATCACCGCCCGCAAGCAGCACGAGCTGGATCAGGCGGCAGCGCATCTGAAGGGGCAGGGGGTCGATGCGCTTACCGTGGCCGGCGACCTGCAGGACCCGCAGGCCGCCAAGGCGCTGGTGGACAAGGTCCTGGCCGAGCGCGGTCGGCTCGACGTCCTGGTGAACAACGCCGGCGCCACCTGGGGCGCGCCCGCGGAGGAACATCCGCTGGAGGCCTGGAACAAGGTGATCAACTTGAACCTCACGGCGGTGTTCGCGCTCACGCAGGCGACCGCCACGCGCGCCATGATCCCCGCGCGCTACGGCCGCATCGTCAACATCGCCTCGGTCGCCGGGCTCAACGGCACGCATCCGGACTTCATGCGCACCATCGCCTACAACGCCAGCAAGGGCGGCCTGGTGAACTTCACCCGCTCGCTCGCCGCCGAATGGGCGCGCTACGGCATCACGGTCAACGCCATCGCGCCTGGCGTGTTCCCCACCAAGATGGCCAAGGTGATGGCCGAGCGCCACATGGACACGATCATGCAGCTCACCCCGATGCAGCGCTTGGGCGGCGACGAGGATCTCAAGGGCGTGGCCGTGCTGCTCGCCTCCGACGCGTCGAGCTACATCACCGGGCAGATCGTCGCCGTGGACGGCGGGATGCTGGCGATCTGACGCGCGCTTCGCTTCGCCGCGCGACGTCAGGCGCCGCGCCCGGCCGGCGCGTCAACTGCCCCAGCACCGCCTGGCTGCCGATCACCACGATCTGGCTGTCCGCGGCGATCGCCCCGGCCGCCCGGATCACGTGCTCAAGCTCTGAACGCTTCGTAGACGCGCCTCCTCTCTGCTGGATCGAGCACTCCCGCGAAGGGAGAGGACTGCCGGAGCCTCGCCGCCTGCTCCGAGCCGGCGGTGATGAACGCGGCGATCTGCGGCCAGGGTCGGCTCAGCACGCGCTCCCACTCCGCCAGATATCGGGGCCGCTCGCCGGCCGGGCGGGCGCGCTTCCAGGCCTCGAGGTTGCGCCGCGCTACCTCGAGCAGCCGCGGGTCGCGGCTGATCTTGCGGGCGATCAGACAGTGCAGCACGAGGCTGCGTGCATCGAGCAGGCTGTGATCGGAATACACGGCGAGCCGCTCGCCTTGCGCCGGCACCCAGCGGCGCTCCTGCTTGAGCCCGGCCGCACGTTTGCGGGCGCGATAGCGCCGCATGCGCTCCGCAGCGGTGGCGGGCGTCCTCCCCGGTGCGGGCGTTCTGCCGGATGAGCGTGCCATGCCCGCCAGTGTAACGCGTTACGCGGGCTGCCTCAACCTCGGCTCGTGGAGGTAGAATCTTGCGCCATGCCGACCGACTTCGACGTTCTGATCCCGTTTCTTGAGCACCTCGGCCTGCGCCTGCTGGAGATCGGCGGAGGCCGCGCGCGCGTGCGGTTCGATCCCAGGCCCGAGCACCTGAACAGCTGGCAGGCGATCCACGGCGGGGGCGTGATGACCGTCCTGGATGCGGCGCTGAGCAGCGCCTGCCGCTCGCTGGACCGGGAGTGCGTCGGCGCCACCACCGTCGAATTGAAGGTCAACTTCGTCGCCGCCGCGCGCGGGCCGGTGATCGCCGAGGGGCGG
>Ga0187893_10009058_pt1 | contig 15457 bp, 20 predicted proteins | sample MA1701074metaG_FD_139574 | JGI IMG/M metagenome (GOLD analysis project Ga0187893, IMG submission 139574) | White microbial mat communities from a basaltic lava cave in the Kipuka Kanohina Cave System on the Island of Hawaii, USA - MA170107-4 metaG ... | reverse complement strand
CGAGGTCGAAGCGCGTGCGGCGTCCGCGGTCGAACATGTGGATCTGCGTCGCGTCGCGGATGCCGTACAGCGCGCCTTGCAGCGTGACGGTGTCGTCGACGCGGAGTTTTCTGGCGTCCGCTTCACTCAGGGGTGTGCTGAACTCGTAATGCATCAGCCGCCCAGCAGTGCCTTCTTCAGGTCGTCCTGCACCGGCTTGTCGCCGACCCAGATGCGCAGCAGCGCGCGGTAGAAGTCCTCGCCCTGGATCGGCTTGCCGCGCGCCGCGCCGTTGACCAGCATCACCGTGCCGCCGGGCGGCTGCCAGTCGAGCGCGATCGCCATGCCCTTCTTCGCCTCCTTCAGCTCGGCCATGATCGCGCCGAGCTCCTTCACGCGCGGCTCGAGCGCCTTGGCCTCGGCCTCGGAATGGTTGGCGCGGATGCCGTCGGCGAGCGCCGCCGTGAAATCGTCGGCGCTCACGTCGCGCAGCATGTGGATCGCGATGCGCTTCGGGCCCGGCTGCTCGAGGATCGCGGCCGGCGTCGAGCTCTTCTGCGGCAGGTACAGGCCGATGGCGTAGACCTGGAAGAACACGCGCTTGCGCAGGCCCGCGCCGTTCAGCGCGAGCTCGGCGTTGGCGACGCGCGTCTTGTCGTCGATCTTCACGCCCGCGACCTCCGCGGCGGCGGCGGGAAACGCGGCGAGGACAAGCATGAGCAGCCAGGTTCTAGCGTTCATAAAGCGGTCCTCCGTGTTCTGCGTTTTGCCCAAGCAGCGCCCCGGCAACGTACACCTTGAAGATGACGCGGGTTCGCAGCTTGATGCCGTTCAGCAGCAGCTCCTGGCCGTCGACCCGGATGCGGTCCTCCAGGGTTACGCCTTCCAGCTCCGCCGCCTGGACGGGAAGCGCGAGCAGCAGGAGCATCAATCTAAAAACCGTATTCCACTCCCGAGGGCCTGAAGGTCGCGCGCGCGCGGCGCGCCGAGTGGCACTGCATGTTGACCGCGACCGGGTTCATGGTGATGTGCGTCGCGGCGGTCTCGACGTGCACCGCGAACGCCGTCGAGTCGCCGCCGAGGCCCTGCGGGCCGACGCCGAGCAGGTTGACCGCCTCGGTGAGCGCGGCCTCGAGGCTTGCGGCCTCGGGATCCTCGCAGCGCGTGCCGAGCGGCCGCGTCGCCGCGACCTTGGCGAGGTGCACGCACAGGTCCGCGGTGCCGCCGACGCCGACGCCGACGATGGTCGGGGGGCAGGTCTTGCCGCCCGCCTCGAGCACGCAGTCGACGACGAAGGTCTTGATCGCATCGACCCCTTCGGCCGGCACCGCCATGCGCAGCCAGGAGTTGTTCTCCGAGCCAGAGCCTTTCGGAATCATCTCGATCACCAGCGATTCTTCCTTCGAAAAATCGATGTTGATCACGGGCACGCCGCGCCCGGTCGAATCCTGCTGGTTGACGCGGGTGGTCGGGTGCACGATCGAGGAGCGGAACGAATATTCGCGCGTCGAGCGCGCGCAGCCGCGCCGGATCGCCTCCTTCAGGCCCGCGCCGTCGACTTCCACGCCGCGCCCGATCCACACGTTGTAGACCGGGATGCCGGTGTCCTGGCACAGCAGGTTGTCGGTGGTTTCCGCGACGGCGATGTTGCGGACCATCGTGCCGAGCATGCGCTTCGCCCCGGCGTCGGTCTCGGCGGCGGCGAGGCGGTCGAAGCCGCGCTTGATGTCGGGCGGGAGCTCCTTCAGCGCCCGGATGTAGAGCTCCTTCGCCGCTTCCTCGACCTGTGCGAGATCGACTTTCACTTCACCGAGATCTTTCTTTCCCTCACCAGCTTCGCCCAGAGCGCGCTTTCCTCCTTCAGCTCGCGGCCCAGCTGCTCGGGAGTATTTCCGACCGGCGTAAGTCCTTGCACGAAGAGCCGCCCGCGCAAGTCGCTCGCCTCGAGGGCCTTCTTCGTGTCGCGGTAGACCTTCTGCACGACCTCCTTCGGCGTGCCGGTCGGCGCCACGATGCCGAACCAGCCCTGGTTCTCGAAGCCGGGAATGGTCTTCGCGACCGGCGGCACGCCGGGAAGCTGCGGCGCCTCGGTCTTGCTGGTCACGCCGAGCGCGCGCAGCCGCCCGCCGGTGATATGGCCGAGCGCGGCGACGAGGTTGCCGACGAAGAAGTTCGTCTCGCCGCCCACCAGCGCGGCGAGCCCGGGGCCTTCGCCTTTGTAGGGCACGGCGAGCGCCTCGATCTTCGCCTGCCAGACGAAGTTCTCGGCCGCGAGGTGCGTCTGCGAGCCGATGCCGGCGTGGCCGAAGGTGAGCTTGCCGGGATTGGCGCGCGCGTGGTCGATCAGCTCCTTCACGCTCTTGAACGGCGAATTGGCCGGCACCGCCAGCACTTGCGGTCCCGATACCACCTTGGTCACCGGCACGAAATCCTTTTCCGGGTCGTAGTTCATCCTGGCGTAGATGTGCTGATTCGCGGTCATCACCCCGCCGGCCGGAAAGAACAGCGTGTAGCCGTCGGGGGTCGCGCGCGCCGCCTCGGCCGCCCCGACGGCGCCCGCCGCACCGGCGCGGTTCTCTATGAGCACTGTCTGACCCCAGATCTGGCTCAGCTTCTCGCCCAAGAGGCGCGCCGAGATGTCGGTCCCCCCGCCCGGCGGAAACGGCACGATGAAGCGCACCGGCTTCTGCGGCCAAGCTTGCGCCAGCGCGCTTGCTGCAAACAGCATGCCCAACAGCACTGCGAGTATTTTTCTCATGAACCCTCCTGCGGACGATTCTACAGCGCCAAGGCGAACGCAAGACCCACGCCCAGCGTCAGCGCCGCCGCCACCGCCGCGAGCGTCTTCTGCCAGTTCCGCCAGGGCAGGAATTCGAGCGCCAGCACGCGCAGCCCGCCGCCGAGATGCGCCGCGAGCGCGACCACGATCAGCCATTCGCCGAGCCGCACCAGCGGCTGCTGCGTCCAGGCGATGAACCCTTCCAGCTGCAATGCACTGCCGAGCGTCCAGAAATGCAGCGGCAGGAAGAGCGCGAGCGCGATCCCGGACACGCGATGCACGACGAAAGTCCAGTAGGAAGCGTGTTGTTTCACAGGAACACGCCAAGCACCGCGCGCATCCCGAGCCAGGCGAGCAATGCGGCGAAGACCACCAGGCAGAGGTCGCGCGACCTGCCGCGCCAGCCGAGCCATTCGCCGAGCACCGCGCGCAGTCCGATCGGCGCGTGCACCGTGGCCGCGGCCACGAACAGCGAGTAGAACGCGAGCCAGCCGGCGCTGCCGCGCGTGCGCGCCAGGATCTCCGCCGCGCTGAGGCCGCCCTGGACTGCGTAGACGATCGTGAACAAGTGAACCGCGACGCATACCGCCAGCACTGCAGCGCTCGCACGCTGCAGCAGCCAGAGAAGCGATTGCGTCCGGTAGCTCACAGCTCGCCCCGCAATACCGCCTTGCTCACTTCGCGCTTCAGGCCAGCGATCGCGGCGGTCGGCGACAAGTGCTTCGGGCAGCGCTCGGTGCAGCTCACGTGGCTGTGGCACGCGTGGCAGCCCGCGTCGCCCGCAACGGCGCGCAGCCGCTCGATGCCCGCCTTGTCTCTTTCATCCTTGACCAGCGTCCAAGCGCGGTTGAGCGCCGCCGGGCCGAGGTACTGCGGGTTCCACGCGACCACGTCGCACGCCGCGTAGCACACGCCACAACCGATGCACTCGATTCCCGCGTCCGCCTGCGTGCGCGCAGGCGATTGCGGCTGCACTCTCGCAAAATCATCGCTTTTTGTCCTGGCACCGCGAAACTCGCCCTTCGCTCGCGCCCACTTGTCGAAGAACTCGCGCATGTCGGTGACCAGATCGCGGATCACCGGAAGGTTTCTCAAGGGGCCGATCTCCAGCTTCTCGCCCACCTTGTCGATATGCGTCCTGCACGTCCAGCGCGGCACCCCGTTCACCATCATGGCGCACGAGCCGCACATGCCCACGCGGCACGCGTAGCGGTAGGCGAGCGTCGGGTCGAGGTGGCGCTGGATGTACGTCACCACGTCGAGCACGGTCTGGCTGGGATGGCGCGGCACTTCGAAGTCCTGGAAACTGCCTTCGGCGCCGCCGCGCCAGACGCGGACCCTGAGCATCAATCAATAAAACGGTCGGCGCGAGCCATGGTGGCCGGCGAGAGCTTGACGCCGATGGCCTTGGCGGTCTTGCGGTTCACGATGAGATGGAAATGCTGCGGCTGCTCCACCGGCAGCTCGCCGGGCTTCGCGCCGCGCAGAATCTTGTCCACCAGCAGCGCGGCACGCCGGTAGTTGTCCTCCGAGCGAGTACCGTAGCTCAGCAGCCCGCCGCTTTCCGCCACGCTTTCAGAGTTGGCGAGCAGCGGCAGCTTCGCCTTCAGGGCGCGCGCAGCAAGCTCGTTCTGATTCGAAATCGTAAACACGAGCAGCGGCGCTAACACGGCTTCCGCTTTATGGGCTTGCAGCTCCTGAAACGCGCGCTCGAGGTCCTCGGTGCGCGCAACCCGGACCGTCAGCGTTTCCAATTTCAGCTGCCGCGCGCTTCGCTCGAATCCCTCGTGCAGCATCTTGTGCGCGGGATCGGCGTCGTGAACCAGGAGCGCCACGCGTCGAGCGCGCGGCAGCGCCTCGCGCGTTACTTCGACGAGCTTGTCGATCAATCCGACGTACACGATGACGCCGGTGATGTTGCCGCCCGGGCGCTGCAGGCTGGAGATAAATCCCTGTTCCACGGGGTTGCCGGCCGTCGCAAACACAATCGGGATCGACGCGGTTGCCGCCTTGCAGGCGGCGATCGCGGCCGAGCTGCCCGTTAGGATGACGTCGGGTTTGAGCGCCACCAGTTCCGCCGCCAGCGCCGGAAAGCGCTCGACCCGGTTGTTGCCCCAGCGCACTTCGATCGAGAGGTCGCGGCCCTCCACGTAGCCGAGCCGCTTCAGCTCTCCGCGGAAAGCGTCGAAACGCGTCCTGTAGCCAGCCTCGGTACCCGGCAGCAGCGCCGCGATACGCCGTGTTTTCGCGCTCTGGGAACGCGACGGCATCGACGCGCAAGCGAGCCAGGCACCGCCGCCGAGCAGCAGCGCGCGCCGCTTCATGCGCTCAGGCGCTCTCGTAGAGCCTCGTGAGGACGAACTCGCGGTGGCCGAGCGCCTCGGCGGCGGTGAGCCGGCCGTTGGCGGTGCGGAACATGCACTCGAGCAGCTTGTCGCCGGCCTGGTCCGGCGTGAGCTCTTTTCGCAGCAATCCCGAGACATCGACGTCGATGTGCTCGGCCATGGTGCGCACGGTGCGCGGGTTGGCGCACAGCTTGATCACCGGCAGGATCGGGTTGCCGATCACGTTGCCCTGTCCGGTGGGGAAGAAGTGCACCGCGAAGCCGGCGGCGGCGCACAGCGTCACCATCTCGGCGGCGGCGGAGGACGAATCCATGAACCACAGCCCCGGGCCGTCGGGCGTCTCGGCCTTGTCGAGCACGCCGTCCACCTTGCACTGGCGGCCGATCTTCTGGATGTTGCCGAGCGCCTTTTCCTCGATGGTGGTCAGGCCGCCGGCGATGTTGCCCTTGGTGGGCTGCGAATCGGTGAGGTCGCTGGTCTTGTGCCGGTTGATAACTTCCTGGTAGCGGTCGAACACGAACTGGAATTTCTTGCGTACCTCGTCGCTCGCGCAGCGCGCGGCGACCAGGTGCTCGCCTCCGGTGAGCTCGGTGGTCTCGCCGAACACCATGGTCACGCCGTGCGGGTAGAGCTTGTCGAAAGCATTGCCGACGGTGGGATTGGCGCCGCACCCCGAGGTGGTATCGGACTCGCCGCACTTCGTGGACACCCACAGCTCCTTGAGCGGACGTTCCTCGCGCTGCAGCTCGCTCGCCGCCTGCAAGAATTCCCTCGCGGCCCTGGAGGCGCGCATGATGGTGTCGTGGTCGCCGTGCAGCTCGATGCCGAAGCCGACCACCGGCTTGCCGGTCTTGCGGATTCCCTCGACCACGCGCGAGGTCCACTGCTCCTCGATGCCCACGACCACTACGGCGGCGACGTTCGGGTTGGAGCCGGTGCCGATCAGGGTGCGGAAGTGGAGCTCCAGATCCGCGCCAAACTGCAGCCGCCCGTAGGGGTGCGGCAGCGCCATCGTTCCCTTGATGTTGTTCTCGACCGCCTGCGCGGCGGCGTTCGAAAGATCGTCGACCGGCAGGATGACGACGTGGTTGCGCACGCCGACGCGGCCGTTCCCCCTCTTGTAGCCCCAGAAAGTGGATTTGCTCAGGTTCATTTCACCAGCGCTTGGTTTTTACGTTGTGCACATGCAGGTGCTCGCCCTTGCCGATCGGCTTCACCACTTTGCCGATGTCGACGCCGTACTTGATCACCGTGTCGCCCGGCTTGTAGTCCCTGAGCGCCACCTTGTGGCCGATCGGGATGTCGCTCTTCGCGATCACTTCTATATCCTGGTCGTCTTCCATGATCCAGCCGGTGAGCGGCTGGCCGGATTTGACGCCCTCGACCACGACGACGCCGACGCCGTCGCCTTCCTCGTGCACCACGAAATGGATCATGGGAGCATTATTCTATTCGCATGTTTACCCGCCGCCGCTTCCTGCAGAGCCTTGGCGCGCTCGCTGTTTCGACACGTGCATCTTCTTCCCTCGCCGCTTCTTTCCCTTTCTCGCTCGGGGTCGCGTCCGGCTATCCGTCGCCCGACGGCGTCGTGCTGTGGACGCGGCTCGCCGGCGTGATGGACCCGCTCGCGGTGAGCGTCCGGTGGGAGATCGCGGCCGACGACTCCATGAGGTCGATTCTGTTTTCGGGAGAGACGACTGCCGATCCCGCCTGGGCGCACTCGGTGCACGTCGAGGCGAAGGGGCTCGCGCCCGAGCGCTGGTACTGGTATCGCTTCATGGCGGCCGGCGCCGAGAGCCCGATCGGACGCACGCGCACCGCGCCCGCTGCGGGCGCGCCCGACCCGCGCCTGCGCTTCGCGTTCGCGTCCTGCCAGCAGTACGAGCAGGGCTACTTCGGCGCCTATCGCCACATCGTCGCCGACGACCCGGACCTGGTCGCGTTCCTCGGCGACTACATCTACGAATCGAGCTGGGGCCGGGAGCACGTGCGCAGCCACTCAGCCGCCGAGCCCACTACGTTAGAGGAGTATCGCGCGCGGCACGCGCTTTACCGCAGCGACCCGGACCTGCAGGCGGCGCACGCCGCCTGTCCCTGGATCGTCACCTGGGACGACCACGAGGTGGACAACGACTACGCCGACGACCGCCCGGAGGACGGCATGGAGCGCGCCGCCTTCCTCGAGCGGCGCGCCGCCGCGTATCGCGCCTACTACGAGCACATGCCCCTGCCGGCCCGCATGCAGCCGCGGGGCCCGGACATGCGCATCCACACTCACCTCGACTGGGGCGCGGCCGCGCGCTTCTACCTGCTCGACACGCGCCAGTACCGCTCCTGGCAGGCCTGCCCGCGCAAGGGACGGCGCGGCGGCTCGAACACCGTCGACATCGAGCAATGCCCGCGCCTGCCGGTCCCCGGGCGCTCGATGCTCGGGCGCGCCCAGGAGCGCTGGCTCGACCAGGCGCTCGGCGAGTCGCGCGCGGCGTGGAACCTGGTCGCCCAGACAACGCCGATGGCGCAGTTCGACACCAGGCCCGGGCCTGGGCGGCGCGCATGGACCGACGGATGGGACGGGTATCCGGCCGCGCGGCAGCGCTTCTTGCAAACCCTGTCCGAGAAGAAGATCTCGAATCCGGTGGTTCTCGGGGGCGACGTCCATTCCTTCAACGTCAACCAGCTCAAGCTCGACTTCGACGATCCTGCGTCGCCGGTCGTGGCGAGCGAGTTCGTCTGCACCTCGATTACCTCGCAGTCGTGGTCGCAGGAGCGGCTAAGCCAATACCTGCCGGACAACCCGCACATGCTGCACAGCGACAGCCGCTTCCGCGGCTATGCGCGCGCCGCGCTCGGCGCGAAACGCTTGCAGGTCGATCTGCGGGCCATGGAAAGCGTGCAGAACCGCGACGCGCCCTGCAGCACGCTCGCTTCGTTCGTGGTCGAGGACGGAAGGCCCGGCCCGGTCAGGGCGGCGTAGCTACTTGCAGCGGATGTTGCCGAGCGAGTAATCGAGCGGCCGGGTGCAGTCCTGCTCGCTCACCTTGCGGTCCGGCGCCATCTCGGGCACGGCCGCCGAAGCGGCTTCCGCCATGTAAACGCTCGAGGCGAGGATCGTCAGGCCGAAGAGAGTCGCGAGGCCGCGCCCGCCTTCCACCTGCACCCGCACGCCCGACTGGGACGTGCCCGCGCCGGCGCTGACCTGCGTGCGCGCCGAGCAGCCGGGCAGGCATGCAAGCACAAGAGCCGCGATCAATATCCTCAGCATCATTCCAGGAACCGCTCCTTCACGGCGAGGTCCGGCACGAGGCAGGTCTCGCGCATCCCGAAAAGCCGGTACCGGTTGCGCGCGATGCGCAGGTACAGCCAGTCGCGCAGCCGCCGCGGCACCCATCCTAGTGCCGAGCCGGCGAGGCGCCAAGGGAGCGACAGCTTTGCCAGGATGCGTCGAATCGCGTCGGTCTGCTTGTAGCAGCGTCCTCCATCGACGAGCAGCAGGGTCTGGGGGTCGGCGGGCGATTCGCCGTGCTGCCGCAGCAGGGCCGCGCCCGCGGCGGACTGCACCGAAGCGAACCGCAGCTCGCGCCGCGCATCGCGCTCGAGCAGAAATCCGACCCAGCCGCTGCACAGCACGCACACGCCGTCGAACACCACCACCGCGTGCCCGTCATCCGCGGGGGAAGGGGCAAGCGAGCCTTCGTATTCCACCAGCGTGCCGATGCCCGGAAGCTCGACCGAAACCTCGAACCGGTAGCCGCCGTCGTCGCGCTCGCGCGCGGCGACGCGCGGCGCGAACCTCCGAGGCCAGGGCACGCCCAGGATCTTCATGCCAAGGAACCGCCAGGAGATCTCTCTGACGCCCGTTTCCAGCCGGAACGAAAAGGAGGCGGGCCAGAAAACTTCGACCAGGGCGCCGTTCCGCGCGTACACGCGCGAGCTGAACCGGTGCCCGCCGAAGTCGCGCAGCCAGCGCTCGCCCGCGCCGTCGGGAATCACCTCCACCGTGACGTCCGTGCCCTCCGAGCTCGGCGGGAACGACATGCAGCGCGCGATGAGCGCCCCGAGGAAATGGCGGCTGCGGACGACACGCGCCCGGCCGCGGGCACGCCGCAGGCCGCCGCCCTGGTGCAGCTCCCGGAGCGCTGGAGAGAGCGCGTCGAACCCGGCTCCGAGGATCGCGCGGTACACCGCGGTCACGCCTTGCATGCCCGCTCCAGCCGGTCCCGGACCGCGTCCCATTCCCGCGTGCCGGGCGGCGCCTCGACCAGGATGCGCTCGCAGCCCGCGCCGTCGAGCTCGCGCAGCGCGGCGTACAGGCGCTGCGCGTACGCCTGCGGCTCGCGCGGCATCCGCAGCCAGAAGTCCACGCGCTCGTCGGGGCGCGAGAAGGCGAGCACCGCGACTCTCTCCTTCGATCCGGAGATTTCCTTGTCCAAGGCGTGCGCGGGCACCAGACGTGCCGGGGTGCGGGGGGCGTAGTGGCGCTCGAGGCCGCCGGGATGGCGTGGAGAAGTTGGCGTGGCAGCGTGGATTTCACCGAGGATGCTTTCCAACTCATCCTGCGAAATGTGGCCCGGGCGCAGCAGCGCGGGCGCGCCGGCGGAAAGATCGACGATCGTCGACTCGATGCCGACCTCGCTTGGCCCGCCGTCGAGCACGAGGTCGACGGCGCTGCCGAGGTCCTCGCGCACGTGCGCCGCGCTGGTCGGCGACAGCAGGCCAAAGGGGTTGGCCGACGGCGCCGCCACCCCCGACCCAAAAGCAGAAAGCAATTCCTGTGCAACCGGGTGCGAAGGAACCCGCAAGCCGACGGTATCCTGACCGCCAGTGACGAAATCCCGCGCCCGCGCAGAGCGCTTGAGGATCAGCGTGAGCGGTCCCGGCCAGTAGCGCGCCGCGAGCTTCTTCGCCACCGCGGGTACGTCGCGCGCCCACGCGAACGCCTCGCTCGCATCCGCGAAGTGGATGATGACGGGATGATCGGCCGGGCGGCGCTTCGCCGCGTACAGCCGCGCCACCGCCGTCGCGTTGGACGCGTCGGCGCCGAGGCCGTAAACGGTTTCGGTGGGAAACGCGACCAAGCCGCCGCGCGTCAGGATTTCGGCAGCTTGCCGGATCTCGGGTCTCATCGCTCCTCGGAATATCCGGCTTCCTTCTGATGCCGAAGCGCAAGCACGAGGACGACGTCCTCGTCGGCAACATACTTGTAAAGCGCAACGTATCCCGAACTCCCGCGCGAGATCACGAGCTCGCGCTTGCCTTCCTCCGCGGGCCGGCCGATCAACGGATGGCGCTCGAGAATGGCAATCCCTTCGAGGATCAGATCAGCCACCGCGTCCGCGGCGACCGGATCGCTGGCGACCAGGAATCCGTAGAGTCGGTCGAGATCGGCCTCTGCGCCCGCCGCCAGATTTAGGCGCGCCACCGCTTCAGCCGCGGCCGCCTGGCGGGTTTACCGGCGGCGCGCACCGCGTAATAAGCCTTGACGTCTTCAAGCGTATACGCCTTGCCGGTGCGCATGGCGTGCGCAAGCGCCTTGCGCGCATCCGCGACGAAAGCCCTGCGCTTCTCCGCCAGCGTGGTCTGCTGCTCGATTGCCTCAACCATGAAGGCGTGCGCACTCTTGTCGGTCCCCTTGACGACGGAACTGACCCGGTCCTTCAGCTCGGGCGGCAGCTTCAGCGTAACGGCCATGGTAGTACTATGGTACCACCTGCTTCAGGGCTTCGGCAGCTCCGCTTTCTTCACCGAGTCCGCCTGGTGCGCCCTGAACTCGGCGAGCTTCTTCTCCAGGCCCTTGTCCGTCAGAGCAAGCATCGCGATCGCGTAAAGCGCGGCGTTGGCGGCGCCGGTCTCGCCGATGGCGAACGTGGCGACCGGGATTCCCTTCGGCATCTGCACCGTGGAGAGCAGCGAGTCGAGCCCTTGCAGGTGCTTCGAAGGCATCGGCACGCCGAGCACCGGCAGCGTGGTGTGCGCCGCGACCACGCCCGCGAGGTGCGCCGCGCCGCCCGCGCCGGCGATGATCGCCTTGATGCCGCGCTTGGCCGCGCCCGTGGCCCACTCGGCGACGAGCTGCGGCGTGCGGTGCGCGGACATCGCTTTCGCCTCGTAGGGCACGCCGAACTCCTCCAGCACCTTGGCCGCGGCCTTCATCGTCTCCCAGTCGGAGGTCGAGCCCATGACGATGCCGATCACGCGAGCTTCCTTCCCGTCAGGCGCTCGAGCGCGTCGCGGTACTTCTGCGAGGTGCGCGCGATCACGTCCTCCGGCAGCTTGGGCGCCGGCGGCGTCTTGTCCCAGGTGAGCGACTCGAGATAGTCGCGCACGTACTGCTTGTCGAACGAGGGCGGCGACATCCCCACGCGGTAGGAGTCGGCCGGCCAGAAGCGCGACGAATCCGCCGTCAGGACCTCGTCGATCAGCACCAGGTCGCCCTGCGGGCTCAAGCCGAATTCGAACTTCGTATCCGCGATGATGATGCCGCGCGTCGCGGCGTAGTCGGCGGCCTCCCTGTACAGGCGGATGCTGACCTCGCGCACCTTCGCCGCGAGCGGCTTGCCGATCAGCTGCTCCACCCGCCCGAAGCTGATGTTCTCGTCGTGCCCTTCCTGCGCCTTGGTCGCAGGCGTGAAGATCGGCTCGGGCAGCTTCTCGGCCTGGCGCAGCCCCTTCGGCAGCTCGATGCCGCACACGCGCCCGCTCTTCTGGTAGTCCTTCCAGCCCGAGCCGATGATGTAGCCGCGCACCACCGCCTCGATCGGCAGGGGCTTCAGCTTCTTCACCACCACCGATCGGCCCTTGACTTGAGCTCTTTCTTCATCGGAAACGACGGACTCCGGGTCGATCCCGGTGAGCTGGTTGGGCACCACGTGCCCCAGTCTATCGAACCAGAAGTTGGCCATCTCGTTCAGCACGCGCCCCTTGTCGGGGATCGGGTCGGGCAGCACGACGTCGAACGCGGACAGCCGGTCGCTCGCCACGATCAGCACCTTGTCGGGGCCGACCGCGTAAATGTCGCGCACCTTGCCTTTCCCGAGCCGGGGCAGGCTCTTGATGCTCGACTCGAACAGCGTCATTCAGGCTGCCTGCTTCTCGAGCTCGGCGCGCCATTTGCCCTGCGCGGCGAGGCCGTTCATGTGGGCGCGGTGGTAGAAGGCCTTCTGCGCCGCGCCGATGTTGCCCGCCTGGCCTTTCCAGGTCTTGAGCGCCGGGTTCTGCAGCGCGCGCGAGTACGAGAAGGTGAGCGGCCAGGGCAGGCCTTTCATCGACGCCATCGCGTTCAGGTGCGCGGTGGCGGACTCGTCGGACTGCCCGCCCGAGAGGAACACCACGCCGGGCTGCGCCGCGGGCACGGTGCGCTTGAGAACGCGCACGGTGCGCTCGGCGACTTCATCCACGCCCGCCTGCTTCGGGCAGTTCTTGCCCGACACCACCATGCTTGCCTTGAGGATCGTGTACTCGGGCGCCGCGTTGTACGCGGCGAGCGCCGCGTAGCAGGCGCGCAGCGTCGCCTCGGTCGCTTCCTCGCACCGCTCGATCGTATGGTCGCCGTCGAGCAGCACCTCGGGCTCGATGATCGGCACGATCGAGGCTTCGTGGCACGCGGCGGCGTAGCGCGCGAGCGCGTGCGCGTTGGCGTAGATGCAGGTATGCGTCGGGATGCCGGCGCCGATGGTGATCACCGCGCGCCACTTGGCGAAGCGCGCGCCGAGCTTGAAGTACTCCTCCAGGCGCTTGGGCAGGCCGTCGAGGCCCTCGGTGACCTTCTCGCCGGGCGAGAGCGGCAGGCTCTTCGCGCCGGCGTCGACCTTGATGCCGGGGATGATGCCCTTCTTCCTGAGGTACTCGGCGAACGGCACGCCCTCGCTGGTCTTCTGGCGCAGCGTCTCGTCGAACAGGATCACGCCCGAGAGGTACTGCTCCACGCCCGGGGTGGTGAACAGCAGGCCGCGGTAGGTCCTGCGGTTTTCCTCGGTGCACTCGACGCCGACCGACTTGAAACGCGTCTCGCAGGTGCCGCTCGACTCGTCGGCGGCGAGCAGCCCTTTGCCCTTCGCGACCATCGCGGCCGCGGTCTTGGATAGGAGTGCAGTGTCCATGCAGTGATCTCGGTCAGATTTGGGGAACTCGGGAATGCAAATTCTACCCAACAAATGCGTATACAATGCGCGGCCCCATGAACCGCTCCCGGCGCAACATCGCCATCATCGCCCACGTCGACCACGGCAAGACCACGCTGGTCGACAAGCTGCTCGCCCAGTCGGGCACCTTCGCCGCGCACCAGCACGTCGAGGAGCGGGTGATGGATTCCAACGAGCTCGAGCGCGAGCGCGGCATCACGATCCTCGCCAAGAACTGCGCCATCCGCTACCGCGGCACGCACATCAACATCGTCGACACGCCCGGCCACGCCGACTTCGGCGGCGAGGTGGAGCGCGTGCTGTCGATGGTCGACGGCGTGCTTCTCCTCGTCGACGCGGTCGAGGGGCCGATGCCGCAGACGCGCTTCGTCACGCGCAAGGCGCTCGCGCTCGGCCTGAAGCCGATCGTGGTGGTCAACAAGGTCGACCGCTCCGGCGCGCGGCCCGGGTGGGTGGTGAACCAGACCTTCGACCTGTTCGACAAGCTCGGCGCCACCGAGGATCAGCTGGATTTTCCGGTGGTCTATGCCTCGGCGCTGCACGGCTATGCGAAGAAGGAGCTCGATCACGAAGGCATCGACATGCAACCGCTGTTCGACGCGATCCTGAAGTACGTGCCGGTGCGCGACGAGGACCCGGAAGCGCCGCTGCAGCTCCAGATCTGCTCGCTCGACTACTCGAGCTACGTCGGCAAGATCGGCATCGGCCGCATCCGCCGCGGCCGCATCCGGCCTTTGCAAGAGGTATTGCTGTTGCCAAACGGCGGGCAGGCGAAGGTCAATCAAGTCCTGAAATTCGAAGGCCTGGAGCGCAAGCCCGTCGCGGAAGCCGAGGCCGGCGACATCGTGCTGGTCAACGGCATCGACGAGGTCGGCATCGGCGATACGCTGTGCGACCCGGAGCATCCCGACGCGCTGCCCGCCCTCAAGGTGGACGAGCCGACGCTGACCATGAACTTCCTGGTGAACGCCTCGCCGCTCGCCGGGCGCGAAGGGCGCTTCGTCACCAGCCGCCAGCTGCGCGAGCGCCTCGAGCGCGAGACCAAGAGCAACGTGGCGCTGCGCGTCGAGTACCCCGCGGATACCGACACCTTCATCGTGTCCGGGCGCGGCGAGCTGCACCTCACCATCCTGATCGAGAACATGCGGCGCGAGGGCTACGAGCTCGCGGTGTCGCGGCCCCGCGTGGTCATCAAGGAGATCGGCGGGCAGCGCTGCGAGCCGTTCGAGATTCTCACGATCGATCTGGAAGAGCAGCACCAGGGCGCCGTCATGGAGGAGCTCGGCGAGCGCCGCGGCGAGCTGCTCGAGATGCACCCCGACGGCAAGGGCCGCGTGCGCCTCGACTACCGCATCCCGGCGCGCGGCCTGATCGGCTTCCAGGGCGAATACATGAACCTGACGCGCGGCACCGGGATTCTCAGCCACGTGTTCGACGGCTACGCGCCGATGAAGGGCGAGATCGCCGACCGGCGCAACGGCGTCATGGTTTCGCAGGACGACGGCGCCGCGGTCGCCTATGCGCTATGGAAGCTGCAGGAGCGCGGCCGCATGTTCGTCAACCCCGGCGACCCGGTATACGAGGGCATGATCGTCGGCATCCACAGCCGCGACAACGACCTGGTCGTCAACCCGATCCGCACCAAGCAGCTCACCAACATCCGCGCCGCGGGCAAGGACGACGCCATCCTGCTCACGCCGCCGATCGAGCTCACGCTCGAATACGCGGTCGAGTTCATCGGCGACGACGAGCTCGCCGAGATCACCCCCAGGTCGGTGCGGCTGCGCAAGCGCTTCCTCAAGGAGCACGAGCGCAAGCGCGCCGAGCGCGCCGTCGCCTAATGTCTTGTCTATCCCTTGGCACTACTAGCTAGGTAGAGTCTGGCAAGGCGGACCAGTGAGTTTTAGGTCTTTGTTGTGTCCTGCTGCATAAACTTTTCCAGCATCAGCTTTTCTAGATTCGTGGTGATATTTCGTCCCACAAAGTAGCAGTACAAAGCGGTCGGCCAAATCGATACGCGCTTGTCTTCAATGTTGGCAGCCGTAGTTAAGGTCTTGGTGGTAAGAAAAGCAGTCTGGATTGTCTTCTGGTGGTTCCTAAGCAGCGTTGCCACGGATCTCGTAGCCTCGCCGTATTTCTTCGCTACATCATCAGACCACGAAATTTCGCCTATCCACAGCGGCTTAGGCTTATCTGTACTCAGGTAAACAACATCT
>Ga0187893_10009057_pt1 | contig 15457 bp, 16 predicted proteins | sample MA1701074metaG_FD_139574 | JGI IMG/M metagenome (GOLD analysis project Ga0187893, IMG submission 139574) | White microbial mat communities from a basaltic lava cave in the Kipuka Kanohina Cave System on the Island of Hawaii, USA - MA170107-4 metaG ... | reverse complement strand
GGTTCATCAGGGCCAGGGCTTCGCGCTCGGCCTCGAAGCGGGCCATGACCGCTTTGGTATCCATGCCCAGCTTGATGACTTTGAGCGCAACGCGGCGGTGAATGGGCTTGGTTTGCTCGGCCAAGTAGACAACGCCCATGCCGCCCTCACCCAGAGTCTTCATGATCTCGTACGGACCAATCCAGGTCGGAGTGGGCAGTGACGGGCTCGCCGGGGCGTAGAAGGACAATTCAAGAGCGGGAGTGCGCAGGCCCGGATCGCAGGAAGCATCGTGCAGCGCCAGCAGCCGCTCAACCCGCTGCCTAAGCCGATTTTCCGCGTGCGCCAGCACGACGGCGCGGTCCGCGGGTCGAGCCTCGGCAAGCTCGTGGAACACGCTCTCGGCTTTTCTCTCCAGATCGGCGTCCATCGGCTCGCTTACATACGTCGCCGGTGGCTGCGTCCCATCATTTGAGTTTGTCATAGAGCCAGACTTTCACGTATCGCCAGTCCCGCTCCACCGTCGGCACCGACACGCCCAGGGCTTTCGCGGTGTCCTCCATCGTCAGCCCCGCAAAATAGCGGAACATGACCAGACGCGACTTCCGCGAGTCGATCTTCTCCAGCTCCGCCAGAGCTTCATCCAAGGCCAGCATGTCGTCGATCGGGGCTTCAAGGGACACAGCTTCGTCGAGATCAACCCGCTCCATGCCGCCGCCGTGCTTGACCCGCGCCTTGCGCCGGGCCTGATCCACGAGGATCTGCCGCATGGCCTGGGCTGCCGCCCCGAAGAAATGGGCACGGCCCTCCCAGCCAGGGTCTTCCGAACCGACGAGTTTCAGATACGCCTCATTGACCAGCGCCGTCGTCTGCAAGGTCTGTCCCGGCATCCGCCGCAACTTGGCATGGGCCAATGCCCGCAACTCCTCGTAAACCAGCGACCAAAGCCGGCGGGCAGCGCCTGCGTCACCTTCGCCGGCTGCCTGCAAGACCTGCGTTAACGGCGGGTTGCCCGACTCGCTCATGCACAAAATCCGTTCGGCTGATGGGTTCGCACTTCGGTCCTCGTATGAACCCTCAAAGGGCGATCTCTGGCTGCGGGCTTCAGCCCGCGCGGACGCTCATCGATCGAAATTGTTTCAATCTGGAGCCGCATTGTACCCGGTGTGGGCCTCCACGGCGAGCTCAGAATGAGAGCGACGAAAGGAGAAAGCAGTATGCAATCGACAATCGACCATCAGCGACCGACCCTTCCCCCGTGGGTCGCCTTGTTATCCATCACCGCGTGGCTCGCGGTTTCCGGCATCATCGATGCCGCCCCGCAGGGCCTGAGCTCGGCGTTTACCTATCAGGGATACCTTGAGTTCAGCTCCGGGCCCGTCAACAACGCCACGGACATGCGCTTTTCATTGTATGACGAGGAAATGGCAGTGGCCCCGATCGCCGGCCCCATCGTCTTCGACGGCAATGGGACGAATTTCGACCCGGTTGACGTCGTGAATGGGTACTTCACCGTCACTCTCGACTTCGGCACGTCACCCCTCTACAGCGGGAACGCGCTCTGGCTGGAGATCGAGATTCGTCAGCACACAGCACTCCCGTGCCAGTCGGATAGCGACTGTCTCGCGAGCGGAACCTGTAACCTGTCGACCCACATCTGCGTATTTCCGTACTACTTGCTCCAACCACGCACGTCCCTGACCGGCACGCCATACGCACACGGTCTTCGATATCCTCAGGTTGCGGACGCCGAGCTTGTTAGCCCCCTGTTCCGAATGACCCAGAGAGGCGAAGGCTCCGTGCTGGAAATCGAGTCCGCCCAGAACGTCAGCGGTGGAGGCTCGTCTCCAACCTTTCTGGCGACGAACCGAGCCTGCGGAGTGGCAGCCACGATCAGCATCGAGCCGCCTCCGGATCCGTGCGCGCCAAATGAGGCGATTCCCGCGCTGGTCGTGACGAACCGAACCAATGGGGTGGCTGGATTGTTCTATATCCCCGATCCGCAGCTTCCGATCGAGGACGGCTGCCCCCCGCAATGCCCGCCGTTCCCCTGGCCATGGGTTGATGTCGTTGCGCCTGGTATTGATGTGATCAATCAGTCGGGCGGACCTGCAGGCCGCTTCTCCACGGACTCGAACCTGCTCCTCCCCGCCGTGCATATCGCCAACGTGGGAATGGGGACGGCGGTCCAGGCGGTCAATAACAATGCCGTGCCCACGGTAGAAGCCACAAACAACTCCGGAGGTTCAGCGGGCAAGTTCGAAGCGGTCGCGTTCAATCCGCAGCCCGATCCGCCGCAACCCGCCCTCATTGCAACTCATCATGGAGGAGGCGGGGCGGCAAAGTTCGAATCGGTCGCGTTCAATCCTCAACCCGATCCTCCGGGTTTCCCAGCCATTGAGGCAATCCATGGGGGAGGTGGTTCGGCAGGCAAGTTTGAGGCCGTAGCCTTCAATCCTCAACCCGACCCACCGCAGCCGGCGCTTATCGCTACTCACCAGGGCGGTGGAGGCGCCGCGAAATTCGAGTCTTACGCGTTCAATCCGCAACCGGATCCACCGATGCTCAACACCGTGCCCACGGTGGAGGTGACCAATCACGGAGGAGGAGGGGCGGCGAAGTTCGCGGCGATTGCGTTCAACCCCCAACCCGATCCGCCGGGCTATCCGGCCATCGACGTGATTCACGGAGGAGGCGGATCGGCCGGCCGCTTCGTCGCGGACACCGACGCGCTGCTTCCGGCCATTCTGGTCACGAACATGGGCGATGGGATGGCGTGCCAAGCGGTCAGCCAAGGAACGGCCGCTGCGATTGAAGCCACTAACATGGGGACGGGGCCGGGCATGAAAGCGCTCAGCAACAATAGTGGAGGGTGGGCGTTTGAGGCGAACAACGCGGCGGGGACGGCGATCAAGGCGGTCGGCGGCAACGGAATCTGCTTTGACGGCGAAGGTGATCTGCGCGTGACAGGCGAGATTACCAAGAACTACGGCAATGGCTCTCCTTCGTTCCACCGGACGGGGCCGATTGCATACGCCACGATTAACCTGGACGGTACGGTGGCCGTCGGTACGCCGAACGTAAGCAGCGCGTGGAACCTCCCCAACCAACGCTATGAAATCACAATTACCGGGGAGACCTATAGCACAGTCACCCACGTAACCACGGTCACGCCGATCGCGAATGGCCTGTCGGAAGCGTTGTTTGCTACGACGGGAAGCGGTGGAGGACAACTGCGCATTCGAATAATGAGTTCCTCGACGGGCACGGTCGGGCAGCAGAAACCGTTCCATTTCGTTGTCTACAAGCCGTAGCCGACCGCATTAACGACTCTTGCATGGGATCATTGACATGAAATCGCAAATCGCAAATCGACAATCGACAAGGCACTCCTTCCCTTCGTGGCTTCGTGGCTTCGTCGCTGCCTGCCTCCTGGCGACGGCTGTCGCCCAAGCTGACCCCCTCGGCACGGCCTTCACTTATCAGGGACACTTGGAGGACGGCTCCGGACCGGTGACGGACACTTGCGACTTCGCGTTCGCGCTCTACGAAGACGCATCCGGCACGATGCAGGTTGGGACCACACAGCCGGTCGCCGGCGTTGCCGTGGCAGGCGGGGTCTTCACCGTCGGCCCGCCGGACATCGACTTCGGCGAAGGGGCCTTCAACGGCGAGGCCCGATGGCTGGAGGTCAGCGTTTGCTGCCCGGCCACGTGTACGCCCGGTGCTCTATCGCCGCTCGTCGAGCTGACCGCCGCGCCCTATGCCTTGCAGACGCGCGGGCTGCTGGTAGATGGCGAGGGGCTCCACGTCAACGGCAACGTGCTGGCCGGCGATCCTGTCGTCGGATTCAACGAGCCCGTCGGCATCTCGCCGGATAATTACATGGTGACCGGCTCGGATGATCTCAATCGATCCACGGGCTTCATTGCCGCGGTGATCGACGGTGTACAAAACAGCCGCGTCTGGATGACACTCGACGCCGCCGCGAAGCGCCTGGATTTAACCCACGGCTGGACCACGGGCGGAGACCTCGATTATTTCTTCAGCCGCAACAAGCTGGCCATCCTGCAAGGCGGCACCGATGATGAGCGAGTCATGACCATCGGCGGGCCTGGCAACAATGTTGGAATAGGCACACCGACACCGGCGGCGAAGCTTGATGTCGCCGGGACCGTGCGCATGACCGGATTCCAGATGCCATCGGGCGCAGCCGCCAGCCGTGTGCTGACGAGCGATGCCTCCGGCGTGGGAACCTGGCAATCGGCTTCGCTGACCCTGCCGTTCGCCGGAAGCGCGATGGTGACGGGAGGCAACGCGATTGAGATCACGAACACTGCGTCCAGCGGGCTCAGCGTCGGCGTCCGGGGCACAACGCAGAGCAACATCGGGTATGCGGTGTATGGTCGTGCGACGGCCACGAGCGGCGGCAACGTCGGAGTAATCGGCGAGACGGCGAGTACGAACGGGACCGCCGTACGCGGCACAGCGACGGCGGCGAGCGGCCAGTGTTACGGGGGCTTCTTTTCGACCAACAGCACGAGCGGGCGCGGGGTGCACGCGATCGCGGGCGCCGATACGGGGACGACGTACGCCGTCTCTGGCTTCAATTACAGCGAGAACGGACGCGGGGTCTACGGTCTGGCATTGGACAGCAGCGGAAACGGAACGAGTTACGGCGTCTATGGTGACACAAACAACCCCGTGGGCTATGGCGTTTACGGCGAAGGGCCGACGTTTGGAGCCTTTGGCAATGCGACGAGCGGTTCGGGCACCAACTACGGCGTATACGGCAGCGCGTCGGGGACCAGTGGCCGCGGCGTGTACGGCATTGCCAACTCGTCGAGTGGAGTCAACTACGGCGTTCGCGGATTCACATCCAGTTCCAGCGGTTACGCCGTCTATGCGTCCGGCGACATGGGAGCCAGCGGCAACAAGCCCTTCCGGATCGATCACCCGACCGATCCCGAGAACAAATACCTGCTGCACTATTCCAGCGAGGCGCCCGAGCCGCAGAACTTCTACAACGGAATCGTAATGCTGGATGACCGCGGCGAGACGACGGTTGAGCTGCCCGATTACTTCGCGGCGATTAATCGCGATCCGCGCTACCTGCTCACGCCCATCGGAACGGCCATGCCCGGGCTGCACGTGGCCGACGAGATCGCGGACCCTTCGTTGGCGGCCGGCGCGCGAACGGCTCCCGGCCAGGATCCACCGGCCTGCAGCTTTCGCATCGCGGGCGGAACAGCGAACGGCAGAGTCTCTTGGGAAGTAAAGGCGGTGCGAAACGACCGCTGGAATCAGTTGCGCGGCACCGCGCCGGTCGTAGTCAAAAAAGATGCCGCCGCGCGCGGAAAGTACCAGCATCCCGAGCTCTATGGTCAGCCGCCTGAGAAGGGGGTGGATTTCCAGGGCGATCTCCTCCGCTCATCGATCGTAAGTGGGGAATCGACGGATTAGTGAGGTACGCTGTATCACATAAGGAACGAGCCATGAAGTACATCTACCCCATGGTATTCGCCTCGATGCTCGCCGCCGCGCCATTGGCGTTGCTTGGCCTTGACGGCCTCATCGCCGTCCGCTGCCGCAGCCCGAAAGAGGTGGCGCCGTGATGGTCTCTGCCGGTTTTTCTCGTTGCAACGATGGCACGGGCGAATCGGAATCTCACCCACGCGCGCAATCATCGAGAAAAATCCCGTCTCTGCCGCTTCTCGCTGCTCTTTCGGGTTTGGCAGAAGGTCGCAAGTGGAGTTGGTCACTAAATTGGTCAGTCGCCACCTGGTAGTGACTTGTTTATCATTGTCGCAGTGACCAACGATCCACTTGCAAACCTCGTTTTCGGCTCAAAAAGCGGCCATAAGTCCTTGTTAGACCATGCTTTGCGCGCGGCATGCCGCGTTCCCAAGCTGGACGTCGTCGGTTCGAATCCGGTCGGCCGCTGTCCTACCCCTCGAAGCCACGTTACCTAATCTGGTGCTCTGGCAGCCATGGCCGTGGCGCGCTGGGAGAGGATCGCTCATACGTAGGGCTCGTGGAGCTTGACGGGTTCGGCGGCAGGCTTGCGCACTCTCATGTTGAGGATCTCGACGAGGACGGAGAAGCCCATGGCGAAGTAGATGTAGCCCTTGGGGATGTGCTGGTCGAGGCCTTCGAGGACCAGAGATAGGCCGATCAGCAGGAGGAAGCTCAGGGCAAGCATCTTGAAAGTAGGATGACGGTCCACGAAATTGTTGATGGGAGCGCTGAAGACCATCATCAATCCGACCGCCGCCACCACCGCCGCGATCATGATGCCGATTTCCTTGACCATCCCCACGGCCGTGATCACCGAATCGAGCGAGAACACGATATCCAGCAGGAGAATCTGAACCAGCACGCTGGCGAACTTCGGGCTGACCCGCGCCGAGGCATGACCTTCTTCGCCCTCCAGCTTCTGGTGGATTTCGTGGGTGGCCTTCGCCAGCAGGAACAGGCCGCCGAGGAGCAGGATCAGGTCGCGTCCGGACAACTCATGGCCGAAGACGGCGAAAAGCGGCGCCGTCAGACCGATGACCCACGACAAGGAGAAGAGCAGGCCGATGCGCATCAGCATGGCCAAGCTCAGGCCTACAAAGCGCGCTCTTGGTTGCTGTTTCAGAGGCAGCTTGCCGGCCACGATCGAAATGAAAATGATGTTGTCGATCCCCAGCACCACCTCCAGGGCCAACAGCGTGACGAATGCAATCCACGCCTGCGGGTCAGCAAGCCAATCCATATCGCGTGTCTCCTAAACCGCGGCACAGTTTAGGCGGGGCGAGTTGTAGCACCACTCGGTCAGCGGAGTTCGATGCTGAGGGCGTCGAGCGGGCCGAAGCGGTCGATGGCCCGGCCTTGGTTGAGGGCGACCTCCAGATGACCGGCGCCGCCGACGTAGGCGATCGGCGAGCCGATGGCGACTTCGTGAAAGGCGTTGCGGATCGGGCCGATGGACTCGCCATTGACGACCACGACCCAGGCATAGTGTTGCGATGGCGCCGGGCCGAGTTGATCTTCGCGGATGTTGGTGATGAGCGTGCCGAATCGATCGACATACAGGACGCGGCCCAGCCAGCCGCCGTCTTTGGGCTCCGCCTTGTGGGGAATCGCGAGCGTCTCCAGGCGGTCGGTCATGCGGCCGAAGGAGCGCGGCTTGACGCCGCTTGCGAGGTGCGCGGCCGCGGGGGCGATGATGTCGCGCCCGTGGAACGTCGCCGCGATGTTGGGCAGGAACAGGCGGCGGTCCTCGACGATGTGCATGGCCTGGACGGGGAAGTCGCGGTGTACATAAGTCAGCAGCCCGTTGTCCGGCGCGATGGCGAACCGGCCCGCGAATTGGGCCAGGAGGATGCGCCGCTCCGAGCCGACGCCGGGATCGACGATCACAGCGTGGACCGTGCCGCTGGGGAACCACGGCCACACCTGGCGAAGCACGAACGCGGCCTGGGCCACGTTGAAGGGCTCGATCTCGTGGGTGATGTCTACGATCCGCGCCTCCGGCGCCAGCGAGCAGATTACGCCTTTGACGGCCGCCAGGTAGTAGTCGCGGGTGCCGTAGTCGGTGAGGAGGGTAATGATCGCCATACGCCGGTAGCCTCTTGGGGCGCGGATGCGCCCCCGGCGAATTGTCGATTGCCGATTGTCGATTGTCGATTGGCCGCTCATCTGCATCTGAATTGATGCAGCCGCACGCCTCTTTGCCTGAGTTGCCCTATAATCAAGCGCTGGGCTGTAGGACACCAGATCGATGATCGAGAACACGACCATCAGCAACACGCTCGACACGGCGCGGAAGCGAATGGTGGAAGAGCAGCTTCGCGCCCGCGGGGTGTTGGACGAGCGTGTGCTTGCGGCGATGGCGGCCGTGCCGCGGGAGCGGTTCATTCCCTGGGCGAGGCGCGAGGTTGCCTATGAGGACCGCGCGTTGCCGCTCGACTGCGGGCAGACCATCAGCCAGCCGTTCATGGTGGCGTACATGACGGAATTGCTGGAGGTGCAGCCGGGAGCGAAGGTGCTGGAGGTTGGCACCGGTTCAGGATATCAAGCCGCGATCCTGGCCAGGCTGGCCCGCGAGATCCACACCATCGAGCGCCTGGAGACGCTGCGCTCTCAGGCCGAGCACACGCTGCGAGCCTTGGACGTCACCAACGTTGTCTTTCACGTGGGGGACGGGAGTCTTGGCCTGCCGGACGAAGCCCCGTTCGATCGGATCATGGTCACCGCCGGCGCGCCGCGGATTCCGCAGCGGCTCGTCGAGCAGTTGGTCGACGGCGGACGGCTGGTGATTCCGGTGGGTGAGGCGGACGAGCAGACCGTCGTGCTCGTGGTTCGTCAGGGTGCCCGAACGATCGAGACGCCCATGCTCGCGTGTCGATTCGTGCCCCTCATCGGCCAGCAGGGCTGGCGGGTGGAGACGGCGTGAAGGCACAAAGGCACGAAGGGATCAGTACCGCGACCGTCAGGGAGCGGGCCGAAGGCGACGAAAGCGAGGAGGCACAAAGGGGGCATTCACCTTGCCGGCCATTAACCCCGGGTCCCGATTCCCGCGCGCCAGGCCTAGCACCTAATCCCTAGACCCTCCCATGAAATGCACCCACGTCGCGTTGCAGGTTCGAGACATCGCGCGATCCGTGGCGTTCTACTCACGATATTGCGGGATGCGGGTCGTTCATGAGCGCACCGAGAACGGCGTTCACGTGGCATGGCTGGGGTGGGGCGAGGATCCGCCCAAGTTCGTCATCGTGCTTCTGGAGGAGCCGTACGAGCGCAACGTGCAACCGCCGTGGCAGCACATCGGCATGGCCGTCGACGGCCGCGCGGAAGTAGACACGGCCTACGCCAAGGCCAAAGAGGATCATCTCTCGCCGACCTGGCCGCCTACCGACGCCGGCCCCATTGTGGGCTACTATTGCGGCGTCGCTGACCCCGACGGCAACCTCGTCGAATTCTCCTACGGCCAGCGAATCGGGTGAGGGCCACAAAACGCCGCGGCCGACGCGCCCATGAGCACGTATCGGCCGGTTGGTGACGGTGCGATGTGACAAGGTCTAGTCCGGGGGCGCCGGGCCGGAGAGCTTACGGCCGAACGCTTCAAAGTCAAAGAGATCGACATCTCTGCTCGAATCCCGGTCGAAGCCGGCGTAATCTCGATGCACCGTCGCGGGCCGAAACACACCTGAAACGCGGCAAGGTCCAATAGGTCGACGTCGCAGTCGTCGTCGAAGTCCGGCGGAAGTTCGTAATACCCCAGCGCCCAGAGATTGCGTGCACGAGGACCCCAGCTTCCTCCGTGAAGGCTCGCGCCTCGCAAAGAGGATCTTTGCGTTCCGTAAACACCGCGACCGACGTGTCCGTCATGGACCCGTCGGTCGCGTATCGGGCGGCGCCCCCGCCAGTGCCGCCCTGCATCAGCTTTTCCCCACAGCGCGTTGGTTAAGTCTCCCCCTTTCGCGCATTGACCAACCTCAAGCCCCCCGCCTGCGTAGAGGCTGGTCGGAGCCGTCGCGGTTACGCGACGATCGACGCATCGCCGGTCCGTCGGCGCGTGCGTCCGCTCCGGAGGGCATTGAGCAATTGGCGTGCCAGCACGACGGCGGCGTTTTTCACGCAATTCGTGGGGTTTTTTCGCAGGGCGGCGGTGGGTAGCGAGGCGCGTTACCCAGCCCAGGTGCGGAGGATTACCCAGCAGTGATGCGACCGAGGAGGCGGCCGACTTCAACCACGTCCTTGTCGCCGCGACCGGAGAGGTTGACGACGACGGTCTTGTCGTCCAGGAGCGTCGGGGCAAGGCGGATGACGTGGGCGACGGCGTGGGCGGGCTCTAGGGCGGGGATGATGCCCTCGGATTCGCAGAGCGTCGTGAAGGCCGCGAGCGCGGCGCGATCGTCTTCGGCGACGTATTCCACGCGGCCGGTTTCTTTCCATTGGGCGTGCTCGGGGCCGACGCCGGGATAATCCAGCCCTGCGGAGACGGAGTGAACCGGTGAAGTCTGCCCGTCGTCGTCCTGAAGGACGTACGTCCGCATCCCGTGCAGGATGCCCGGCGAGCCGACGCTGAGCGTGGCTGCGTGCCGTCCGGGTTGGAGCTGTTCACCCGCGGCCTCGACGCCGATGAGCGCCACGTCGGCGTCATCGAGGAAAGCGCTGAAGATCCCCGCGGCGTTGCTACCCCCGCCCACGCAAGCGACGACGTAGTCCGGCAGCCGGCCAGTGGCGGCGAGCATTTGGGCTTTCGTTTCGCGCCCGACGACGCTCTGGAAATCGCGGACCATGATGGGGTAGGGGTGCGGGCCCATGACGCTGCCGATGACGTAGTGGGTGTGGTCGCTGGTGGCCATCCAATCGCGCATGGCCGCGTTGATGGCGTCTTTGAGCGTTTTCTGCCCCGTCTCGACGGAAACAACTTTGGCGCCGAGCAGCTCCATGCGAAAGACGTTGAGCTTCTGTCGGCGAATGTCCTCCGCACCCATGTAGACGACACATTCCAGGCCGAAGTGCGCCGCCGCCGTAGCCGTGGCCACGCCGTGCTGGCCCGCGCCGGTTTCCGCGATCACGCGGCGCTTCTTCATGCGCCGCGTGAGCAGGAGCTGCCCCATGGTGTTGTTGATCTTGTGGGCGCCGGTGTGGTTGAGGTCCTCGCGCTTGAGGTAGATTTGCGCCCCGCTAAGCTGCTTGCTCAGTCGCGATGCGAAGTACAGAGGGCTCGGGCGGCCCACGTAGTTTGTGAGAAGCTCATGCAACTCCTGCCAGAACGCTCGATCCGTCCGTGCCTGCGCGTACACGTCTCCCATCTCGATCACCGCAGCCATCAGCGTCTCGGGCACGAACCGCCCGCCGAACTCGCCAAAGCGACCGGTCGAATCGGGATCCCAGCGAGCGCTCGCCGAAGGCATGATGTCGAGATTCGCGCACGCCTTCTGCATCGGCGCCATTGTCGATTGTGGATTGTCGATTGTCGAATGGAACCGAATGCGTTCGTCTTAGCGATTCGGCGCGTGCTTCGGAGATTGCGACTTCGCTTTGGCGATCACGGTTTCGAGGATATCGCTGGCTTCGGCCATTCGACCTTCGCCGATGGTTCGGCAGGCAAGCCAGCCTTCAGCGGGGCCGACGAAGGCGTAACCCAAGTGGGTGAGCTTGGCCACGTTCTCCTGGACGATGGGGTTTTTCCACATGCGTTCGTTCATGGCCGGGGCGAGGATCACCGGCGACGCGGCGGAGATGACAAGGGTCGTCACGAGGTCGTCGGCGATGCCGGAGGCGATCTTGCCGATGATGTTGGCCGTTGCGGGGGCGATGAGCACGAGGTCGGCCGCGGCGGTCAAAGCGATGTGCTGCACGTCGCCGGGTTTTTCCGAGGCCCATACGTCGGTGAGGACGTCGCGGCCGGTCAGGGCCTGGAAAGTCATCGGCCCGACGAAGTGCCGGGCGGACGCGGTCATGGCCACGGTCACGCCCGCGCCGCGCTGCACGAGCTTCGAAACTACGTCGCAGACCTTGTACGCGGCAATGCCCCCGCAGACGCCGACGAGAATCTCGTAGTCGGCTAGATCACGTTGGGGCGGGGTAGTCATGGGAGGTCAAGGTGAGCTACCCGGACAGCAGTCGCCAGCAGAGTCACGACGTCCGCGCAGGCTGAAGCCTGCAGCTCGGCGCGCTATCGGGGGTCCAGTTTGGTCTCCTCCTCGGTGTAGTCGGAGGGCAGCTCAAACTCGAGCTTGCCCTCCATGATTTCCTGAAGGACGACTTCCATTTCGCTCAGGCCCTTGGGGTCGACCATGGGGCGGGCACCTTGCAGCAGTTGCAGCCAGCGGCGCTGGATGAGAGCGGTCAGCTTGAAACGCCCGCCTACCTTGTCCATCAAGTCGTCGTGTCGTAAAGCCTCAATCATGATTTCGAACGCTCCTGTTCTATGATCCGTTTCACCTGCTCGACCGTCGTATCCAGAACGTCGTTGACCACAAAGTGCGAATAGCAGCCGCTGTCGCGGGCGATGGCGATTTCGCCGTCGGCCTCAGCGAGGCGCCTGGTCAATTGCCCGGCGGCCTCGGTCCTGCGTCCCTCCAGGCGTGCTCGCAGCGACTCCGCGTTGGGGGGCAGGACGAAGATCCGCACCGATCGCGGCATCTTCTTGGCCACCTGCATTCCCCCTTGTACGTCGATCTCCATGACCACGTTCTTTCCCTCGGCGAGGGCGTGCTCGACCGGTTGCCGGGGTGTGCCATAGCGCTGCCCGACGTATTCGGCGCTCTCCAAAAAGTCCCCGCGTGCCTCTTTTTCCTCGAATTCGCGGCGGCTGACAAATCGGTAGCTGTGGCCATCCACCTCGCCCGCGCGCGGCGGGCGAGTGGTCACCGACACGCTCCAGATCGTGTCGGCCAATCGCTCCAAGAGGGCCTTGCAAATTGATGTCTTCCCGGCTCCGGAAGGACCGCTGATGACAATCAAGCAACCACGGGATGGCATTGCCGTCTCCGCGCTGTCATGCTGAGCATAGCGAAGCATCTTCATGGCGAGCGAAAGATCCTTCGCTGCGCTCAGGGTGGCAGCTATTCGACATTCTGTACTTGTTCCTTCATCCGATCGATCAGTCCCTTGATCTCGACGACGTTGCGAGCAATCGCCGCGTCGTTGCTCTTGCTGCCGATGGTGTTGGCCTCGCGAAGCATTTCTTGGGCAAGAAAGTCCATCGTCCGCCCGACCTGATCGCCGCGATCGCAGAGTTCCAAGAACTGATCCAAATGGGAGTTCAGGCGTTGGATCTCCTCGCTGATATCGCAGCGTTCGGCGTACAGCGCCACTTCGCGGGCCAGGGCGTCGGCCTCCAGTTCGAACCCCCCGGACTGCATCAGCGCCGAAACGCGCGTCCGAAGGCGATCACGATATTCGTCGATGACGGTCGGGGCTCGCTCGGCGACCGACGAGAGCTTCGTACGAACCGCGGCGCAGCACGAAAGCAGGTCCTCCTGCAGCGTGCGTCCTTCCTCGCGGCGCATCGCGATGACATCATCGACGGCGCCTTCGATGAGACGGATCAACCACGCACTCGCGGCCCGCCGCGATTCATCGTCGAGACTTGAAGGTCCGGAAACGCCGGGCAAGGCTGCGACCGCGGCCAAGTCGACCACGGGCTGAATCCCGGCCGGAAGACGCACCTGTGACAGCACATCCACGTACCGCTGCAGCAACGATACATCCAGCGGCGCGGCCGCCGGGGCTTCACCGCGCGAGCGCAGGGTCAGGCTTGCGCTCCCTCGCGCAAGCCGGCTACGCAGCAGCTTGTCGACTTCGGCCTCCGCGAATTGCAGGTGCTCGGGCAGCTTGATCGACAGCTTGAGATAGCGGTTGTTGACGGTACGGATTTCCAGCTCGTGAGCCACGCCGTTCTCGGCGTGCCTCGCGGAGCCGTACCCGGTCATCGAAACAATCATGGATTCGGACTTTTTTGCTCGTCCTGCTTGGGCGCCTGGGACGGCTCGGTCTTGGGCTTGTCTTCGGGCTTCGCCGAGTCCGGCGCCGGCGGCGCGGAGCCGGCCGGCTTGATGGGCACCACGGTCGTGCCCGATGGATTCACGGGGACGACGATGGTGCCCTTCTCCCCCGTGGCGGGATCGGTGGTGCCCAGCTCAAGCTTGAGCGGCTGACCGGGCGCAGGCGCGCTAGGCGCTTCCAGCGGAATATCGGTGGTTACCGGCTCGACAACCGCCGCGGCCTTGGGCCTGGCGCTCTGATCAAAGGCAAAATTACTCACTACCGTAAGCAGCACGAACAACCCGGCCACCACGACCGTGATCCAGGTGAAGACGTCGCCGGTCTTGGCCCCAAAGGCGCTCGTCCCGCCCGCGCCGCCGAATGCCCCGGCGAGTCCCCCGCCGCGCCCCTTCTGGAGGAGGATCACGATCATGAGCAGGAAACAAACGAAGATCAAAAGCACTGCCAAAAGCCACTGACCCCAGGTCAGGGCCGCCAACATGCTCGTCGCTGCGTCGCTGTACATAAACCTCTACCGTTTCACTAGGATCGCCAAGACACACACTCACCCCAGGGCAGGAATCATAGCCTACGACGACGATATTGCCAAATCCCTTGCGAATCAGCCAACCGCCGCACGGATGATGGCGAGGAAATCAGGCGCGATCAGGCACGCGCCGCCCACGAGAGCGCCGTCGATGTCCGGCTGGGCAAGCAGGTCGGCGGCATTGCCGGGCTTGACACTGCCCCCATAGAGGATGCGGACCGAGTCGGCCGCGTTGCCGTGGTGGAGGGCGGCGAGTTTGCCGCGAATGAAGGCGTGAACTTCCTGAGTCTGGCCGGGCGTGGCGGTTCGCCCCGTGCCGATGGCCCACACGGGTTCGTAGGCGATCACGACGTGGTCAAGGGGAATATCGGGTGTGATCACCTCGGTGACCTGCCGTTCGATGATCTGCTTGGTTCGATTGCTTTCGCGTTCCTCGAGCGTTTCGCCGACGCAGTAGATGGCGGCCAGCCCGGCATGGACCACGGCGCGGACTTTCTTGGCGAGCAAGGCGCTGTCCTCGTGGAAGAGCTGGCGGCGCTCGCTGTGACCGATGATGACGTGCGTGCATCCGGTGTCCTTGAGCATGGGAACGGAGACTTCCCCGGTGAACGCCCCTTGCGATTCGAAATGCGCGTTCTGCGCGCCCAGCATGATCCGCGAGCCGGCGAGAGCCTTGGCCATCGGGAACAACAGGTGGAACGACGGGCAGATCAGGGCCTCGACTCGCTCAGGGAGATTTGACGCCTCCAACCCCGCGCGAAGCGACGTCACCAACTCCCGCGCCTCCGCGAGCGTCTTGTGCATTTTCCAGTTGCCGGCGATTAGTGTTCTTCGGATGGTGCCATCGACCATGTCGGCCATGATAGTGTCCCCTACACCGTTCGGCAAAACGGACTCCGAACAACTCATGCGAGGTTCGACCAGACAAGAAACGAACAGCGGGTAGCACCTCGTTTTTTTTCGTGCGGACCTCCGTGCTCGATCAAGTGTCTGTAGGAATGCCGTGGGGCGCTGCCGAGGATTGCCCTGATCACGATCGCTGCGGAGAACCTTCAGCACGGAAACTGCGTCTGCACACGAGATTCGGACGCCAGCTTACCGATTCTAGCTGCACCGCCCAACTTGACTCCAGCGTGCATCGGATCGACGCCGATAAGAGCCGAAGCGCCGCTGCCAACACGCGCGAGCGGCGATAGGAGTCCTCGCTTTTTTCTGCGGGGGAGCAGAATCTTTCCATGACCAAGGATGTCGGTCACCCGTCACCGCGCTCGAACGTGGTATCCATGGCCTCGCTGGGCGCGTGTTTGTTCCTTTGGGCGACGCTGCTTACGTTCGCTCCCGGCGACTGGCCCAGCCGTCACCAGTTCCCGCACAACTCTCCCAGCGCGAATGCCTGCGGGCTGATGGGGGCCTGGTGCGCATATCACCTGCGGCAACTGTTCG